>JGI24111J20145_1000002_pt1 | contig 53284 bp, 50 predicted proteins | sample SubbioR11Jul_8B1_FD_20145 | JGI IMG/M metagenome (IMG submission 20145)
CCGCTTGGTAACACACGATGCCATAACTGGCGGAGAGTCGTTTTCCTTCCTCCAAAAAGGCCCCTCCATTTTCCGCTCGGTTGGAATATTGCATCAAGAGGGCTATTAATCGGCTACCTGTCTGGCGGAATTGCAACTTCTGGTCATCGTTGAATTGAACCATCCAGGTTTCAGTGTTGGAATTCAATTTCTTTAAATCCCGGCGAGTATGGTTGATCAGGCGGTGTTCGATTTCTGATGGTAAATTTGAAATAGGGGTTTGCTGGTGAGGTTGAAGAAATTGATTGATCACTTCTGTTCTGAACCGCCGGCGACCACCGGGGGTGCGCATGCACTCAATATTCCCCGCATCCGCCCATCGCCTTAAGGTAGTGAAATGAACCCCAAGAATATCTGCTGCTTCGGACAGGTTTATCCAGGTTTTTTGTTTTTTCGAAGAAAAAGGGTTAACCATATCTATGTATTTCTATATATAAAATTATATTTCTAAGTATATAGCTCGAAATTAAAACCGTCAATTCGTATAAGATTAAGATTAGTTAAGAATTTAGTTGCAGCCAACACTGGAAAGCCCTTTGTGCCCTTTAGTACTGCACGATGGGGGTTAATTACTTTCTACACGTTTCATCAAGACAATACACTCTATATGGTAGGTTTGCGGGAAGAGATCGAAAGGCTTCACCGAATTGATTTGATACCCACCTGCCACAAGCCGTTTGACATCCCTGGCCATGGTAGCCGGGTCGCACGACACATACGCGATGACTTCAGGGGCAATCTCTAGCAAACCATCCAACGCCGCCCGTTCCATGCCCACCCGGGGCGGGTCGATAACAGCCACCCCACCTTTAACCTGCAGGCGGGGCAAAACCTCTTCGGCTGGCCCTACGTAGAGTTCTACGTTTTCGTATTCGTCCAGGTTTTCGACAAAATCGTCGCAGGCGCTCGGTGAGCCTTCGATCGCAAGGCAGCGCGCATAACGGGGAGCAAGAAAGGCAGTAAATATTCCCACCCCGCAATAAATGTCCAAAAATGCAGCGGATGGATTCGGTGGAAGGGCAGCAAGTAAATACTGCAGCATCGCCTCAGCCTGCAGGGTGTTGACCTGAAAAAATGAATCGGCACGGACTTTGAAGGGCTTGCCAAGCACCTCCATGACCAGGTAATCTTCACCAGCCAGGATCAAACGTCCGGCCGGACCTAGATGAACGGCTGAAAGGGGGATATCGACGCTAAATTCAGGTGGCTGTGGATCGCTGCTTTCCAATCCCAATAACAATTCATCACCACTGCCAAGCCGCAAATGAACCCGCTGCAAATCGATCAACGGCTCGAATTCGAGCTGGGGCCATGTTTCGTTGATGGGTTGTTCGGGTAAATGACACTCCCGGATGGAAACGACCTTGTTGCTTGCGGCTTCCAGGTACCCAACCTTCCCGTCTGAATCGAGATGAAAAGCAATAGAATTGCGATAATTCCATGGAGCTGGCGATGGATGGACCGAAGCCACCGGTGGGTCGGCGATGCCGGCGATTCTTTTGAGGCTGTCCCGGACAATATCCTGTTTAACTTTTAACTGGTGCGGATAGTCCATATGTTGGTAGTGGCATCCGCCGCAGATACGATAATGGACACAGCGGGGCGAAATTCGATCCGGCGAAGGCTTGAGCACCTCCAGGAGTTTCCCACGGGCATAACTTCGTTTTTCTTCAACCAGCTCCACCCGCGCCCATTCGCCGGGAAGGGTATAAGGAACAAACACCGCCCGGCCATCCGGCAGGCGGCCCATACAATCGCCGCCGTACGTAAATGTGAGCAGTTCCACATCGTAATAAGAGCTGGATGCGGCCATCAACTTCAAATCATATGAACCCAGATGTATTCCTCCAGGCTCTGAATCGTGGTTTCTTTTTCGAGAATCAATTGTTTGACCACATCCCCAATAGAAATAACGCCTACCAATTTGCCCGATTCGATTACCGGAAGATGACGAAAACGCTTGACAGTCATCAGAGCCATGCAGGATTCCACCGATTGTTCGGGGGTGACATAATACACGGCCCTGATCATCACCTCCCCAATCGGGGTATTCATATCGATATTTTCTTCGAGCGCTTGGCGGGCTAAATCCCGTTCCGAGAAGATACCCACAATTTTCCCCGCCTCAACCACCAAGACCGCCCCAATTTTTTGTTCAGCCATCAACTTGAGCGCATCCCGCATCGTCGAAGTCGGAGTAACGTACCAGACCTGGGTAAATTTCCCTTGGAGCAGATCCTTTACCGTTGCCATAGATTTGTCCTTTCCTGATTGCTCCTAGCACGGTTTATCCGCTGTATTCTCTACCCAGGATATANTTTTCCAGACCTTGAATNGTGGTTTCTTTTTCTTCTAAAAGCTGGCGAACCACGTCGCCAATGCTGATCAAACCCACCAATTTCTGTTCAGCATCCAACACTGGTAAGTGGCGGATATGCTTGGAAGTCATCAAGGCCATACATTCGTCCACAGTTTGCTGGGGGCCGACATAATAAATCGAACGGGTCATTAAGCCGCTGACCAATACATCCAGGAGCATCGACTCTTCTTGTGCGGCATGGCGCGCGTAATCCCGCTCCGAAAAAATGCCAACAATTTTTTTATCTTCCAGCACCAGAACAGCCCCGATATTTTTTTCTGCTAAAAGTTTTAAAGTCTCCTTGACAGTTGCGGTGATGGGCACAGTCCAAACGTCATTTCCTTTTGTATTCAGTAAATTTTTCACAGTTGCCATAAGGGCCTTCCTTTCCACTCACCAGGTACTGCCGGAGAACGAATAAAACTAAAATTTCTGTCATTAATGAACGGCTGGGCAGGGATGATTAATTTTTTATGCCCACCTCAGAACCTCTCTACCCGATTGATCAGCCGATCCATAATTAAATAGTATTATCGTCGAAAGCACATCTTTGTCAAGTTTTGCCCAAAGAGGAAGGTTAAAAATAAAATCACCCCTATTTAATCCCATTCTTAACTTTCACTTTATTGTATAATCTGCACAACTAAAATTATCAACTTTATTGGTAAATGTTTAATCTATTATTCATTATAAAGAGTGAGTTTTCATAATCGAGCCATATCACCATTCTGGTTCAGGGGAGAGATATATGAAACAACGATATGTTTACATAAGTTTCGCTATCCTAATCCTGGCCATCGGACTAAGCCTCGCTTCCAGCCAGATCCAAACGGTAATGGCCTTTACATCCTTGTTTCAACAAGACCATCAACTGGTTCGGGGTGCACAGCTCTATGACGACTGGTTAACGATTACCCAAACCGACGCCCCTACCGGCGACCACCCCATCTGGTCACGACAGACCGGAAACACCCGCAGCGGCGAAGATACCTGGCTTTGTGCCTCTTGTCATGGCTGGGATTATCAAGGAAAAGACGGTGCCTATCGGAGCGGNGCCAACTTCACCGGTTTCCCCGGCGTGTATCAATCCATCAAAAAATCCGAGCGCGAACTCCGTATAATCTTGCAAGGGGAAGTAGACCCAGAGCACGATTTTTCCGGGTATTTGAATAATGAAGATATCGATGCCCTGATTGTTTTCCTGCAGGATGGTGTCATCGACGATACCGTTTTTATTGATCCGGTTAGTTTACAAGTTCTCAATGGCGATTTGGACCACGGTAAACAGCTTTATGAGGCGGGCTGCGCCTCCTGCCACGGCCCCGATGGCCAAACCATCCGTTTCCGCTATGAAGGCCAAACGGTTGTGCTGGGCACATTGGCAGAGCAAGACCCATGGCGTTTCCTCCACCGTACACGCTTTGGGACAGCCCGCGCGCCAGAAATGGCGATTGGATCCGACCTTGGCTGGAACGCGGACGATGGTCGTGACGTGCTGCTCTATTCGCAGACCTTCCCAACCGGACTCACCCCATCAGACGGGCCTTCGATGGCCAACGAAGATCAAGATCAGGCTGCTCAACCCGGTGGCCCAGCCGGGAATTGGATTACTGGCATACTTACCGCGCTTGCAGCAATGGCAACCAGCCTGGGGTTCGCGGTTATCCTGGGTGGGTTCCTGATCGGCACTCTTTTACTGGTTGTATGGTTGATCCGCGGGCGTAAAGGATAGGACAAATTACCTTTTTAAGGAGTCGAGCATGAAACATCAGAAACCCTGGTGGCAACAACCCGGATACCGCATCGGCATCGCCCTGGTGTTGCTCATCCTGTTGGGTGGTGGTGTCAGCGGCATCTACCTGACCCAACAGCCTCCTGAGCAGCCGATTCAATTTCCACATAATCTCCATGTAGGGTTAGGCGCAACCTGTGCTTACTGTCATCCTGGTACAGCCTGGGGCCCGGACGCCGGATTACCCGGCATCGATAAATGTTGGGCTTGCCACCAACAAGTACAAAGGCAATCACCCGAACTAACCAAACTGGCCGATTTCGTCTCGCGCAACGAACCGATCCCGTGGGTGCCGGTTGCCATTCAACCCGATTTCGTCATATTTAACCACCAACCGCATGTATCCGCTGGGGTTACCTGTGAAACCTGCCACGGAGATATGCTCACGATGACCGTCGCTGAACCCCAACGAGGTCAAAATATGGGTTGGTGTTTGAGCTGCCACCAAGAAATGGCCCCCGAGAAATGGACAAAACTCTCGGACTGCGCCAGCTGCCATTATTGATCGATGAGAAAGGACGCAGTATGAGTGACAAAATCTCACGACGAGATTTTCTAAAAATTACGGGTATGGGAGCGGCTGTTTCTGCAGTGATGACAGGTTGTGGGCCGATGTCTCGCTATATCGTCCGCCGCCCGTACACAAATATGCCGGAATACAACCAAACCGGGTTAAGCACCTACTACGCCTCGACCTGCCGAGAATGCCCGGCTGGGTGTGGGATCATCGTGCGGACCAAAGAAGGACGGGCAATCACGATCGAAGGCAACCCTAACCATCCGGTTAATCAGGGCAAATTGTGCCCGCGCGGGTTGACCGCCCAGCAGGGTTTGTATAACCCGGACCGATTTCGCCAGCCGCTTTTCCAGGCACGCGGCGACGCGGTCCGCAGCAAATCCATCACCTGGGAAGAAGGCATCACCGTAGTGCGGGACGCGCTTAACAGCCCGCCCGACCAAATTGCCTTCTTAATGGGAATGGCAAACGACCACTTTATTGACCTGGCAACCGAACTAACCAACGGTATCGGCGCACCCACCCCCATACGCTATAACGCCCTCACCTCGTTCGAAGCGCGAACCACCTTGGTGGAGGCGGTTCGGCACACATTTGGTGAAGCGCGCTTACCTTATTTCGACCTGGCCAATGCAGATGTAACTTTTTCTTTTGGAGCGAATTTCCTTGAAAACTGGATTTCGCCGGTGGCTTATTCCCGCGCTTATGGAAATTTCCGGCGCGGACGGATAACCCGGCGTGGTTACCTGGTAGTCTTCGAGCCGCGCCAGTCGTTGACAGGCGGAAATGCAGATGAATGGATCCCGATTCGGCCAGGCAGCGAGGCAATTCTGGCATTAGCCCTCACCCGCCTGGTTGCCGAGGCACGCCATGCGGTCGTGACTTCACCGATAAGTACGGTTTCGATCTCGGCAGCCGTCCTGGCGAGTGGTGTCAGTGAAGAAAAACTGCGCCAATTGGCGGCATTGTTCGCCGCTTCTGCTGCACCTCTGGCAATACCAGGTGGTAGTGCGCTTGGACAAAAGGATGGTTTGGCCACAGCCCAAATCATCCTCCAATTAAATTCGGTAGCCGAAAATCTCGGCCGCCCGGGTGGAGTGTTCCTGACCCAGGACGAAGCCGAACCCTCTGATTTGAACGCCGTTAAAAACTTGATTAACCGGATGGCAGATTCAAAAGTCAAAGTATTATTCATCCATGGCGTTAACCCACTTTTCGAACTGCCGAAATTGCTTGGTTTCGAGGAGGCACTCGCCAAGGTGCCCCTGGTGGTTTCGTTCTCGCCATTCCCCGACGAAACTGCAATGGCAAGTGATTATGTCTTGCCCGATCACAGCCCGTTAGAATCCTTCGGATATAAACGCAACCTGGCAGGCAGCGACCGTCCAGCTCTCAGCTCGATCCAACCGGTAGTCGTCCCACTCTACGATACTCGCGCCAGCAGCGACATCTTGCTTGCCGCAGCCCGGGCAGTGGGTGGCACAGCCTCCGCTTCACTTTCATACAAAGATGAGGTTGATTTTATCCAGCAAAAACTTGTGCCAATGATCGGGGCGGGCGGGTTTTATACGGCCGATGAAATCCACACGTTTTGGTCACGCTGGCTGCAGTTCGGCGGCTGGTGGACTGCCGACCCAAACCTTACCCCGCCGGGGGTTGCCGCTCCGTTGGAAGAGATACCCGCCTTCGCCAACCCAGAACCCCTGGATGAAGGTAAGCAGTTCTACTTGGTTACCTACCCGAACCACCTGGGAGATGGCAGCGGAGCAAACCGGCCCTGGCTGCAAGAAATGCCGGATTGGATGACAACCGTCACCTGGAATTCCTGGGTAGAAATTCACCCAAGGACCGCCGACCAACTTGGGTTGCAAAACGACGATATCGTGCGGATAGATACACCTTCCGGGTTTGTCGAGGCGATTGTCTATCGCTACCCTGCCATTCGTCCAGATACAATCGCCATACCGTTTGGTCAGGGACATACCGCCCTGGGGCGCTGGGCGGAAGGGCGCGGCTGTAATCCAGTCCACCTGCTACCCCCCCGTGTGAATACTGCCGGCGATTTAACTTTCGGCAGCGTTGTCGCCTCTATCACCTCGACCGGCAGAAGGCGCCCGTTAGCGCGGGTCGAGAGCAAAGAAGGCGTGTATGGCGAGCATTAATGGTTTTGGACTAAGAATGAGGAGACTGAGACATGGCTGAACAAACTGCACCGCAAAAATGGGGGTTAGTGGTTGACCTGGACCGCTGCACTGGCTGTAACGCTTGTATCGTAGCCTGCTCGATGGAAAACAATATCCCGTTTGTCGGTGAGGACGAAGTGTCCTATGGGCGTGGATTGTACTGGATTTATAATAAACGCCATTGGGAAGGGGAATACCCTCAAATATCCCCAGCATTCGAACCAGTGATGTGCCAGCAGTGCGGCAATGCCCCTTGCGAACCGGTTTGCCCGGTATTCGCCACATTACACAGCGAGGAAGAGCAAATCAATTTACAGGTTTATAACCGCTGTGTTGGTACCCGCTACTGCGCGAACAACTGTCCGTACCACGCCCGTCAGTTCAACTACTTTGACTACGATATTCCTGAGCCGATGAACTCCTACCTCAACCCAGATGTTTCCGTCCGGCGGCGCGGCGTGATGGAAAAATGCACCTTCTGTGTCCAACGGATCGTCCACGGACGCCAGAAAGCCAGTGCAGAAGGGCGCGAAGTGGAGGATGGTGAAATCCAACCTGCCTGCGTACAGGCCTGCCCATCGGGTGCGCTGGTCTTTGGAGATGTGAGCAACCCTGAGACCGCCGCCAGCAAAATGGCAGGCAGCGAACGCCGTTACAAGCTTCTGGAAGATTTGGGGACACTGCCCCGGGTGACGTATCTCAAGGGAGGTATATAGTATGGCGGCTGAAACGAACATCCTGGATAAGATCAAACCCGCCGAACACGCCATAGAGGACCCCACCCAACACCTGATGTTCGATCCTCGCCCGCGCGAAGAGATGAACAAAATGGTGATGGAGGCAATGACGACCACCACGAAAAAGTTTTGGATCTGGGTCATCGCTTTGGGCCTGGGGGTGGTGGTGCTGCTGTTCGGTGCCTGGGGTTATATGATCGCGACCGGCATTGGGTTGGCGGGGGTGCGCCGCCCGGTTTATTGGGGTATTTTCATCGTCACGTTCGTTTTTTGGATTGGTATCAGCCACGCCGGGACCTTCGTCTCGGCTATCCTGCGGGTGTTCAAGGCTGAATTCCGGCGGCCATTTACCCGGGCAGCCGAGCTGATGACCACCTTCGGGCTGGCGGCTGGTGCGCTTTACCCGCTCATCCACTTGGGGCGGGTGTGGGTGTTTTATTGGATGGTCCCCTATCCAAACGCCCGCTGGTTGTGGCCAAACTTCCGCTCACCCTTGGTTTGGGATTTCTTAGCGATTACAACCTACCTGTTGAGCAGCACCATCTACCTCTACTTACCCCTGGTACCAGACCTGGCAATGGCCCGTGACCGCACCAAAGGCTGGCGTCATTTTGCGTATAAAGTGCTGGCACTTGGCTGGCGCGGCACCGAGGCGGAATGGTTCCGGTTACGCAAGGCAATTACAATCTTTGCCTTTGCCATCATCCCGGTCATGTTCTCGGTCCATACGATCGTATCTTGGGATTTTGCGGTTTCGATGGTCGCCGGCTGGCATTCCACCATTTTTGGACCTTACTTTATCGTCGGGGCGATCCTTTCCGGAGTTGCCGCGGTGGTAACCATTCTGTATCTCTTGCGCAGCACAATGAAGAATTTCGATTATTTCATCCGCTTGGAGCATTTTGACGCACTCGGCAAGTTGCTGCTGGTCTTTTCGATGGCCTGGGCTTACTTTTTCTTCAATGAGTACCTCGTTTCCTGGTACGGTGGTGATGCCGCCATAAAACAGGTGTTGACCATGCACGCCACCGGGCCGGCAGCCTGGGTATGGTATTTAATGTTGATCTGCAATATCGTCATTCCTTGGCTGACCTTATGGAATAAAACCATCCGAACCACACCCTGGATCATGTTCATCATCACTTTACTGATCAACGTTGGGATGTATGCTGAGCGCTATACGATCATCCCGCTTACCCTCGGTCACCAGCGCAACCCGTTCGATTGGGGCATGTATAACCCGCAACTCGTAGAAATTTCCATCGTTCTGGGCACATTTTGCTTGTTTATGTTCCTGTACCTGGTTGCCTCCCGCCTGATCCCATTGATACCGGTGTGGGAAGTACAAGAAGGCCAGATGGCACACTCACTGCGCAAAGTTGGGAAAGCGAAAATTCCCACCATCACTGAGCTGGAAGAGTAAAGGAGTGTACCGATGTATTCTAAAGTTGTCCACCTGGCATTGTTCAAAGAAGAACAGATCGAGCACGCCGTGGAGGCCATCGCGCGTCTACGCTCGCTCGGTATCGAAGACCGCAATATTTCGGTGATTTCTGGAATCCCGTTTTCAGACAAGATTCTTGGCCGTCCAATGAATTGGACGAATATCGGCCGAATCGGCATTGCCGGAGCGGTTACGGGTTTCGTGGTGGCATGCCTTCTCAATTTCGGCACACCCTTACTCTACCCAATTCGGGTAGCTGCAATGCCATTTATTACCATCCCCACATCCATCGTGGCAATCTTCGAACTGACGATGCTGGGGTTATTGATCAGCACCTTCATCGGGGTCTTTGTCGAAACGATTTCACCATCCTACGGACCGAAAGGGTATCACCCCAAGGTAAGCGATGGCCATATTGGCGTCCTTTTCAGCGGCCCATCGGAGCTCGACCGTGGAGTCCATAACGCTCTGGACGAACTGGGAGCGGAAGTGATGCACGATGTCGAGGAGGAAAAATTATGGCTATAACAAAACGCCTGATCATTATTCTCGTCGTACTGGCCAGCCCGTTGGCACTCGGTATGCTGTTCACATACGATATCATCAAGATCGAATGGATCAGCTTTATGGAAATCCAACCTTCCTTCCGGGTGATGGAAGACCCCTTGCCGCTGCCACCGCGTTCAGTTCCGATTCAGGGGGCTGCGTACATCCCTGAACTGGGTCCGCCTTCTAATCCGGTACCAGCCAGCCAGGAATCGGTTCAACGGGGGAAAGACTATTACGATACAGCCTGCGCCTTATGCCATGGCCCGGCTGGACGCGGCGACGGCCCCTTCTCCGGCTTTTTGGTGCGTTACCCTCCCGTCAACCTGGTGCGCGAGGACGCCAACGCAAGACAGATAAGCGATGGGGCAATCTTTTTGGTGATCACCAACGGGGTGCCAGAGCGTATGCCAGATCTGATCGAAAACTTGCCGACCGCTGAAATGCGTTGGGATGTGGTCAATTACATCCGTTATTTGCAGCAGCAGGAACCATAATTCGTTTTGATCTTTTATGTAGAAGCGGGGTGTACCCCGCTTCTACTGGTTTACACGATGGTGACGCTTTCACCCAGCCCTGCTAGACCGGTTCGGCGGTCGCTGAGTAAGTTCGAAGGTTCTCCGAAAGCGAGAGTGACAAGTGGGCAGCCGGCTTGCGCTAGCTGCCCATTTAAGAATGTTTTTTATGGCGGAGAGGGCGGGATTCGAACCCGCGGTACCTTGCGGTACACACGCTCTCCAGGCGTGCGCGTTAGGCCAGACTACGCTACCTCTCCGAATCGCTTCGACCTATGCGGTCGAAGCGGGTGGATTATACCATAATTGCCGAGTGAAAATCTCGAAAATTATAGGCTGCGCTCAAGGATATCGATCACATCCTGGTAACTGACGGTGCGAGGATTGGTGGTAAGGGTTGGGTCCTGCAAGGCCTGTTTGGCCATGGCAGGGAAATCCTCCATTTGAGCCCGAATTTGCTGCAGGTGGGTTGGCAGTCCGATACTGGCGCTCAGTTCGCGCACCGCCTCGATAGCACGCAAGGCAGCCTCCTTTTGGTCAAGGTGCTCGATACGCAAGTTGAATGCGCGTGCGATCTGACCGAGCTGCTCCTGGCGGACAAGCATATTAAAACGCATCACCTCGGGTAATAGTATGGCGTTGGCCACACCATGGGGGATATGGAAGCGCGCACCCACCTGATGGGCAATGGCATGGCAGACCCCCAGCCCAGCATTCGAAAAGGACATCCCAGCCATGTAGGAAGCTTCGGCCAGTTTATGACGGGCGTGCAAATCGGCGCCATCGCCAACCGCAAGAGGCAGATACATGCCTACCAACTGCATCGCACTATAGGAGAGCGCCTGTCCGAGAGTACAAACCCCCCTGGCAAGATAGGATTCGACCGCATGAGTCAAGACATCCATGCCTGTGGCGGCGGTTATCGCCGGTGGAATCCCCAGGGTCAGAGTTGGGTCGATGATGGCCATATCAGGGATAAAGAACGCGTGTTGGTGTGGATTTTTAACATGTGTTTGGGTGTTGGTAATCACCGTAATGTCGGTCACCTCGGAACCGGTTCCAGCCGTGGTCGGGACGGCGACCAGCGTCAGCCGGGGTAACAGGTGGGTGGCGTTGGTAACGACAAGATCCTGGCGCAGCGGGTTAGAGCAAAAAACAGCAATTGCTTTACCAGCATCAATCACCGAGCCGCCTCCAAAAGTGAGCACCGTATCACAGTCGCATTTTTTAAGCACCTCGATGCCTTTTTGGACAACCAGGTCGGTTGGGTCAGGCAGGACTTCACTAAAAATAGAATGGTCGATATTATGGCGGCTTAAAGCCCGCAGCATGGGGTCCATTAATCCCAGGTTGAGGATTTGCTGATCGGTGACAATCAGCACCTTTTTTACTCCCAACTCATCCAGGTAATCCCCCATTCGTACCGAAATACCGTCGCCGACCAGGGTAGTCGGCGGGACACGAAAGTGGTAAGAGTTGGTTACCCGCAGCTGGTCGGCGGTTGATACAATAATTTTCTCTGCCAGGGTTGGATCCATAGGGGTTCCTCCTAATTCACTATTGTACACAAAACTAGCACTTTCACACCTTAATTTAACCGATTGCCGGATCACCTTTCGAAGGTTACCCCTTGGGACATGGTTAAGGTTTTAAAGTTGTCTTTTATAGGGTCCATATTAGCCTGAAGCACACCTTGCGCCTGTACCCTTCCTGCCCGGTCCGTTCGGGCAGGTAATGGTGTGTTTTAAAATTTTTGCCAATAACCAGCCCCTTCCCGCCCCAAAAATCCAAAAAAGCCGGTCCGGATGACCACCCCATATTCAATGCTGCTGAACATAATGGCTGGGCTTTGTGGGTTTTTTAAATCGAATTTTTCTTGCCAATGGGTCATCCTTCGGGTATAATATCGTTCACACCGGGCGGTTAGCTCAGTTGGTTAGAGTGCTGCGTTGACATCGCAGAGGTCGTAGGTTCGAGTCCTATACCGCCCACCAGGATCCGCTGCAATGCAGCGGATCTTTGCTTAACTAAACCCATTTAATTTGGAAAGTCTGGAAAAAGTGCCAAGGATTAAAACAGCAAATAGAATCATGAGGCAGCTTCGCTGCCTCCATGAGCCAATTTGACTGTTTTATTGAACAAAATTGAGTGGGTCAACTTTGCCAAAAGTGTCGCTGCGCATTTCAAAATGCAAATGCGGACCGGTAGATCGACCTGTCGAACCCATCAGCCCGATCGTGTCGCCTTGGTAAACGCTGTGACCACAACCGGCATAGATGGTGCTCAGATGGGCGTAATAGGTCTGCCATCCATTTCCATGATCGATTACGATCAGGTTGCCATAACCAAAATTGTTCCATCCCGAATACACGACCACACCATGATCAGAGGCATAAATCGCGACCCCTAACGAACCACCGATATCGATACCAAAGTGGTTGATCTCGGGCTGGAAGCGGTAGCCAGAAATATAGCGAGTCGCTGCCGGCCAAATAAAGCTGTTTGAACCTATCGCGCCTTCATAATAGGTCCCACAGAAGCCAGGCCCGACCGTCCGAGCGACCGCAGGATCATCTCGGGTAATGCGCGGCATGCGCCAATCGACGAATCGGTCCTTACCACCAGGAATAAAGATCTTTGTCCCGGGTTCGATATTTGGCATGCTGTAATCGCCGATTGTTTCGGGGCTTAAATTGTTGCCCGGCCATTGGATAATGTCTTCGGGAGTAACCTTGTAATACAAGGCGACCACATCCAGTCCATCACCTTCATACCACTCATAAAGAACACCATCGGTTGGTAGAATATTCAAAACCTGTCCGACTTGCAGCCAGTGCGGGTCTGGTAAAGTTTTAGGATTACCCCATAATAAGGTTGTCGGGTTTAACCCAAATCGTTCCGCAATGGTGAACAAACTGTCTCCAGCTTTAACCTCATAGGTGATAACTTCAAAACGCGGGCGGTCGGGCAGGGCGGTATGTACCATCGCCAGACGGGTGATGCCATTCACAATTGAAGCCAATTCCGGCGGCGCAAAGGAGGGCGGTTCGACTGCTGGGGTGGCGGTAGGCAGGTCAGCGGCCAGGGCAGCGCTTTGGGGAGCGGAAACTTCGCCATCCAGGTAATAATTTCTCATCACCCATACCACCACTAAAATTAACCCAAGCGATACCAGGACGGTACCCACCCGCAATGCCGCCTCACCAAGACCAATTTTTACTAAATTTTCCCAATAGTCAGCTAAGTTTTTTCCGGTTTGAACCGGCTGTTGTGGAATATCCTTTTTGGGTTCTTCGAAATCGGCAGGGAACGTTTCGTTCGATGTCGATGGCTCATTCATAGAAGTGATTCCTCATTAATCTTTATAACACAAGCGTTTAGCCTGGTCAAGCAATGATTTACCTACGCTGTGGACAAGAGAATGCTGTTTTTGAGTGCGGTCAAACTCTGCCACACCTATTAAAAAACCAGGGACTCATTTTATTTTATTGCTTGGGTTCTTCCTTCCGGCGAGCGAAGGGAATTAAGAGTAAAAAACCGATTGCGATAATCGCCTGGCCAACCTCTACCCCGCGGGCTTGCCAGGGACCAAAATAGGGTACCCCGGGCAATGGGTGGCTGCCGGCCCCGAACACATCGGCCATACCGGTAAAGACCGCAATGACATAACCTGTGGCAACCAGGCGTAAGCCGATATCGGCAGCGATACTCCTCTGACGGTCCTTCCAAGGGGTCATCAGGCTAATATAACCACCAATACAAATAATGGCTAACCCAACCAAAAACATTGCAATCTGGACGAAACCAATCACCGGGGAACGGTCCATACCGAAAAGGCTGGGACGAGCGCCAAGCAGAAATACTAAAAAGCCAAATAGGGTCAACCCTAAACCAAACCGTACCCTCCAGATCAAGAAGTAAGGTTTAAGCGGCCGGCTTTCTACGTTATGACCGGATTGGATAGGTTGTTGAGTATTGGATTCACTCATGCTGGTAAAGTTCGCTCCAAGATCCGCCTCCAGTTGGAGTGAAAAAATGCCTCGATGTCTTCGGTATTGAACCCGCGTTCTTCCATGAGTGGAGCGAGTTTTTGCAGGTCGGCAACCGTATCAACTTCAAACGGTACGGCTGGCCATCCAAAACCACCATCGTAATCACTGCCCAAACCAATCTGATCAGCCGAGCCGCACACCTGGCATATATGATCGATATGATCGAGGAGCAAATGCAGCGAAACCTCCTCACGCGGGTCATGGTCTGTCCATCCGGGTTGTAAAAAGCGGTTGTAGGGTATCACACCCACAACCCCATCCCGTTCTGCCAGCCGGCGCAACACCCGGTCCGAAAGGTGCCTTTCAGAAGCAGGGCTTTCGATCAAAGCAGCGGCATTGGCATGGCTAGCGATGACTGCTCCTGGGTAGATATCCAACACTTGGAGAACCGACTCCTCGCTCATGTGGGCAATGTCCAGAGTATAACCCAAATCGGCCATTCTTTCCAAGAGAAGCAAACCTTCTTTGGTAAACCGCCCAGGTGCAGTAATACTACCGCAATAACGGGTACCTGCCCATACCGGGCCGATGATGCGCACACCAGCCTGCCACCATTCTTCCAGCTCCTCGATTTGAGTAAACCCTTCAGCGCCTTCTATGGTTAACACCAGTCCAACCGGGTGAGTAACAGACGGCGGCTGAGCGAGCTGGTTTTCCCAGGGTTGCAAAACCCGTTTCAGGTCGCCGCGATTGGTAACTAGCTGAAATTGGTGTGAAGATTCATTACCCAAGCGGTTATAAAAATCTAGTTGAGAACGAGTCAGGCGGTATGCTTCAGCCGGGGTAGCGTACACCTGAGACTCCCACCAGCCGGGTTTTTGGCTACGCGACATGACAAATAATGAACAAAAAACCAACCCTACTTGACCGCGTTGATATTCTGGCCACCCCAACAATGCATGCCCATTTACTTCGACCGTGTTACTGTCCTGTTCCAGTCGGCGGGTTTCATAGGCAGAACGGCGGATATCGCGCCCGAACGTTTTTGCATTATAGGCCAGGTCTTGGTGAGCATCGATCAGGTATGGCATCTCTTCTTTTGATAATCACATCAACCCGCCTGAAGCGGGTTGATTATTTTTAAAAATGATTGAATGCTCCGGTTAAGGTCAGGCTTCGGTTTTAACTTAATGTTTTTTTCAACCGGGTTGGTTGCTGTACTTTTCTTCACCGTTGCCTTATGAATGGTTTCCGGTCACATTTTCGTCAGCTTGGGATGCACTTTCATCCACCCTGCTTGGGGTAATTTCTCCAGATTCGCCTTCATTCACGTTTAGGTTTGCTAACCCTACGCTATCGGCTTCAGCTTCCTCGATCACTTCCTCTAAAGCCATCCAGTCCATATCGGCGTAGGCCATCGAATCGATCCGCCGTAGGCTGAGACCGATGCGGTGATTAACGGGATCAACTCTAATTACCCGCAAGGTAACCACATCACCTTCTTTGAGCACTTCTTTGGGATGCTCGATGCGCTTCTCGCTTATTTCGGAGATATGGATCAACCCCTCAATGTCGTCGGCGATTCGTGCAAAAGCGCCAAATTTGGTCAGACGGGTAATCGAACCCTCCAATAATTGGCCTTCCTGATATCGGGAGGCTTTTTGCACCCAAGGATCTTCCATCAATTGGCGTAGAGAAAGACCAATCCGTTTTTTCTCTCGGTCAATCGAAATGACCTTAACTTTCACATCCTGACCAACTTTGAGGACTTCACTGGGATGTTGGATACGGTCCCAAGATATTTCAGACAGATGGACTAAACCGTCGGCCCCGCTGATATTTACAAAAGCACCAAACTCAGCCAGGCTGGTTACCCTCCCGCTGCGTACCTCGCCTTCTTTCAAATCATCAATCACCCGTTCCTTGATCGATTCGCGAGTTTCTGTGCTGGCAGCTCGTTCCGAAAGGATCAAACGGCGGCGCTCGCGATCAACTTCAATCACGCACACACCAATTTCTTCTCCTATCATCTTGGCCCAACGCTGCTCTGGTGTATCACCCGCCAGGTTAGCCCGCCGAGAAAGACTGATCTGTGAGGCGGGGACAAATCCACGCAAACCACCCACCGGTACGATCAATCCGCCTTTATTGTAGCCGACAATTTTACTGGGGTAATTATCTTTCGACTGCATCAATTGGTCGGCTTCCTGCCAACTTAGTTCCTCACGGGCCCTATTTAAGGAAAGTACTAAATTTCCATTTGAATCTTCGGGGTTTATTACATAAACAGGGATTTCCTGACCGACTTTCAATTCTTCCAGTTCATCTTGTGGAATAGACTCAAACTCTCTTCCGCTGATGATACCTTCGGATTTGGTACCCACACTGACGAGTATCTGGCCAGGAGAGATACTCGCAATCATTCCGTTGCGGATCTCCCCTTGTTGGGGAAAATCTATGCCCAGGCCTTCCTGTTCTAACAAAGATGCCATGTTATTTGTTTCGACCTGGTTATTCTCGGGCACAGCCTCCTGCTCGAGGTGGGCGTCATTTCGGTCCATATGATCTTGTACTCCGGTGAAAAAAGATAAATTACATTATAAAGGTGAAACCGCAACTTTGCAACCCTGAGATCAAGATGAGAAGAAGTGAGCACCCTCAATTTCTCACTTTGTCAAACCTGGTCGAATGTTCTTCGTTAATGCCGGCGGCGTTTCTTCTTTCGGCTTAAGCGTGTTTCCGGTGTATCACCCTCCGGTTTTACTGCCCCACCCCCTGCCGGGACGGCTTCGGCAGCGCGCTCTCGCCCGATACTAACGGTCGAAGCGCGGCTGGGAGTGTAGGTGAACATCCGCGCCACAACCCCGGAACGAATATCGTTCAATAGAGTAGTGAACATTTCGGAGGCACGGCTTTTATACTGTACCAGCGGGTCTCTTTGACCGTAGGCTTCCATGCCTATCGAAACCCGCAGGGCATCCACCCGGGTCAGATAGTCGACCCACAGTTGCGATATGACCCCCAGCAGCACTTCGCGATAAATTTCATTTTGTAGGCGCTGTCCAAGGGTAATCCTAATTCGGATGAGTTCTTCTTTTTGCAGTTGGTTGAGCGGCAATGAAGCGATCTCATTAAAACGTTCTTCACCCAAGGTATCGATTAAACGTTCCTGCAAGCGCTCATCCAGGCGTTCAAGGGTGGTTTCGCTCTTGACCAGGCGTGAAAATTCGTAGTTGCCCCACACTACCTGGAGAGCCTTCCGCGCTCCTTCCAAATGGGCGATAACCTCCTCGGTCAACTCGACCACATCCCGGCCTTCTAACAGACGAGCAGCATGGAAAATATAGGTCAATCGGACTACCTGCTGGCGGCCGCGGCGGTGTGTCCGGCGGTCGAAGGTCAGCCGGCTGCCCTGCATCATCTGCATCAGCAGGCCCATGATAGCTGGGATATTTTGATCGATATGGATCCACCCGTTATCCACTTTTTCGAAGGAAGCCTCAAGGTCGCGGTCGATTTGAGCCTGGGGAGCAGCCAGTCGTTCAATCCGTTCTTCGAGGGTCTTCTCTACGGTCGAATAAACCATTCGGGCGGCTCCGTCCCAATCCTTGTTTGGAAGCTGCCCCGGGCGCAAATCGAATTCCTCCACCCGGCGTTGCAATGTCGCTATCAAACGGGTCATCGCCCCATCCAGCAGCGCGGCTTCGACCTGTTCACGCAAGGCGTTGGCCGGTTCATCCTCGCCCTCGGCTAACCCATGCAACTGCTCGCTTGGAAGGCGCAACTGGGTTCGAACCGTCGTGGAAAGCTCATCGAGTAGTTCTTGCGGGCGAACCTGCCCAGCAGCCTCTTCCAACCGGTCCGGAAGCCCTTGGAAGAAAGTATCGATGGCCTCGAAGCGTTCGTCCCGCTGTTGGTTAATGGATTCTTCTGTCCGGTCCAGCAGGACTTCGGTGCCGCGCAGAATATGGTCACGTTCAGATTCTAAAGACTTGCGAGCAAGGTCGAGCATCGCGGTCCGCAACTGGTCAGCAGAAATCGGCTGTTCGCCTAGAATGTTCTTTAACTCCTCAATCAACAGGCGATACGAATAAGAAGGGTAGGACACGCTTTCTACATTAATGGGTGGTTGGATTTCATCCAGATAAGCGATCAGCTTCCAAGGTCCTTCCTCGCTATTAAAAGCCGCAGGGATCCGATTTTGCAGTTCTTTCTGCAGCATTTCATCTACATCTTCGCTGAGGTCGTGTTTGGTGAAGACCCGGTCACGCTGCTCGTAGATCCGTTTACGCTGCATGTTGAGCACATCGTCATATTCCAGCAGGTGTTTACGAATATCGAAGTTTGCCCCCTCCACCCGAGTTTGTGCTTGTTCAACCAGGCGTGCGACCAAATTGTTTTCAATCGGTAAACTTTCGTCGATATTTAACCGAGCCAACAGGCTTTCAACCTGCTGCCCCCCAAACAATCGCATCAATTCATCTTCCAATGAAAGATAAAATCGAGAGGAACCGGGATCGCCCTGGCGCGACGAACGCCCGCGAAGCTGATTATCGATCCGGCGGGCTTCGTGACGTTCCGAACCAATGACGTGCAGCCCACCCAATTCGCGGACGCGGTCCATTTCATCCATATATTGGAGAAAAGCTTTGGCAGATTCGGTGTATATCCCGTATTGTTCCTCGCTCATTTCTTTAAGCGCCTGGCGGCGCAGCTCATGGGTGATATCGTATGGGTCCAGGTCTTTTCTGCGCCCAAGGACCCGGATGACATCCTTGAAAATTTCCTCATCCAATTCGCCACCCAACTTAATATCGACCCCTCGACCGGCCATATTGGTCGCGATGGTTACCGCTCCAAAAGCACCGGCCCGGGCAATGATCAAAGATTCCTCATCGTGTTTTCGGGCATTCAACACCTGATGGGTTACCCCACCCTGCATGACGCGGGTCAGGCGTGGAAGGTCCTCTTCGCTTAAATTAAGCAAAGTTAAAAGGTTTTGTAAATTTTGCTGATCCTCCGGATTGATCGAGGTCATCCCTTTCGAACGGGCAAACTGGCGCATTTCACCGGAATTGAGTTCGTGGATCGGCTTGTACAACCACTGCAGCTCGGGAATGGCCACCTCGCTTTCCTGGCGTTTATGGTGGTTAAGCCAGGCATTACGGATCAATGCAGCCTGTATTAATCGACGGAGCTGCTCGGTTTGCAAGCGTTGCGAGAGTCGTTCGGAATGCTCCACCGAAGTTGTGCCGACCAACTGCGGACGGCCGAGAACATGGTAGCGCACAATTTCCTGAACAATGGCACGGATTTTAGCTTCTTCGGTGCGGTAGATCACGTCGGGGAAATCTTTACGTCGCCAGAAAACCGGCATCTTGAGTGGATCGTTTTTGTGGGTGTAAAAGCTTTGTTTGTATCCGCCTTCGTCTTTTCCGCTTACCTCTACCAGGCTGGCTCCTGGAGCAATTACCCGGTATTCCAGATTGGTCGGAATGGGAAGAACATCCAGCTTATAAATTTTATGGAACTCTTCGGCCTCGGTCTCGGCGGTACCGGTCATGCCGGCTAGTTTTTCGTACATCCGGAAGTAGTTTTGGATGGTGATCGTCGCATAGGTGACATTCTCAGCCTCGACCCGTACCCCTTCCTTCGCTTCGACCGACTGGTGAAGGCCTTCCGACCATCGCCGCCCGGGCATCAAGCGCCCGGTGAATTCATCGACAATGACCACCTTTCCGCCTTGGACGATATAATCTTTATTTCGGCGGAAAAGGAACTGAGCTTTAAGCGCCTGCTCCAAATAGCCTAAAACCCGAGCCTGCTCCGGATTGATATCCTCCGGTCGTTCCGGGTCGCCCAAGGGCATATCCAGGATTTCTTCGACATGGGCCGCGCCGACCTCATTCAGGGTGACGGTGCGGTCGCGCTCATTGATCTCATAGTCTTCCTCTTTGAGGACCCGAACAACCTGGGCCATTTTGACATACCACTCGGTATCATCGGCCGCTGGGCCAGAGATGATCAGGGGTGTACGGGCTTCATCAATTAAAATATTATCGACCTCGTCTACTATGGCATAATAGTGCCCCCGCTGCGAGCGGTCTTCCAACCGGTTGGTGAGGTTGTCACGCAAATAATCAAAACCAAACTCGGAGTTGGTGCCATAGGTTATATCGGCGCGGTAGGCTTCAACCCGGTCCACCAGACGAAGTTGATGTTGGTCTTCAATTGGCGAACTCTTTTCCAGGTCGATCAAGAACGCTTTGCGGCCATTTTCAGTACGGCTGGCCATTTGCAGGACCCCAACGGTTAACCCCAACAGGTTATAGATTGGTCCCATCCAGCGAGCATCGCGGCGCGCCAGGTAATCATTAACCGTAATCAAATGCACCCCCCGCCGGGTAAGCGCATTCAAATAAAGCGGAAGGGTGGCAACCAGGGTTTTTCCTTCCCCAGTGCGCATTTCTGCTATTTTGTTTTCATGCAGGACGATCCCACCAATCATTTGAACTTCGTAATGGCGCAATCCGATCGTCCGCTTGCTGGCTTCACGCACGGCCGCGAACGCCTGCGCTAAGATTTCGTTCAGGGCTTCTTTTTCAGCCTGACGGCGCTCCGCTTCGTTTTCAAGTCCTTCCGTGGCCCGCCGGACAAACTCGCGAAATTCATCGGTTTTTGCCCGCAGGCCACCTTCAGAAAGCGTTTCAAATTCGGCTTCCAATCGGTTGATCTGTTCGGCACGTTCAGCCAAACGGGCTATTTCACGCCTGTTGGGGTCTCCACCCAAAATATTGACGATCTTTTTGAACATAAAACACACCTCTCTGCGGAGGGATTATAGCATAGAGAGATCAGGTGAGTAAAAGCGCGGCACGTAATTTATTTCAATCCGAGGTCTCGTACCTGCCGTTATCGACCTCGCTTGATTCGACAATATTTGGGTACTTTCAAGCTGCACTACTGGTTAATCGCCTTTATCGGAAAAGAAAAGTAGGGAGAGGCATGGCTCATCCCTACTCAACCCAAAGGCGGTCTGATTGGAAAAAATTTACATATGAATCATATGCCCTTCCACGCCATGAGCAGCCTCCATAATGACTTCGCTCAAAGTTGGGTGGATGTGGACATTTCGGGCAATTTCCTTCGAGGTCAGTTCAAGGTTTTGTGCCAGAGTCAGCTCGGGCAGCAGCTCGGACACTTCCGGGCCGATCATGTGGGCACCGAGAATCTCCCCATACCTGGCATCGGTGATAATCTTGACCCAGCCGGCATAATCACCCAAACTTAGCGCTTTGCCATTCGCCTGGAAAGGAAATCGCCCAACTTTTATTTCATAGCCTTCTTCACGAGCTTGGGCTTCGGTCAGGCCGAAGGAAGCCACTTGTGGTTGGCAAAAGGTGGCTCGTGGCATCATCCGGTAATCCAGCGTGGTCGTTTCTACCCCGGCGATATTCTCAGCGCAAATGATCCCCATGGTAGATGCGACATGGGCGAGCAAGAGCTTACCGGTCACGTCGCCAATTGCCCAAACACCAGGCACATTGGTAGCCATCCGCTCGTCAATCTTAATAAAACCGCGCTCGTTGACTTCTACACCGATGGTTTCTAATCCCAGGTTCGCGCTGTTGGGTTTAAAGCCGATTGCAACCAGGGCCTGTTCGGCTTCCAGGACTCGCTCGTTATTTCCTTCCGCAACTTTTACCCTTACACCTGCATCGGTAACCTCCACCCCCAGGACCTTGTGGCCGGTGAGGTTTTCGATGCCGCGTTTTTTGAAAACCTTGGCTAGTTCGGCACTGACTTCCTCATCTTCCAGGGGTAGAATGCGGGGCAGCATTTCGACAAGGGTTACTTTGCTGCCATAAGAGGACCAGATGGTGGCAAATTCAACCCCAATCGCTCCAGCGCCGATAATGACGACCGACTCAGGCCGTTTGGTCTGCAAAATGGCTTCTAAATAGGTGACAATTTTTTCGCCATCCACTACAACACCCGGGATGCTCGCCGAATGTGAGCCGGTTGCCAGGATGAAGTTTTTTGATGTTAATTCCTTGACCCTGCCTTCCGGATCGGTAACCCGCACTTTGTCTTTGGACACTAGTTTTGCGGCACCCATCAAGACATCAATCTTATTTTTCTTCATTAGAAAGCCGACCCCGGAAGTAAGGCGCTTGGATATTTTCCGGCTGCGATCAACAGCAGCTCCGTAGTCCAGTTTAAGGTTTTGAAATGAAATACCAAATTCCTCGGCTCGCTCGCGCATGATCTCGGCCAACTCGGCATTACGAAGCAGCGATTTTGAAGGGATACACCCCACATTGAGACACACCCCCCCTAAAAATTCCTTTTCAACAATGGCGGTTTTTATCCCCAATTGCGCTGCGCGTATCGCCGCCACGTACCCACCAGGGCCAGCGCCAATTACGATTAGGTCATAGTCGCTCATGATAACTCCCTCTGTTCTATACAGATCGTTTGATCTGGCCAGAATTTTTCTCAGGCCAAGAAATACGCCTCCCTTATTTTACCCTCTACCCAATGGTTCTTGAGNCAATTGCCCTGAATATTGGCAATCAATCAACCAAACCGGCCGCCTTCGAGCTCAGCNACAATATGCGCCAAAAAGCCATCGGCTGAAGCGCCGTCGAGGNTGCGGTGATCAAACGTCAAGGACAGGTAAACCATCGGATGGACAGCAATGGCATCGCCCTCCAAGACAACCACTCGTTTCTTGATTGCGCCAACCCCTAAAATGGCGCACTGCGGTTGGTTGATAACCGGAGTGGCAAACAACGAACCACTAATTCCGTGATTGGTGATCGTGAATGTCCCACCCCGAACTTCATCTGGGCGCAGACGACGGGAGCGGCTGCGCTCAGCCAGGTCGTTGGTTGCGCGAGCTAACCCGAGCAGAGAGAGATCACCGGCATTGCGGATGACCGGGACAATTAAACCATCTGCTCCTAAAGAAACCGCAATCCCCAGGTGGATGTGCGGGTGGATCAACAAACCTTCATCGCTCCAAGAGGAGTTAACCAATGGAAATACTTTTAATGCGGCCACGCAGGCAGCCGCAAAGTAAGCCGTATAGGTCAAATGGACCGAATCTTTGGCAAACGCAGCCTTGTTGGCCTCTCGATGAGCGACCAGGTCTTTCAGGTCAGCCTCCATCACGGTGGTAACGTGCGGAGCGGTTCGCTTACTCTGCACCATGCGCTCGGCGATATTCTTCCGCATGGTGGTGTGGGGGATCAGTTGGCTTTCAACCGCAGGAGTGGGGGTTGGTTGGGCCGGAACGGATGGGGTTGGGGTTGGTATTGTCTGAGGTGGAGCACCCGAAGCAAAGACTAACTCGGTTGGGCGGAATAGGTCGCCTTCGCCAGGTGTTTCCCAGGCAGCCGGTTCGGCCGGCTGAACGGATGAAACCCCCGATTCGATGAAGGAGAGCACATCTTTCTTGGAGATCCGCCCGCCCTGGCCTGTGCCCTTGACCAGGGTTAAATCAACCCCTTTTTCGGCAGCCAGGCGTGCCACGACGGGGGAAATAAATCCCAAGTCACGGGTGCGACCGGCGGCGGGGATGCCTGTCAGCGGCGTTTCGGCCCTGTCCCTTTGAGAGGGTTCGACAGAATAAGCAGTCTGCCCGGTTTCGCCTTCCGGAATCGCATCACCCGGTCCACCGATCCAGGCAATGGTCGTCCCGGCATTCACGGTTTGCCCCTCCGCAACCAGGATTTTGAGCAGGGTGCCCGCGGCCGGACTGGGAATTTCACTATCCACTTTATCTGTATTCACTTCGAGCAGCGATTCGTACTCTTCTATCGGATCGCCTACTTGTTTCAACCATTTCGTTACCGTACCTTCGACCACCGATTCGCCCAATTTGGGCATGATGACTTTCGTCAACATATTTCCTCCTGATAACTAATACCTTGCCAGATCCAGGATGGCTGCTAATATTTTTTCGGTATTTGGCATAAACCAATCCTGCATCGGATGGCTGAATGGCACCGCCGGCACATCCGGACCGCACAAACGGCGCACGGGGGCATCCAGGTCGGTAAAAGCCTTTTCAGCGATGATGGCCGCAATCTCACCACCATAACCGCCGGTCAGGTTATCTTCATGAACGATCAAGGCTTTGCCTGTCTTGCGCACCGAAGCGAGGATCGTCGCATGATCGACCGGGTAGAGGGTTAGCAAATCGACCACCTCAACGCTGATACCCTGCTCGGCGGCTTTTTCTGCCGCTTGGAGAGCATAATAATGCATCATCCCATAGGCATACACGCTCAGGTCGCTGCCTACGCGGCTGATTTTAGCCGGACCAATGGGAACGGTATATTCACCCTCAGGCACCTCCCCACGAATCAAACGATACCCTTTTTTCGGTTCCAGGTATAGGACCGGGTTTGGATCGCGAATCGCCGAGATGAGTAAGCCTTTTGCATCGTAGGGGTTAGAAGGCACGACAACTTTGAGGCCTGGCATATGAGCAAAAAAGCCCTCGATACTCTGCGAGTGATACAGACCACCGCCAATCCCGCCTCCATAGGGGGCTCGAATTACCATCGGGACGGTCCAATCGCCATTGGAGCGATAACACATTTTGGCAGCCTCGCTGACGATCTGGTTGAAAGCCGGGTAGATAAAATCGGCGAATTGGATTTCGCAAATCGGGCGCATACCATACAAAGCCGCCCCGATCCCAACCCCAACGATGGAGAGTTCTGCCAGCGGGGAGTCGATCACCCGCGCTTCACCATATTTGTCGTACAGGCCGACTGTAGCCCGAAAGACCCCCCCACGCTTACCGACATCCTCGCCAACAATAAAAACATTTTCGTCCCGTGCCATTTCTTCATCCATGGCCTGTCGTAGCGCTTCGACCAGTGTAATTTCAGGCACGACGCACCTCCTCGGCGTAAACCGGATAAGCGGCTTCTTCAGGGTCTGGGTAAGGCGCTTGTTCGGCAGAGCGGACGGCTTCATCGACAATTTTCTTAGCCCTGGATTCCAATTCTTCCAGCTTGGTCACATCCAGTAAACCCTCTTCTTCGAGGATTCGCCGGCTGACCAACAACGGATCACGCTTTTTATTTTCCTCCACTTCTTCACGCGAGCGGTAGGTGCGGTCATCGTCGTCCGAGGAATGCGGGGTTAAACGGTACATCATGGTTTCAATTAATGTAGGGCCATTTCCGGAGCGGGCTGTTTCAACCGCTTTGTAAAACGCCTCGTAAACTGTAAATACGTTGGTGCCATCCACTGAAATACCTTGCAGGCCAAGCCCGCAGGCTTTTGCGGCAGCCCCTGTAACTGCCATCTGCTTATCTGCCGGAACAGAAATGGCATATTGGTTGTTTTGCACCATAAAAATGACCGGAAGTTGGTGGATAGCGGCCCAATTGACCGCTTCATACCATTCGCCTTGCGAAGTCGACCCCTCGCCCAAAGTGGTCAGAACGACTTTGTCTTCGCGGCGCATTTTGATTGCCAGGCCGATCCCAGCCGCGTGTGGGCATTGGGTGGCTACCGGAGCCGAGTGGCTAACCGCATTCGCCCGTCGCAAACCCCAATGACTGGGCATCTGACGTCCACCCGAATTGGGCTCCGCGCGCTTGCCCATGAGGGACATGATAAATTCCTCGGGTGTGTATCCCAGGCAGAGGAGCAAAGCCAGGTCGCGATAATAGGGGGTGACCCAATCGTATCCGCGCCGCAGGGCGAAAGATGCACCGACCTGAGCTGCCTCTTGCCCGATTCCGGAAATATGGAAAGCGATCTTACCCTGACGGTGCAGCACCCAGGCGCGCTCGTCCAACCGGCGGGAAAGAAGCATCATCCAGAACATCTCTTGTCTGGTTTCAGGGCTTATTTCCATCATTAGCTGTACCTCCTTCGCCACAATGTGGACCTCATTCAAGTTTTAAACAAACGCGAGGTTTTTGCCATTCATTTGGTTGTAAACCTCGCCAGTTAATTTTCTCCTTGTCCGGTGTGCTGGATCCGTTAAGCAGGAAATTTTAATAGCATCATCCTGACCGCTTTTCGTCAGGGGATAACTCCTAACAAACCCATCACTTCGAGCATCTCCTCATTGGTGGAAAATTTAAATTCGGGCAATCGCAGATCTCGGGCGCAGTCTTTCTCGGCCCTATCAAGGGTGACCAAAGCTTCTTGGGTAACCACTGGGGTTTGAATTTGAAGGAGAAAATTGTCCAATTTTTCGAATATTTTTGAGCTGCCCGATTTTTGTGTTCGCAGGTACTCCAAGACCGCCCGGGCGCCATTAATGCCGTCTTTGCGGGCAGTTCCTACCAGCCCGATGCTGGCCATACGCGACCATCCGGCCACAAAAACTCCTTCCACTGGCCTGTCCCGATCGAGATCAAAAATCTCGTAAGATTGGCCCTCCACCGGAAACCGAGGGTTGGGATGTTTGACATAGACATTGTGCTGGATGGGAAGACCCAGGTTTTCATCCACCTTATCACCAATAGCGAAAATGACCGTATCGCAATCGAATATTTCGCGGGTGCCAAGCATATGTGCTTTAACCTCATTACCCGCCAACGCCAGGGTCGTATCTGCAATTTCCAGTCCGCATACTCGTCCATCCGTTCCAAGGATGCGGGAGGGGGAAGAGAGAAAGCGAATCCAAAAGCGGGAATGCGACTGCATCCAGTTGCCGCGGGTTGCCGATGCATGAATGAAATCTTTAGCTACTTCGGGGTGCTGACCCAGAGATTCCATCACCTCGCTCACCCGGTCTATTTCGCGGTCAAAAGCCCTCAAGTCCAAATTGGCAACGACCGACTCTAATTCTTTCCGGTCGAATTTAATTTCAGCCGGACCGCGCCTGGCAAACGCCATTACCTCGTCCACCTTTTTTTCGGCAATCAGGTAACGGGCAATGTCCATCATTACATTCCCGATACCGATAATCGCTACCCGCTTTCCGATATGAAAAGTCTGGAGGCTGAACGGTGGTAATTGATTGTAATGGTAGACAATATCTTTAGAGTGATACACCCCCAATAAATCCTCACCGGGCAAACCAAGCCACTTGGTGCCTTGCGCGCCAGCGGTCACCAAAACAGCCTGAAAGCCCAAATCCCGCAAATTTTCCATTGAAAGATCGGCTTTTTCTCCAATGGTTATGTTCCCATGGTATCGAATGGATGGTAAAGCTAAAATTTGTTGAAACTGGGCGCGCAGCCCATTTTTCATCTTGCGCTTATCCGGATAAATTCCGTATTCGGCCAAACCCCCCGGCTTAATATCCCGATTGAAAAGGACGACATTTACCCCTTGGTTGGCCAACTCGCGGGCTGCAAACAAACCGGCCGGTCCAGCGCCAACCACTGCAACAAAATATCCGTTGATTTCATCCATGAAATTGCATCTCGCTGCTTACAAAGGTGATAACCTGGAGTTATTATACCTTCATTTAGCGGCAGGTTTTTCCAGCCTGTGCTATATTGATATTTGTTCGAGTTGTNCNAGTGGACCTACCTCTGAAAGACACNGACCTATGCGCCCTCTTCTCCAGATAGCCGAGTGGGATTGCCCATCCCACTGCTTTTTGGACAATCCGCTGACTCATTGGTTCTGGTCTAAGTCGGAGGCGATCCATCCTTCTTAGATATGGTGTGTATTGGTTATTTAAACGAGGTTGCTTTTAATGAGCTCTGCCTTTTTACAATTGACAATGCCCAATGGGCTGAAAGTGATGCTCAAAGAAATTCACACCGCTCCGATCATCAGCCATTGGGTCTGGTACCGAGTTGGATCGCGGGATGAACTGCCAGGGATAACCGGCATTTCCCATTGGGTCGAGCATATGCAATTCAAAGGCACCTCTCGTTTTCCTGGTGGGGTCCTGGATAATATCATCGCCCGCAACGGGGGTATCTGGAATGCATTCACCCATATGGATTGGACTACTTATTACGAAACCATCCCAGCTGAACAGATCGACCTGGCTTTAGATCTGGAAGCCGACCGGATGGGCAATAGCTGCTTTGAAAGCGAGGATGTCGAATCTGAACGGACCGTTATCCTTTCCGAATTGGCTGGTAACCTGAATGAGCCGCTCTACCGCCTGGGAGACCTTGTTCAAAAAGCTGCCTTTAAGCAGCATCCCTACCGAAACGAAGTGATCGGCGTGCCAGAAGACCTGGAACGCATCCAGCGTGATGATCTCTATGACCACTATCAACGTTATTACACACCCGCCAATGCGCTGGTTGCCCTGACCGGAGATTTCAAGATTGAAGAAATCCTCACCCGAATCGAAGGTTTTTATGGCTGTCTGTCCACTCGACCTTCACCCGATCACCCAACCCAACCCGAGCCGCCCATAGAAGCTGAAAAACGGGTGGAAATCGAGGGGCCTGGCAGCACAACCTACATGCAACTGGCATACCGCGCCCCGGCTGCCTCAAACCCTGATTTTTTTGCTTTTACCATCCTCGATTCGTTATTGTGCGGCCCAACTGGTCTGAATATGTTCGGCGGTGGGGGCATTTCGAATAAAACCAGCCGAATCTACCATGCCCTGATCGAGAAGGAGCTGGCCGTCAGTGCCCATGGTGGATTACAAGCGACGGTCGACCCCTTTCTTTACGAAATCATCCTGACGGTGCGCCCAGACCGCACACCCCCCGCCGTACTGGCGGCTTTCGATGACCAGATCAAACGCCTGCAAGACGAGCTGATCAGCAAGGCTGAAATCGCGCGAGCTGCCAAACAAGCCAGGGCGATGTTCGCCTATGGGAGCGAAAATATTACCAACCAGGCTTTTTGGTTGGGGTATGCCGAAATGTTCGCCGCGTACCCATGGTTTATCGATTATGTCGAAAATTTGGCCAAAGTTACCCCTGCCGATGTCCAGCGCATAGCCCAGAGTTATCTTCTGGATAGCCGCCGGGTGGTCGGAACGTATCTACCGGCTGGCATTGAGGCTACAACCGAATGAGCATATTTCAGCCCACTCATCTGCATTCCTTGCCCGGTGAAGACGACATTACCCGAGTAATCCTTCCCAATGGAATTACATTACTGGTGCGCAACAACCCCCACAGTCCCTCGGTGGTGTTGAGCGGCTACTTTCCAGCCGGCAGTTTGTTGGACCCAAGAGAGAAGCTCGGCCTGGCTCATTTTACTGCCGCAGCCTTGATGCGCGGTACACAAAAACGCAGCTTTCAGCAGCTCTACGACGAATTGGAAACAGCCGGCGCAAGCCTCGGTTTCGGCGCCAGTATCCACAATGTCAATTTTGGTGGGCGCGCCCTGGCAGAAGACTTACCGCTTTTATTGGACATATTGTCGGAGTGCCTGATCGAGCCGGCATTCCCGAACGACCAGGTCGAGCGTTTACGGGCGCAATTCCTTACCGGCCTTGCCATCCGCACCCAAGACACGGCCGAAATGGCTTCACTTACCTTCGATGAAATATTGTTCGCCGGACATCCCTACAGCCTCCCAGAAGATGGATTTCCCGAGACGATCGAACACATCGCGCGTACCGACCTGGCTGTTTTTCATGATGCCCATTACCGTCCCCAAGGGATGGCTTTGGTAATTGTTGGAGCAGTAACTCCAGAACAAGCTATCGAGCAGGTAGAACACTCATTAGGCTCTTGGAATTCAGGTCAGAAAACGACCGCGCAGGTCTTGCCGCCCGTTCAGCCGCCCACCGAAGTTACCCGCAAGCATATTTTCATCCCCGGTAAGAGACAGGCAGACCTGGTGATGGGGTCCATTGGCCCACAGCGCAATGCGGCTAACTATTTGGCGGCTTCCATAGGCAATAACATTCTCGGGCAGTTCGGCATGATGGGGCGTATCGGCCAATCGGTGCGCGAGAATGCCGGTTTAGCCTATTATGCCTCCACCAGTCTGAACGCATGGATCGACAGCGGTTCTTGGGAGGTTTCGGCAGGGGTCAATCCGGGGAATATCCAGCGCGCGATTGACCTTATTTTAGAAGAAATCAAACTTTTTACCAGTGAACCGGTCTCACCCACGGAACTTCGCGATAGCCTCTCCAATTATATTGGCCGGCTGCCGCTCGCTTTCGAATCGAATTCCGGGGTTGCAAATGCTTTATTGAACATCGAACGTTTTCAACTCGGACTGAACTATTACCGGAAGTTTCCTGACCAGGTCAGGCAGGTGACTGCCGAACAAATCCTGGAAACAGCCCGAACCTACCTAGAACCGAGCCGGTTCGTTATTGTGAGCGCCGGCCCTGAAAGAAAGTGATCCAATCATGATTTTACGCACCGGTGTGGATTTACTGGAGGTCAACCGTCTGGATTCTGTCCGACAAGCTATACGCGAACGATTTCTTAAACGTGTTTATACAACGGCTGAACTGGCCGAGTCGGGGAATCAGAACGATTATCTCGCGGGTCGCTTTGCAGTCAAAGAGGCCGTTTCCAAAGCGCTCGGCACAGGCATCGGGTGGGTACGCTGGCAGGATATCGAAACACTGGATGGGCCGCGGGGTGAACCAGTGCTGCAGTTACACGGAAATGCGGCCAAAGTTGCACAACTTCAGGGGCTGCAAGTTTGGTCGGTGAGCATAAGTCATACCAAACAACATGCGGTAGCCGTAGCAGTCGCCCTGGGTGAATCCAATACAGCGCCACCGGTTGAAGGAAGCATCGACGCTGCCCGTGTTGCAGAATGAACATACTGGCAGTCAGTGATATTGAACTAGGATTTATTTATACGGTTCAAATTGCACAGCGCTTCAAAGATGTAGACCTCATGATCAGTTGCGGCGACTTGCCGAACTATTATCTAGAGTTTATGGTCAGTATGCTGGATAAGCCATTGTATTATGTGCGTGGCAACCATGCCAGTAAGATTGAATATACATCTGCCGGCGAGCGCAAATCGCCTTGGGGAGCACTCGACCTGCACCGGAAAGTACTCAAATCGCGAGAGGGGATCCTGATGGCTGGTATTGAGGGCAGCCTGCGTTACAACTATGGACCTCACCAATACTCCCAGGCGGAAATGTGGATGATGGCATTCGAATTGGTGCCAGGCTTGTTGTATAATCGCATCCGTCACGGGCGTTTTTTAGATTTCCTGGTTACCCACGCGCCGCCCTGGAAGATCCATGATATGGATGACCGCCCTCACATGGGAATAAAGGCCTTTCGTTGGTTGAGCCGGGTGTTTAAACCGGCCTATCATCTGCACGGACACATCCATATTTATCGAAATGACGCCACCACCCGAACTCAGTTTGGGCAGACGACGATTGTGAACTGTTATGGTTATAAAGAATTTACCTACGATCCCCAATCCCGTTCAAATTTACTGGTATTGAAAGAAAGGGATCGGGTTTAACAAGGAGAATCAAGATGAATTTAAATAGCAAACCCAACGCTTCACTTTTCGAAAGTGTTGCCCGTGAAGATTTTGAACAGGCATTCCGCAAAGGTTTTTGGCGTTCGATTATCAGTTGGCTCAATAAATCGAGTAACCAGCTTTTACCGTTTGATGAAGTCCGGAAATATCTAACCATCCAGGGTCAATATGACGCTGGGATGAAACAAATACCGGTTGAAAAAATCGTTGGCAGCGTCGGCCGGTACAACGACTTCGACCGTGCGTTTTTACCACGCCAAAGACAAACCCGTTCGAGATGGATCAGCATTGATGTTGCCAACCTGCAGGATGTGATCTTGCCACCCATCGATGTTTATAAAGTTGGGGAGGTTTATTTTGTCAAAGACGGTAACCACCGCGTTTCGGTTGCCCGGGAGAAAGGGCAAAAATATCTCGATGCCCACGTCATCGAAGTAATCACCGACCTTCCGATCGATGAAAAAACCGATATCGATCAATTAATTTGCCTGCAGGAAAAAGCATTCTGCCTGGAAACCACCCTTTTAAAATCTGTCCGCCCGGATGCCGATTTTGAATTAACTTTGCCCGGCCAATATGAGAAGATACTCGAGCATATCCATGTCCATCGCTGGTACATGGGTGAAAAACTATCAAGAGAAATTCCCTACCATGAAGCCGCGGAAAGTTGGTACGATGAAGTTTTCATGCCGATGGCCAAAATAATCAAGGATCAAGAAATCCTGGCGGAATTTCCCGGTCGCACGGTTGCAGATTTGTATTTATGGATCATCGAACATCTGTATTACCTGCGTGAAGAGTTTAAGGAAGAAATCAGTTTTCAAGATGCGGCTAACCGGTTCGCTACCCAATTTTCTCAAAAACCGGTTCGGCGGTTATGGCAATTGTTCAGGCTGTTTGCAAAAAAGCTCTCTGAAGGCTTGGAAGATGCTTCTGACCTTGAATTAGGAATCCTGCCCGAAGACATGCTGATCGACGCGGACCAGAGGGCAGATGATGAAGGCAAAGGATAACATGATCGATGGAGGGGTTCAAAATTCCTAAACCATATCTTGGATGCCGATCCAGAGATGGTGCGGGAGAATGCGTCGATTCGGTTTCACTTGGATCCCATTACGAAGGGATGGTTGATCCATAAGCATGCTTGGATGAACAAAACATAAATTAGGATGGACGCCATATTTTTTTTCATAATAATGGGCAGCCTGAGAAATTTTTGTGGGTAAATCTACTTTAGGATCGTTGTCAAACCATAACATTCCGGTATCCATAACAAACTCCTGGTAAATCTTAGAAGTTACTAAATAAACCCGCCCAATGGGTACAATGTGCTTAAGTGTTCTTTCTTCTCAACGATGATTTTTGATGGTAAAGGTACCATCGCTTTCCGGCAGCCAAAATGGATAGCCCTCACGACCCACTCGAACCGCAAATTGCTGCCCAGGATCCATTTTGGTAAGGTCGATTTCCCGTAATAAAGACAGTTCTCGACCGGTTTTCTGGTTTTCAACATATCCAGCCACTCTGGTGCGGAAGAATTTTATCCACTGCGGATGGTTCAAGGCGGCTGCGGTTGTAACTGCCACCACCGGCCAAACCTGGTAAGATGGACCTTCTTGCAACAACCACTCAAAATTGAGGCGAACATCAAAATCCATGTAGGGCAAGGTATCCAATCCATCCAGCAGGAGGAGACGGCAAGCCCCCAACCGTTTTCCATGTTGGCGAGATTCAACTAGATCACAAATATTTAAGATCGCTTCACCTGCCGATCGTTCATAATTCGAAGTGATGACCGGGAAGTAGTCGGAATACCGTGAACTTTCAATCGTCCATTCTTGCGGGTGGGCACTAATCACATTGAAATCGACCTCGTATGGCCGGTTGGTCATCATGAGGGATTGAGCGATGGTTTTTAGGAGCGCAGTTTTACCACAAAAAGGGTCCCCTACCAACAATATCGGCCCTGGCCTGGGATCTTTCAGGTCAAAAAGGATCGGGTAGCCATCCAGGCAAGTTCCTAAAACTGCGGTCTGCATGGGCAACGAAGGTATGGATCGAACCAGGGCCTCTAACCGAAGGGAAGGTCTTGGCTTTTTTTCCTCCGAGTTAAATGGTGCAACCAGGAATGGGGAAGTCACCAGATTCGGAGGATGTATTTGGGCGTTTGTTGAAACAATTGGAATTTGAATCATCGTCATTTCCCTTACCCACAGGCTGATTATGGATTGATCATAGGTCGTATGTCCTATATATTCAAATTATAGAACATATTTTCTGTTTTGTCAAGATTTTTTTCGAATCTTCTCAGTGCATCTCTCGAAGTCCATTCGTTAAGGATGGGTGTTTTATCGTGGAAAACTAACTTAGAGGCGCCTCTTCAATCCCCCTCCCCCACACTACTTTAAAATGGAGAAAAATAACTGTTAAGATAAGTGGAATAGCATTTTTTAGGTTTTTGCGGTATCCTTAACGGAGTTAATCGTAGGATTTCTTTGACTGACCTTTCCACCCCTCACCTTCCAAATATACCGGACAAAGAGGATAGCGATGATAAAGGAAACCGTAAAAGACACCGAAAACCGGATGAAAAGCGCGATCCAGAATTTGGAAGATGATCTGGCAGGGATTCGCACCGGACGGGCAACACCGGCACTGATCGAAAAGCTCCCTGTCGATTATTTTGGGACGCCAACCCCTTTGAACCAACTCGCAAGCATTAGCGTTCCAGATGCGCGCACCTTAATCATTAAACCTTTTGACCCAACTACCCTTAAAAGCATTGACCGGGCAATCCTAAGCTCAAACCTGGGTCTCACCCCAAACAATGACGGCAAATCGATTCGTTTGGTCTTGCCACCCTTAACCGAAGAACGCCGGCGCGATTTGGTCAAAATTGTTGGGCAGCGGCTTGAAGAAGGCAAGGTCGCAATCCGCAATATCCGAAGAGACATCATCAAAGACCTGCGAGATTTCGAAAAGGAAAAATTAATCTCCGAAGACGACCTAAAAAAGGGCGAGGAAGAACTACAAAAAGTAACCGATAAAATGATCGCCGAAATCGATCAAATCGGAAATCGTAAAGAAAAAGAAATCATGGAGTTTTAACTCAAACGGTATGAACGCCCAGGGCATTGTACAATCCCCCGACGTTATCCGTAAAGTTCCCACCCATATTGCCATTATCATGGATGGAAATGGTCGCTGGGCAGCCGCGCGCCACCTCCCACGCCTGGCAGGTCATCGCGCCGGTACGGAGAATTTGCGGGTTATCATTCGCGCTTGTATCGAATTTAAAATCAAAGTCCTGACCATTTATGCCTTTTCGACCGAGAATTGGGGGCGACCGAACGATGAAGTAGAAGGCTTGATGATGATTCTCGAAGATGTCATCGACCGAGAACTGGATGAATTGAACCGTGAAGGCGTGAAACTGCAACACATTGGCCGGCTCGAAAGCCTCAACTTGCGGTTGAAAGAGAAAGTCGAAAACGCAGTTGAATTAACCAAAGAAAACCAACGCCTGGTCCTTTGCATCGCCTGGAATTATGGCGGACGGGACGAGATCATCTGCGCCATTCGCAATATCATAGTAAACGGCATCAAACCGGAAGAACTCAGCGATGAACTTGTCAGCCATTATCTCTTTACTGCCGGTATCCCCGATCCAGACTTGATCATCCGGACTTCAGGCGAAATGCGGATCAGCAATTTTCTTATCTGGCAGGCTGCTTACGCAGAATGGTATGTCACTCCCACCTTATGGCCAGACTTCAACCGCGAAGAATTACACAAAGCCTTGGTTAACTACAGCAACCGCAACCGTCGTTTCGGAAAACTCTCAAATTCCTGTGGCGAGGAATAAAGGCTGAATGCTTGCCAACCGCCTTAAAGTTGTCATCTTCCTGGTGCCCATTGGGGTTGGCATACTTTCAATCGGCGGCTGGCCTTTTACATTATTCATCGCCCTTTTGCTGGCCGTCGCCGGGTATGAATTCTGGCGTTTATTCCGCCATGGCGGCTACAACCCATCCGTTTGGGTGTTGATCCCAGGTATTATTTTATTAATTTTTGCCCGCTTTCTTTGGGGGTTTCAACATAGCGATGCCATTTTGGCCGGCTTGGTCCTCATCGGCATGGCCACCCACACAATCCTGGGTGGAAAAAAATTCCAGACACCCGCCATCGATTTCACCATCACCACCGCGGGATTGCTCTACCTCGGCTGGCTGGGAAGTTATATCATTTCTTTGCGAAATCTTCCGGAAGGTCTTTGGTGGGTGCTGGTGGCGATCCCGGCGATTGGAATTGGCGATGGCGGAGCCTATTTCATCGGGCAGAAATTTGGTAAACACAAACTTATCCCGCATGTCAGCCCTCAAAAAACGGTTGAAGGCTACTTTGGCGGGGTTACCTTTACCATTTTAGGTGCCTTACTCATGGCTGCCCTTTGGCAGCTTCGCTTCCCACAACTCACCCTCCTTCATGGCCTGGTTTTAGGGGTCATTTTAGGCCTGCTTTCGCCATTAGGTGACTTGGGCGAAAGCATGCTCAAGCGCCAATTCAATATTAAAGATACTGGGACGATCTTTCCCGGCCATGGGGGAGTGCTCGACCGGTTAGATTCATGGATATGGGGAGCACCTATCAGTTATTACATCATTGTCTGGTTCTTTTAATCGGGGTTTTTCGGCAATGAACAAACGAGGTGGAGGGCAGAGATGATCGACAGTAAGCCAACACGTAATCTGGCGATGGAACTGGTTCGGGTGACCGAGGCTGCCGCTCTGGCTGCCGGGCGGTATGTAGGACGGGGTGACAAATACAGTGCAGACCGGGCAGCCGTAGACGCAATGCGTCTTGTTCTCAACACCATTCAGATGAATGGTGTGATCGTAATTGGTGAAGGGGAAAAAGACGAAGCCCCCATGTTGTATAACGGTGAACATTTGGGAAGCGGCGAACCACCATTGGTGGATATTGCTGTTGATCCGATCGATGGTACTCGTCCCACCGCTCATGGTTTGCCGAATGCAATCGCAACGGTTGCCCTTGCACCGCGGGGAACCATGTTCAACCCAGGTCCTATTGTGTATATGGATAAGATCGCTGTCGGTCCTGAAGCCAAAGATGCCATTGACATCAATGCCTCCGTAGACGAAAACTTAAGGAATATTGCCCGAGCAAAAGGCGCCCGAGTTTCAGATTTGACCGCAGTCATCTTGGACCGCCCACGACATACAGAATTAATAGCTCAAGTGCGGCGAGTGGGAGCTCGAATCGTATTAATCCCAGATGGCGACGTCGCCGGGGCGCTGATGGCCTCGCTGCCTGAAACCGGCATTGACGTACTCCTGGGGATTGGCGGCACACCTGAGGGTGTATTAGCGGCCTGCGCACTGCGCAGCACGGGCGGCAACATTCAAGGAAAGCTTTATGTACGCAACGAAGACGAGTACCGGAGAGGTGTCGAAAAGGGCTACGATTTCAAAAAAACTTTAACCATCGACGACCTGGTTTCTTCAGAGGATGTATTCTTTGCAGCTACCGGAATTACCAATGGAGATTTGTTAAAAGGGGTCAATTATTATGCCGGCGGGGCGACAACCGACAGCGTTGTAATGCGCGGTCTTACCGGCACCAGCCGGCGAATCCTCGCCACCCACCGCCTGAACAAGCTCAGTCAGATCAGTTCCATTCCGTATTAAATGATGCGCGGTCTTACCGGCACCAGCCGGCGAATCCTCGCCACCCACCGCCTGAACAAGCTCAGTCAGATCAGTTCCATTCCGTATTAAACAAGTACAGGATAACCATCCGACGGTTATCCTGTACATCGATTACCTCTATTAATAGAGCGCCAGTGGCGCTCTATTAATGTATTATTTTACTTTATGCCATAAACCAGGTTGGCATCCATCTGAACAACCAGTTGTCCGGCTGCAATTGGCGCACTTTCCAATGCCATTAAGCCACCTCTAGCGTCAAAAGGTACCGGCATACCCGAGCCATAAACACTAATAGACATCAGCTCGCCTAGTTGTACACCGGCAAGTCCGGCCAGCTCGAGCGCTTTCGCTTTGGCATCCTCTACCGCGAGTTGGCGGGCTTCGGCCTCGGCCTGAGAGCGGTTTTCAATATCAAAGCTAATTCCATTGATTGTATTCGCCCCAGCCCGAACGGTGACATCTAACAATGTCCCCAGGTTTTGTAGGTCGCGCACTTTAACAAAAACAGTATTTTCCACAATGTAGGTGATCCGGCCTGGCTGACCTTCTGGGGTGTACTCCTTCTGCGGAAAAACATTGAAAGCCGTAGTTTGAATATCTTCGGCGAGCACACCCTGCTCTTGCAGCGTTGCCGCAACCGCTTGAGCCTGGCGGTTATTCTCAGCTAAAGCACTGGCAACATCATCAGCTTGGGTACGGACACCAATATAGACATAGGCGATATCGGGAACCAGGTATACTTTTCCTGTACCGTTGACACTGATCTGGCGATTATTTTCGCCGCCTTTTGAAAAAGGTTGGCAGGCTGCCAATAGTGCCACAAACAATATCCCGATTACTACTANATTCCACCGATTNTTCATGTTTCCTCCAATTTAATTTACNCGNTTTTNNCGTNATTGNAGATAGGACGCCANCACNAGAGGAAAGGTTCCCGNCCTGCCNTTNAGCTCANCTCTGGTTCAANTGTTCTTCATCCATCTTATGCACAAAAGTAAAAATCGCCTGCTCTCAGGGTAAGGTACGAATGCTCAATCTCCCAATCGGTTTTTCAACGGTCAGATGTACGCGCGCATTAGCAGCATTCGCCCCCGGTGAGTAGATCAGGTTACCATCCACCAGGAACCCAGCAGGAGCATCGCGGGTTGAGAGGGCTGTATCGGTGCGAAACTCGACCAAGGCGCCTTCGGGGACATAGATGACGATGCTCCCGACCGGGTTGCTGATCTGGCCGCGAAATGCATCGTCGGCTGGCAGGATAAGCTCAACCTGCCCGACACCGAGCGAAACATTCAACCGTTCCAGGTCCAGACCACGCAAATCCAAGTATTGATCACCAGCGCCTGTGTTAAGATCCAGGTTGACCGGCACATCTTCGGTCAGGCGGATATCCCAAAGCGGGCGAAAAAAACCCCCACTCCAGGGGATCAATACACCTCCTGAACTGGAAAGCGAGTAAGTTGCCAAACCACCTTCCAGGGTAAAACGAGTATCCAGAGATTGTCCACGAGCGAGGGCGGCACTTCCGCTAATCAACGCAGATGGATCAGCCCCAGTTGAAATTTCCAGATGTCCGACCGGGTTGTCAACCCTCAAAGAAGCCCGCTCAGCATCCCCTAAAGGTTGGCTGAAGGGTTCGCTGATTGGATAGACTGCCATTGTATTGGTTAGCGCAAAAAAAATAATCCCGCCGATGATAGCCAGGGAAAAAATGATCCCGGTGATGGTTGCCATTGGCGAGCGACCCTTGAAAACCAGATCCAATCCAACTGCAATCACCAATAAAGGCCAAAGGCGCAGTAAAAGATTGAATCCATTCCAGGGAATGTAACCAAAATTAGCGAACATGAATACCGTGCCCAAACCTAGCGAGAAGGTCCCCCACACCCAACCTTCACCGCGAAATAGATGATCCAATCCGCCCAGGATGAAAAGTAACGGCCACAAGCGGAGCATAAGATCCCAGGTATCCCCACGGATGATATCCAGGGTATTTAATAAGAAAATTACACCCAGGGCAATCAACACCAAAGGCCAAAATATACTACGCCGGTTGCGAAACATTTTACGATCCATTTCTCACTCCTTGTTTAACTGTTACGGGTAGCGCGCACAACCAAGAGAATTCCACCCAGAATAAGCAGCACTGGAAAAACATAAGCAGCCCAAGCGGCTGTATTGATCATGACCACCGCCGCGACCAGGGTTAAAGCCCCCGCCGGGTAAAGCGCCCAGGTCATGCGCTCGCCGTTTGTCTCAGGAATCAGGTAAAGCACACCAAAGGTCGCCCCTAAACCCAATAAGAAGACCCAGGCAGCTTCCCCACCGAGCAGTGGCTCGAGGAGAATCATGCCCACCAGGCTGGTCATCACCCCCGCCGGGATAATTGCCCACCAAAATTCACGATGGAGTAGATAGACGACGATAAAGCTGACCCCGATACCACCCAGCACCAAGGCCCCGCCGACCGTATTCGCTGCGCGGGGTGCGATTTCTGACAGGCCGATCAATGACCCGATCCCCAACAAGGTGAAACCCGGAAAAGCTGCCCACCAAGAATTACGATCGGTAACTAAAAAGCAAAGGAATACCAACCCACCAGCCGTAAAAAGGATCGACCATAGAAAGCCTCCCAGGTGGATATTGAACAGAGTGCTGAGTAAGGCCAGCAGGCCGGAAACCACCAGCACACCCCCAACTAAAAAACGCCAACGATTCGGATTCATATTAACTACCCTCTCCAAATTATTATTATCCGCCAACAACTTCGATCGAGCTAACACCGGCTTCTACTTTGATTTCTACCCGATTTTGGGCGCTCTCAAAACCGGGTGTCTCATAATTCGAACCCGACAAAGGAAAACGATCGGTGTCAATTTTCGTACCGACCAGGCCGCTATTCATGATGATCCGTCCGGCGACGCCCTGAGGGACACGCAGGATAACCGATGCGGCTCCGGCCTGCACCTCAGCCCGGGTAAGGCCGGCTCGTTCCGGCAGGGTGATGATGGTGGAACTAGCACCGGTTTTCAAAACCAGGTTCCGTACAATCGCTGAACGCAGGTCGATCTGGTTTTCACCCGCCCCGGTATTGAAGACCAGGTCGAGGGGCAGACCTTCCGCGAGCTGCACGTCCCATAGAAAACCCTCCTGCCCGGCAGTCCATGGGAAACCGGAAGGAAAGTCAACATCTGCGCTCACTTTCAATCGTGCCTGGCTGCCAGTACGATAAAGTGACTGTTTGACTCCGCCGATAAAATCCCCTTGCAACAATACGCCGGGAGCGACCGTTGAACTCACCTTGAGACGGCCAGCGCCATGATTAAACTCAATCGCCGCTTCACTGGCCGATTCGAGCGGTATGGTCAGGTGTTGCACCTCACTACTGCGCCGAACAAATCTTGGGCCAAGAATAAACCAGGCTCCCAATAGTATAAGGAACAATGGCCAAAAGAATGCCCACAAATTCCAGGGAAGCAAACCCAGGTTTTGCAAGAGGAACAAGGTTCCCAGTAAAATAATTACCACACCCCAAAAGAATCGGTTGGTTCGCATTTTTACCTCCACATCCAGAATATGTTTTGCGTATGCGGAAACATCCCTTTAATCTCTATCCATCCCGAACGTAATCCATTCGATTCAGCCAGCCAGGCTGGTGAGAGACTGTCCCCAGAAAGGGTCATCCGAAAGATCAAGGATTTAACCACAACCAGGGTCACCACCCGGACCAACATCAACCCGGGAGCTTGCCAAATCGAAAAGCCCCCTTCTTGACTGAATAAGTTATTTAACAGCCTACCTGACCACATAACAACTCCGCCTATGCCGGCGGGCAGGAAAAAAATAGGTGCGTGCAAAGAAGATCCATCAACATACTATTGATATAACGAATTAATCGGGCTCAAGTTGCAAAATTCTTCAGGGATGGATGAAGGGTTGGTGATGATGGATGTTAACCATTTTAGCACCTTAAACGGTAACACTGTTAAACGGTCACTGTTAAACGGTCACCTTGACTAAACTAAAATTTCGCCTATAATCATCCATAACATTGAGAAATAGTCGGAGTAAACCAATGTACAAGTGCGTATGTCTAAGGCGGGGCTGGTTTTAGCCGCTGCCTTGGACGTTCTATAAACCATTAACGGCCAGCAGATTAAGGCAGCAGCCAGCAGCCCCGCGAAATGATTTTTGTGTGGTTGCTGGCTGCTTTTTATTCTGCTGGCTTTATTAATTAAACTGCCCTGATCCATCAAGGAGAATTTCATGAATATCGCTAAAACAATTACCGACTTAATCGGAAATACCCCACTGGTTCAATTGAACCGGGTTACCGATGGTGCCCTCGCCATGGTGGTGGCCAAGCTTGAGTTTTACAACCCAGCTCATTCGGTCAAAGACCGAATTGGGGCATCCATGCTCGATGCCGCCGAGCGTGAAGGAAAAATTAATCCGGATACCATTATTCTCGAACCGACCAGCGGTAATACCGGCATCGCCCTGGCGTTTGTATGCGCCGCGCGCGGGTATCCATGCACCCTCATCATGCCGGACACGATGAGCAAGGAACGTCGCATGCTGCTGCGAGCGTACGGCGCGGAACTGGTCCTCACCCCAGGCAGCGAGGGCATGGCAGGGGCAATTCGCAAGGCGGAAGAAATGGCCGCCAACGACCTGCGCTACTTTATCCCACAACAGTTTCAAAACCCGGCCAACCCCGAAATCCACCGGCGGACAACCGCCGAAGAAATCTGGCGCGATACCGACGGCAAAGTCGATATCCTGGTTTCCGGAGTCGGCACTGGCGGCACGATCACCGGGGTCGGCGAAGTGATCAAAGCCCGCAAACCTTCCTTCCAAGTCATCGCAGTAGAACCAGACGCCTCGCCGGTTCTCTCCGGTGGGGTAAAGGGACCGCATCCTATCCAGGGCATCGGGGCCGGCTTCGTCCCACAGGTGCTCAACACCCACATTTATGATGAGATCATCCGGGTAAAGTCTGAGGACGCCTTCAGCACCGCGCGCGCGCTGGCCGCCCGCGAGGGGTTGCTGGTTGGCATTTCTTCAGGTGCCGCCACCTGGGCAGCGATTCAGGTTGCCCACCGGCCGGAGAACAAAGGTAAGCTTATTGTGGTGATCATTCCTTCCTTTGGTGAGCGCTATCTGAGTACAGCGCTTTTCGCTGACCTGCTGGATTGAGCACCGATAAATTTGAGGCAGTATCCAATGTTAAAAAAAGTTCTAAATACCATCCGCTCCGATATTCAAGCCGCCCTAGAACGCGACCCGGCGGCTCGCGGAGTCTTTGAAATATTACTGGCCTATCCCGGGTTGCATGCTGTGCTGGGGCATCGTATCATCCACTGGCTTTGGAAGCACAAGTTAAAATTACTGGCGCGTTGGCTCTCCCATTTCAACCGCTTTGTGACCGGCATCGAGATCCACCCCGGCGCGCAATTAGGTAGAGGCTTGTTCATTGACCATGGCATGGGGGTAGTCATCGGCGAAACGGCCGAGGTCGGGCTAAATGTGACCATCTACCATGGAGTTACCCTGGGCGGGGTCAGCCTGGAGAAGGGTAAACGACATCCAACCATCGCAGACAACGTGGTCATTGGGGCCGGTGCAAAGGTGCTTGGAAATATCACCATCGGCGAAGGCAGCCGCATTGGAGCCAATGCGGTGGTTGTCAATTCTGTTCCGCCTAACTCGGTGGTGGTCGGCGTACCTGGCCAAATCGTACTGCGCAGCAAGCCGGCCCGTGCTACCCCAGACCTGAACCACGGTCAAATGCCAGATGCAATCGGAAAATCGCTGACCTCCGTCATGGCACGCTTGGAGGCTCTGGAACAAAACTTGCGATCCCACGCCCTCGAAGCCAGCGACGGCAACGGCGGAAAAATGAGCGGCGGGCGTGACAATGCCCGCATACTGGAAAACCCGCCTATGGTGCACCCACCCGACCACGGCGTGTGGAGGGGGGAAGATTTTTCAATATAAGATACCCTGCCCATCGGGTTGGATGATCTCCGCTCCGCCGCGGCTATTAAAATATTGGGTGATTTAAGACAATAAACGTTCCCCAGGGCCGCGTCCCATCGTTTCAGCGATTACAAGAAAATCATTCGCCGAAATCATCCCGATCACATTGCTATTTTCATCCACGACCGGGAGGTGATGGATGCGTTGTTCTTTCATAACCCGGGCACACTCCATAAGAGTCATATCATTGGTAACGGTGATTAAGGGCGAACTCATAATTTCCTTCACTTTTACCTGGGACGGATCTTTCCCTTGAGCGACAATTTTGTCGCACACATCGATCGAGGTGACAATACCGTAAGTCGGAGAATCCTGGGTCTTTTTGACGATCAAGCTATTGATATAACGGCGGCGCATGATCCTCAAGGCATCGATGACCGGGCTCTCGGGGTCGACATATACAACCAGGTCGTTCATCCAGTCTCGTACGGTGTTTTGCATTTGGACTTTTCCTTTTTACGTTTTTAGGGAGGAACGGTAGAAAATACGTTGGCGGTATACAGGCAAGCACTTGTTTATTTTAATTTTGTTTAACCGTTAAGAGTATAGCATAATAAAACCCAGGGACAACCCAACCGGGAAAAAATGTTGGGCTATCCGCCTATTTTTATCCTCGCTGGTCAAAACCTATCCATGTTCTTCACAAGAATTTCAAACCCTCTTGGGGCTTCAATTCTTTACCCCGTAAACTTAGGCCAGGGCCAATTGCGAACCTGAGGTAAAAACTGGTGTGCAGTTAAATCGAGCTGCACCGGAGTGATGGATACAAAATTACCGGCCAAAGCGCCGATATCGGTGCCTTCGTCGGGCACACCGGTGGGCGAATCGCCGCCAATCCAGTAATACGGCCGGCCGCGAGGATCTTCGCGTTTTACCAACTCGTCGCGGTAAATCCGCAGTCCCAGACGTGTAATCATTAAACCTTGAATTTCTTCCATCGGTCGATTGGGGACGTTGACATTGAGCAGCAATCCTTGGGGCAGCTTTTCTTGGGTAACAACCATCACGATTTGGGCAGCAACAGCAGCCACGGTTTCATAATGGCGATGTACAAGGCCGTTTTCCCAGGAGTCGATCGAAAAAGCCAAAGAAGGCAAACCCCATATAGCCCCCTCCATCGCCGCGGTAACTGTCCCAGAATAGGTCATGTCGTGACCTACATTGGGGTGGGGATTGATCCCAGAAACTACCAGATCCACCCGGTCAGGTAATATACCCAACAATGCCAACGCCACACAGTCCGAAGGAGCCCCATCACTCGCCAAAGCCAGGCTGCCATCCGCCAGCATGGCCTCTTTTACCCGTAGCGGGCGGTGCATAGTCTTCACATGCCCAGATGCCGACCAATTCCGGTCGGGTGCCAAAACCGTTACTTTTCCTAGGGTGCGCATCGCCTGGGCAAGCGCGAGCAAACCAGGCGCATGGACACCATCATCATTCGTAACCAGAATATGCATTCGTCCTCCAATGGGTAAAGATTTAAACCGTCTCCTCAACGGCGATAACGGTTTCCAGAGGTATTATAAGGTCTGAAAGATGTTCTTAGGAAATAAAAGCCGCATGGAAATACCACCAGCCCACCCTCAAGCGTGGTTCGCAGCGGATATCCAGGTTGGGTCGATTTAAGCCATCGGTTCGACAGCCTTTAAATTCCGCTGGCCGGTGGGGCCAACCACCTCCTTGTCCAAAAAGCCCTACTCCCCCTTGATCAAGTTAAGCTGCCATCCGGCCTCGTAAATTGCAGAAACCATTGGATCAGGTTTCAGCCAGAGGCCTTCATAGCGCAGTGGAAACCACCCTCGCCGGTGAGAGGAGGGAAACCTAGCCCGGGGGGTATACAGGATCGCGCGAAACTGGGATTTCCGAAAAAAAACAAGCCGCTGGGGAGCGGCTTGTGGTCAAACAAAGCATAAAACCTGGAAAGATGGATTTCGATCCTTTTGGTTTTCTATTTTGTTTGTAGCAGCGATTGCTCAAGCAATGGCACGCAAGGTGTGCAATTCGCGCTCAACTGCTTCGATCTCGGCTCTGAGGTCTCGCAGGTAAGCCTCCAGGCGCACTACGTATTCATCCCGGGATAGTTCGACCATCCCGCTATGCTCGCCGCTGCAACCGCAGTTCCCACCGCACCCGCAAGTATCTTGATGTATGTGCGAAGACATGCTGACTACTCCTTGGCTAAGGTTGATGTAAAGAGAAACTGGCCTAAAAAAGGCTGTGCATCCCAATGGGCGGTATTGTCTTTACGATCTTAATTGTATTATTATTCTCTATTTTGTCAAGATTTATCTCTGCTTTTGTTATTGTTCAGCGAATTTGACACCCCCTGGCTGATCAGGGTAATTTTTCGTGGAGGAAAATATGTAAAATTTACTCATCGGAGTTGCCCTATTTTATTTAAGCTGTGATATACTAGTCCGGCTGTTCCGCTGGATCAGCTTATCTCACACGTTCCCGGACCAACCCTGGCGTGCTGTCGATCGGGCAGTTCAGGCTTGGGAAGAAGGGAGCGGAGGAAAAAACGCAAAAGGAGTATAACAAAACAATGGCTTCCATCATCTCAATGAAAGCTCTGTTGGAAAGTGGTGTGCACTTTGGTCACCGCACCAACAAATGGAACCCGCTTATGCGCCCGTATATCTTCACCGAGCGCAACGGAATCCATATTATCGATCTTCAGCAAACCGTAAAAACAATCGGGCAGGCATATCAAATTGTCAGCAAAACCGTAGCCGAAGGCGGGATTATCCTTTTTGTTGGCACCAAACGACAGGCTCAAGAAACGATCAAAGAAGAGGCCAATCGCTGTGGTATGCCTTATGTTACCGAACGCTGGTTGCCAGGCACACTGACGAATTGGGTGACGATTTACGAGCGCATCCAGGAATTGGTGCGCCTCGAACGGCTGCGCGACAGCGGTGAAATCCATCGTCTGACCAAAAAAGAAGGCCTGGTCATCGAGCGTGAAATCAACCGCCTCGAGACCCGCTTGAGCGGAATCCGCAAGATGGTCCGCCTGCCAGAATTACTCTTCATCATCGATGTGCTGCGAGAAGACACCGCAGTCCACGAAGCGAGTTTGAAAAAAATACCGATCATCGCAATGGTCGATACCAACTGCGACCCTCGGACAATCGATTACGTCATTCCATCCAACGATGACGCCATCCGTGCCATCAAGCTGCTGGTGGGAAAAATTGCCGATGCAGTTTTGGAAGGCAAAGCGATGCGCAAAGATATGGAAATGGATGAAGACTTTGCTGATGCTGTAGGGGTAAGCTCACCCGCGTATCGTGGCCCGCGTCCGCAGATGCTCGAAGAGGACGATCTGGATGACTCCGATTTACTCGGTGCGGCAACCCTGGCTAAGCTGGGCGGTCGCCCGGAAAAGGGAGCAGCGGTAGAAGTTGACGAGGAAAAGGTCATAGTGGAACTTACCGCCGACGAACCAACCTGGATGGCAGCAGAAGAACTTGTTGTGGAAGAGGCTGTCGAATTAGCGCTAGTTGAAACTGCTGAAACAACGGTTGGGGTGGATGAAGAGGTTGTCCTCGAAATCAAAGAGGAAACCGTGGCAGAGACTGCAACCGTTGAAGAGCCGGTTGTCGAAGAAACTGAAAATAGTAAAAGCCAAACGGAATAACAGGGTAAAAGGCGTTCCCCCGGATCTGATAAACATTAAAGCAGCAAAAAAAGGAATTTAGAATGGTGACGATTTCCATAGATCTGATCAAAAAATTGCGCGAGGCCACCTCGGCTGGTATTCTCGACTGCCGCAAAGCGCTTGAAGCCGCCGAGGGCGACTATGACAAAGCCGTCGATATATTGCGCGAAAAAGGTTTGGCGACTGCCGCCAAACGCTTCGATCGAAAAGCATCCGAAGGGGTCATCGATATTTACTCCCATGGCGGCGGGCGGGTTTGCGTGATGATCGAAGTCAATTGCGAAACCGATTTCGTCGGTCGTAGTGAACTATTCCGCAATTTTGCCCATGAGTTGGCACTCCAAGTAGCGGCAGCGGCACCCATGTACATTCGCGAAGAGGAAATTCCTCAAGATGTGCTTGACCACGAAGCTGCAATCGCCACCACCAAAGCGCGCGAGGAAGGTAAACCCGTTTCAATCCTTCCACGGATCATCGAAGGTTCGATCGCCAAATTCAAGGATGATTTTGTGCTTTTACGCCAGAAATATATCCGCGATGAAAGCAAATCCATTCAGGACCTCCTCAATGAAACAATCGTTTCCACAGGTGAAAATATCATCATCCGGCGTTTTACGCGCTGGGCGCTGGGTGAAACCACAAAGGATGACTAATTCTCAGAAAGCCAACCAAAATGGTTGGCTTTTTTATACCAAGGAGCACGGATGGATGGGCTGAAATATAAACGCATTTTACTCAAATTGAGCGGCGAAGCACTCTCCAGCCCGCAGGGTTCTGGCATCGATCCACATTGTGCTCGCGATATCGCGATGCGCGTGCGCGAAGTATGCGAGATGGGCGTAGATGTGGCGATTGTAATTGGGGCCGGCAACTTATGGCGCGGGCGTTCCGGCTTAGACATGGGCATGGACCGCGCTACCGCCGATTACATGGGCATGCTCGCCACAGTCATGAATGCCTTAGCCCTGATGGACGCGCTCGAATCCTGCGGCGTGGTCACCCGTGTGCAGTCCGCTATTGAAATGCGCTCGGTGGCTGAGCCTTACATTCGCCGGCGGGCGATTCGCCATCTTGAAAAGGGCCGGGTCGTCATTTTTGGCGGCGGAACGGGCAACCCCTACTTTTCAACCGATACTGCTGCGGCCCTGCGCGCCTGCGAAATCGACGCTGATGTACTGATCAAGGCTACTAAGGTGGATGGGGTATACGACAGCGACCCCGAACGCAACCCTAACGCGGTTAAATTCGACCGTCTAACCTATATTGAGGCCCTTAATCGGCGTTTGGAAGTGATGGATAGCACAGCCCTTTCGCTTTGCATGGAAAATAAACTACCCATTTTGGTCCTCAATCTTTGGGATCCGGATGCCTTGAAACAATCCTTGCTAGGTGATATTCGCGGTACCCTGGTAGAGGGTTAAGTATCCGTATTCATCCCTAGACACTCCTTTGGTAAAAGAGCCCAAAACCTCGCTTGAGTTCTGCCAGGTTTTGTCGGATATTTCCTGCGGGGCAAATTCAAGGTAAATACAACCGAGCCGTGCTCGACGACGAATTGCCTTTGCTGTTGGTGGTACTCTATTCGGCACCGATCCTGTTTTTAATACTTCATTCCATCTACCTGCCTCCCTTACAGAAAAATTAGGCATGTTTATTCAACCCTCCTGCTTGGGTGTGTAACCCAAGCAATCACCAAGCCTAAAGAGGTTGCCTCCCCAAAGGTGATGAGGTAAATACGTAAAAAAACGCAAATATAATAAAAGGCCTCAACATAAGGGTTTTCTTAATTGCCACTCACCAGGCTTAAATTTTGGTCTCGAAACGGATATAATATCTATAACGGAGGTTTTCTAAGGAAAAGTAGGTCCTTCATAATTTTTATCCTTCCTTATTAAAACCAGACGATTAGGAGGATGATTATGAAACATACAAACAGGTTAGCCCTTTTATTAATGACCGTATTAATGGTTGCCTTTGGTTTCTGGCAGCCAGCCAGTGCCCAACAGAACCAAGACACACCCTTGGTATTGGTGCTAACCGCAGAAGGTCCAGTTACACCCGCTATGGGTGGTTATTTAGAACGCAGCTTTCAGCTCGCTGTGGATCAAAATGCCGACCTGATCATTTTGGAACTAAATACACCCGGTGGCGCAATTACTTTAATGAATGAGATCATCCAGGATATCCGCGCCAGTGGTGTCCCGGTCATCGTTTATGTCACCCCGCGCGGAGCAATGGCCGGTAGCGCCGGTACTTTAATCACCCTGGCCGGCCATGCCAGCGCCATGGCCCCAGAAACCGCAATTGGGGCCGCCAGCCCGGTTGGCATGCAAGGCGAGGAAATCGGTGAAACCTTAGCAACCAAAGAAAAGGAGATTTTACGCGCTACAGTCCGCTCTTTGGCTGCCCGCCGATCACCAGAAGCGATAGCCTTAGCTGAAGATACAATCGAAACTGGAAAAGCTGCCTCGGCTGAGGAAGCCCTGGAAGTCGGCCTGGTTGATTTTATCGCCAGCGACCTGAATGATTTGCTCCGTCAACTCGACACCTTTGAGGTCATCGTCCTCGATGAGCCAATAACCCTATTAACCCAGGCCGCATTAGTCCGCGAGGTCCCCTTAACCCTGGTAGAGCAAGCCCTGGCCTTGCTCACTAATCCGAATATTGTCTTTTTATTACTCACCATTGGTGTGCAGGCCGTATTGATTGAGCTTACCAACCCTGGCGGTTGGGTGGCAGGAATTATAGGTGTGATCTGCCTGGCCTTGGTGGTGTATAGCTTCGGAATTCTGCCGATCAACCTGTTTGGCCTGGTGTTTATTATTCTTGCCTTTGTCTTGTTTGTCCTCGAAACTCAGACTCCTGCTCACGGCGCGTTAACTGTAGCCGGGGTTGTAGCTTTCATCACCGGGGCATTGATAATGTTCAATTCAGTGCGCACGCCAGGCTTTCCAGCCCTTTCCGTCCCCTTGGTAATCGCTACCGGGGTTTTACTGGCCCTGACCTTTATCGCCCTTGTCTCCTATGCCATGCGAGCGCTGCGGACCAAAGTTTGGATGGGGAAAACCACGCTGGTCGGGCTAGTTGGCCTTGTCAGTAAAACAATCGACCCGGTCGGCAGCGTCCAGGTGGCTGGTGAACTGTGGACGGCCGAGTTAGCCGAACCTGGGGCTGGCATTCCGGTCGGCTCTCGAGTGGAAATCGTGTCCGTTCAAGGTCTGAGGGTACAGGTAAAGGCAAAATCTTAAGAAGATGAGCGAGGTGCGGGCGCCCGCACCTCGCTCGGTTTATAAAATTATGCACGCCAGAAACCGCGCCGGATAGGCCGCACTTCTTCGGCAGTGATGAAGGCTTCCGCATCCGCCTCGATCACCAGGGTGTCCACTTCATCCAGGCGGCGGCGGATAACATCCACGTGTAACATGGTGACGGTGCCGCTCAACCCACGCCCAGAAAGCTCAGTCACTGCAAAGCCGTTCTGACGCAAGACCTCAGCCACCGCTGAACCTCGCGCTGGACTGATGATGGTGAGTTTAATATGGCCGATGGCAAGACGCTCCTCAACGAACATGCCAACAACATTACCGGTGGCAAACCCGGCAGCGTAGCCGAGAATGCTCAGAGGCGATTCGAGGTTGGTCAGAACGGTGCTGATTGCCACCACAAAAATTAAGGATTGCAAAAAACCTAGCACCCAGGCCAGGCGGGCGCGCCCGCGCACTACGAAAAGAACCCGGATGGTATCCAGGGACATGTCCGACACGCGCAAGGTGAAGATCCCCAGCGCAATTAAAAAAGCTTGTGGGGTTAAAATGAGTTCCATGATCCCCTCCCTATAATTTTACGTTTTCTTCAACCTGCAGGCAGGCGAGATACATCTCGTTGAGGTACTCGGTCACCATCCGCCGGGTACTGAACTGCGGCCCAAGGGTACGGATAGCCTCTTTAACCCGCGCGATCCAAAGTAACGGAAGATTGTCGGCAGTGCGGTTGTGATAAAACAGGGGGATGATCTCGTTTTCGAGTTTCTCGTACAAGCTGCGGGCATCCATTTCGTCTTGTTGGTTTGGGTCAACCCCATCGGCATCTTCCCCGATCGCCCACCCGTTGAGCCCGTTGAAACCCTCGCGCCACCAGCCATCCATTACCGATAAATTGAGCACCCCATTGAGGGCAGCTTTCATCCCCGAGGTACCCGAGGCCTCGTTTGGGCGGCGGGGAGTGTTTATCCACACATCCACTCCTTGAACCAGGTAGCGGGCCATATTCATGTCGTAATCTTCCAGGAAGACCAACCGCCCGCCAGAACGCGAATCTTTCACTGCCCGGTATACCATTTGGATCAGCATTTTTCCGGGTTCGTCGGCCGGGTGAGCTTTACCAGCAAAAATAATCTGCACTGGCATATCGGCGTTGGTAATGATCCGCATCAAGCGGTCATAATCGCGTAGAATCAAGCCGCCGCGTTTATAGGTGGCAAAACGGCGCGCAAACCCGATGGTCAATGAATAAGGTTCCAGGAAGACACCACTGGCAACCACTTGAACCGGATGAATATCCCCTTTCTGCCAGGCAGAACGTGTTCGGTTGTTGATGTAATAGATCAATTTGCGTTTCAGGTGTTGGCGCACAGCCCACAACTCGCCGTCGGGGATATGCTCAACCTGCGACCACATACCCGGATCATCGATCCGATTCATCCAATCCACCCCAAAATAGCGATTAAAGAGCAGGCGCAGACGGCGGGCTAGCCAGGTGCCGGTATGCACGCCGTTGGTGATGTGAATGATAGGCACATCCGCTACCCGGCGCTCAGGCCATAGAAAATTCCACATACGCCGTGAAACCTGGCCGTGCAGTTCAGAAACGCTGTTGGCATGCGCCGAAAGATGGAGCGCTAAGACAGGCATGCAAAAGCTCTCCCCCCATGGGGTGGCCTGGCGGCCCAAATCGACAAAATGGTCACGGGTAAGGCCTAGCTCCGGCCAAACTTGCGAGAAAAATTTATCCACCAGCCAGAGCGGGAACTGATCGTTGCCGGCCGGAACTGGAGTGTGGGTGGTGAAAACAGTGGATTTGCGCACCACCTGGGCGGCTTCATCAAAGGTTTTCCCCTTGCGCACCAGTTCCAAAACTCGCTCGAGGGCTAAAAATGCAGAATGACCCTCGTTCATATGCCAGACTTGCGGCTGGTAACCAAGGCGACGCAGAGCTCGCACACCGCCCATGCCGAGCAAAATTTCTTGGGATATGCGCACTTCGAGATCATTGGAGTACAATCGCGCAGTAAGCTGCCGGTCGGTCTCGGAGTTGCACTCCAAATTGGAATCCAACAAGTAAAGGGAAACCCGCCCAACCTGCACCAACAAGATCCGGGCACAAACACACCTCCCAGGTAAATCGATCGAGATCGTTAGCGGCTTTCCATCTTGGTCCAGCAAGGGAAAGACCGGCGAATTCTCCAAAACGAGATGACGGGTATGAGTCACTTGCCAGCCATCTTCAGAAATTTCCTGGGTGAAATAGCCCTGGTTGTAGATAAATCCAACCCCGACCAATGGCAGGCCCAAGTCGCTTGCCTCTTTAAGGTGGTCGCCGGCTAAAATTCCCAAACCGCCGGCATATACCGGTAGCGATTCGTGTAAGCCGAACTCAAAGGAGAAATAAGCGATTTTGCGATCGGCCAAGCTTGGGTATCGAGCAGGAAACCAGGCGTCGTTACCTGACATGTACTGGTCAAACTTAACCATGGCCTTGTCGTACGAATCCAGGTAATACGGGTCATTTGTGACTGCATTAAGCTGGCTTCGTTCAACTTTTTTGAGGAAAGCGACCGGATTATGGTCAACTTCATCCCACACACGCTGGTTGATCTGTCGGAAAAGCTGCTGACCTTCCGGGTTCCAAACCCACCACAGGTTGTAGGCTAATTGTCCCAGGCGGCTGATACGTCGGGGTAGCGAGAAGTGATTGGCGACATCACGTTTGATGGTTTCGTTCATACTCATTTCTTTCTTCTCAATGATAAAACTGCATCCTCATCCATCCGGCTGTGCAGTGTGAATGTTGAATCATTACCTGTTGAATCATTACCTTGACAACAGCCCGAAATTATACCACACCCAAGATTATACTCAGATTGGGCAGGGGGTAAACGTAGAATCACCCCCCACCATGAACACCCCCCGTAGGTTGGGTGGCGGGGATTAAACGGAACACCTACCACAGAAATGATTTAAAGAACGAATACCCCCGCCCGCCACCCAACATGCAATCACCACCAAAACCCAACGTACATCGAATACCCCCCCGCCACCCAACCTACATC
>JGI24111J20145_1000007_pt1 | contig 44537 bp, 27 predicted proteins | sample SubbioR11Jul_8B1_FD_20145 | JGI IMG/M metagenome (IMG submission 20145)
TTAGAGGAGGGGCAAAAACAAATCCTTGAGCGGTTGATCCCCGAACAGCACTTTACCCAACCTCCCCCTCGGTTTACCGAAGCGTCTCTCGTACAGGTACTGGAAGAAAACGGAATCGGACGCCCTTCTACCTATGCGCCGATCCTTTCGACCATCCAGGAACGGGGGTATGTGCTGCGCGAGGGTAAACAATTCTTCCCAACCGAAACAGGAATTTTGGTCAACGATTTATTAGTCCAGCATTTTGGCAATATTGTCGATGTCTCTTTTACCGCCAAAATGGAGGAGGATCTGGATGCGGTAGCAACGGGTAATCGAGATTGGACCGAGGTCATTGCCCATTTCTACCAAACATTTGAACCACAAGTGAAACAAGCCCAAGAGGTTATTCCGGTAACCAGGGTTGAGTTAGAAAAGCTTGGCCGTTCCTGTCCTAAATGCAATCACGATCTGGTGATCAGGTGGGGCCGATTTGGAAAATTTATCAGTTGCAGTGATTTTCCAACCTGCCGGTATACCGAACCTTGGNTAGAAAAGATTGGGGTAAAGTGCCCAGAGTGCGATGGAGAAATCGTTGAACGAAAAACNCGCAAGAGGCGAATNTTCTTNGGCTGCGTAAATTATCCTGNATGCCAGTTTACATCCTGGAAGCGTCCAATTCCTCANCCTTGTCCAAGTTGCGGTGGTACCTTGGTGATNGCAAATAAGCGCGANGTGCTNTGTTTGCGGTGCGAANAGAGTTTTACANACGAACAAATCAATCCATCTNCAGCAGAATCGGCATGAAGGTTGCAACTCCATTTTCAAGAAATTCGAACCAGAGGGTAGTTGCGTCATTCTGATATTTGTTCTACAATAAATGGATTGAGTGGGAAATAATCACCCGCCTGGGACGAATTCAACCTGTAGGAGCAAAAACATGGACAAAATCCGAGAGCAATTGCGCAATCCGTTGGTATCCGCAGTCGTAGGCTTAGTGGTTGGTTTGATTATCGGCCTTCCTGTGCTAGGATGGGGGTTGTTCCCTGTTCAATGGGTAAATGCAGACCCATCGCATCTTCGAATAGATTATCAACAAGACTACTTGTGTATGGTTGTTGATTCATTCATTCGAAAACAAAATGCTCCAGAGGCATTGANNCGGTTTGAGGCTTTGGGTGTCGCAGGCCAGGAAATGTTGGGTGGCCTTAGACCAGGGACCTGCAACTTGAGTGAGGGTGACATAAACAGCTTTCGGGCTGTNGTTCAGGGACCTGTATTGCCGCAGCCAGGTGAACCTGAAGCCACTCCACCGGCAGNAGCGCCAACCGTAGGTGGCCGGATAGGGTTGGTGATTGGATTATGCCTGGTGACTCTGGTGGTTGGGGCTGGCCTAATATACTTACTTGTTTTCAGGCGTAAAGGTACCCAAAACGGATCGACACCGACCGGAAGAGCACAGGAATTAACCCGGCAGGCTGTCCGTACGGATTATGGTTCAGACGGTCAGGTAGCGCCAACGGCCCAATTCATGACCACCTACATGCTTGGGGATGACCTTTATGATGACTCGTTCAGCATCGATTCTCCAACTGGGGAGTTTTTGGGCGAATGTGGGGTGGGGATTTCCGAAACCATAGGGGTTGGCGATCCCAAAAAGGCGACTGCCTTCGAGGTTTGGTTATTCGACAAGAATGATATCCAAACGGTCACAAAAGTTTTGATGAGTCCGCATGCTTACAACGACGGGGCTATTCGTCAACGTCTCGAATCAAAGGGTGAGTTGATCGAAGTCGGTAAAGACAAGCGGATTTTGTTAGAAACAGCAACCCTTCAGCTCGAAGCCCGGGTTGTCGATCTTGGTCTTGGTGGTGGCGCACTGCCAGCCCAAAGCTATTTCGAGCGCTTGACCCTAGAACTTGCAGTTTGGCCGAAAACACAGGCATAAAATTCCGCATCGGCTATATTACAAAAAAAACCCCGAAAGATTTCGGGGTTTTTTTTGATGGAAAGTTTTTGGGCTAATGTCTTACTCTATTTTAATTATTTTTATTTTTATCGAGCCGGAAGGTGTATCCACGTTCACTAAATCTCCGACTCGGTGTCCCAATAAGGCTTTTCCAATAGGTGACTCGTGTGAAATTCGACCGTTGAGCGGATCGGCTTCTTTAGGACCCACCAAATGATACTTTTCAGTTTCATCATCATCATTTTGGATGGTAATGTAGTCCCCGATTCCAAATATTTCGGTATTCTTTTCGATATTTTCAATGATATTTACATTAGAGAGCAGGTGCTCCAGTTCTTGGATCCGGCCTTCCAAAAATCCCTGTTCTTCTTTGGCAGCGGTGTAATCGGCATTTTCAGACAAATCTCCTTGTTCGATTGCTGCTCGAAGGCGTAAGGAGAGTTCTTTCCGAGCTGTACCCTTTAAGTATTCTAGTTCTTTCTGGAGGCGTTTCATGCCTTCCAAGGTGAGATAAGGTGCATCGGCCATTTCTAAGACTCCTTAAGTTCTAACGGGATCAATGATATCACAAATTGTTTTCGAGTAAGATATAAACGATGATGGGAGCGAATTACTACCGAGGGGATTGGCGGGTTATGGCCGAATACCACCCCCGCACCTTGTTTTGGCTATTCCTAACGGGCACATTTATTAAGGCAGAGTGGTTGGATCGAACAATTTTTGGTATTCTTCGATGGCATACCGGTCGGTCATTCCGGCAATATAATCGCACACTGTTCGCTCAAGCCCGGTTTTTTCAATTTTAGCCTGAACATGATCAGGCAACATGGTAGGTTCATTACAATATGTTTCAAACAAGTCGTTTAATATACGTTCCGCCTTGACTGACATACGAACGACGCGGTAGTGCCGATATAAATGGTGATACAGGAAATCTTTTAAACGGCGGTTACGGCGATGGAAGGATTCACTAAAAGACACCACATTGTAGCTCAGGCGCTGGAGGTCTTCAACCGATTGGATGTTGGCTTCATTAATTCGTTGCAAGGTTGTTATGACCAAGTCATCCATTTCGGTACCGATCAGGCGGCGAATGAGCCGGTGGCGGGTCAGATCGTCTAAAGGCCCGTTGCGCCAGCCGATCGATTCTTTCATAACTTGCCAGAGTTCAATTGCTTCCAGCTTTTCTTGATTAATCATGCCTGACCGAAGGCCGTCATCTAGGTCATGGGCAGTATAGGCTAGTTCGTCAGCCGCGTTGGCGATTTGAGCCTCCATATGTCCTCGCAGGTCGGGGTTAAAATCCTTTGCATCGGCGCGGTCATATTCGGTTTCGTGTTTAACCATTCCTTCCAAAACTTCCCAGGTAAGGTTAAGTCCGGGGAAATCTAAATAACGATTTTCTAGTTCGGTTACAATGCGAACAGATTGTTTATTATGATCAAATCCATGATGGTCCTTCATTAACCGGGAGAGAGCCGATTCGCCAGAATGCCCGAAGGGAGGGTGACCAAGATCATGGGCCAGACAAATACTTTCCGTTAAATCTTCATTTGCTCCCAAAGCGCGCGCAAGGGTCCGTCCGATTTGGGTAACCTCGAGGGTGTGGGTAAGGCGGGTGCGGTAATAATCGCCCTCATAATTGATAAATACCTGAGTTTTGTATTCCAAACGCCGAAAGGCTGTGGTATGCAGAATACGGTCACGGTCGCGTTGAAAAAGGGTACGATATTCGGGTTCATCTTCCGGGAACAAACGTCCGCGAGAATACTTGCTGCGTGAGCCATAGGGGGCAAGGTATTTATCCTCAAATTCTTCAATTTGGCCACGCGTATTCAACATAATGATCTCCTGTTAATTAGCGATCATCGTCCCGATGTGATCTCCCATCAGTGCGCGATATAAATTTCCAGGTTCCTGGCCTGAAAAAATCATGCATTTTAGGGTTGGATGCCGAACAGCCAGATCGAGCATTAAGCGCACTTTTTCGGTCATTCCACCGGTAACATCGATTCCGGAAGAGCCGCCTAATTTTGGCAGGATTTGCCCGGCTTGGTCAATGGAAATGGAAGATAACAAATGGGTGCATTGGGGAAAATCGGCCCAAACCCCTTCTTCGAGGCCGCAAAGCAGGATTTGGTCGGGAGTAATGATTTCGGTTAGGCTGACGAATACATCTTCGGTGGAAAAAATCGTTCCTCCTCGGATAGAATCAAATACCACATCGCCGTTTACAACCGGAACCAAACCGGCGGAAAGAGCCGCATGAATAGGCTGCGGGTTCCAAGACTCTAATCTTCCATTTCGAGATTGGATAAACGCTGAAGGTGGAAAAGCAATGGCAGGAATATTCTCATCCGCCAGGGCATCCAAGAGGATTTGATTAAGTACCCGGGCTTGCCGCCAAACTTGAATAAACCCTGACCATTGTTGAGGGGTGTGTACGCCATCACGGGTACCATATTCCTTTGCGGGTACATGCCCAAAAGAGCCCGAACCATGCCCAAAAATTATTTTCAACTCAGGGAGATCTCGGCGAGCTTGGGCGAGTTCAGAAACCAGACGGTAGATCATCTCCGGTTTGTGTTTACGAGGTTTTTTTTTATCTGTGATCAGAGAACCGCCCAGTTTAAGGAAAATGATCACTTTATTCCTCCAGTGTTACTGGTTGGGTTGAGGTGGGTCGTTATGGTAAGGATAGCACCGGCCGCGGTTAATGCCGAGGATATTTTTTGGGTATCCGATTCTTTTACAAGGGCAATGATTATTCCCCCACCACCGCTGCCGGAAAGTTTTGCACCTAATGCTCCCGCGGATAAGGCTTCCTTGACCAGATCATCTACAGGTGGTATGGAAACACCCATTTGTTGAAGGAGCGCGTGATTTTCGGTTAACAGTTCACCCAAATCGCAAATAGGTCCATATTCGATAATTTCTCTCCCTTTTTGGGCAATCCGACCAACGGAGGAAAATAATGGATTGTAGAATTCGGGGTTGGATTGCAGCCGGTTGCGAACTCCAGACACCATCTCGCGAGTTGAGGCGCAGATCCCACTGTCGGCGATGACGAGAAAAACCGGTTCGGTTACCTGCAAAATCTCTGCGGGCTTGTCGCGGATAAAATAAACTGGCCGGCCATAGGTGATGACAGTATTATCTATTCCCGATGGCGTGCCATGCTGTTGTACTTCTACTTCATAAGCGAGTTGGTTTACTTGTGGGTCTTCAAGCGGGTGTCCAAGAAATGCAGAGAGAGCCCGGATGAAAGCTATACTCACTGCGGCGCTGGACCCCATTCCAGTCGCAAGCGGAATGGATGAGCTGATTTTTATGTGCATGGCAGGCAGTTGAGATATTCCAATGATTTTCATTACAGCCCGAACCGCTAGATTAAGAGGATGTTCGGNGTGTAAATTTGACAAGGTTGTATCAAGGTTTATCGCTGACGATTCAATCCGCACCTGTGGGGGATTACGTAGCGGGTCCGCCAGGATAAATACTTTTGCACGAACACTCTCAACTGGAATAGCAATCGCGGGATGGCGGTAAACCACGGCATGTTCGCCGAACAGAATAATTTTTCCAGGGGCGGAGGCTGAAGTTGCAGGCATGAAAGAGTCTTAATTTAAATAGAAAACACCTAAAATGGATAAACCCCATAACAGGATGGAAATTTGCAGAGGCCGATCGCCGAGGAGGAGGTCTTCGGGTGAACCACCAGCTTGTTCCACTTGTAACAGGTAGAGGTACCGAAATATTCCATAAATAACGAACGGAATGGTAAGCATCATGGTGTAATTGTCGGGCAGGTTTGGGGCAGAAAAGGTGTATAAACTGTAGGCCACAATGGTTGTGCTGGATACAATGGTTATTAGCTGGTCTAAAAATTGTAAATTGTAGCCATCCAATACACGGCGGTGGGCATTTGCTCCTTTATCGAGTAATGACAATTCAGCTCGTCGCTTACCGAAGCCCAGGTACAAAGCCAATAAGGTTGTCACGACATATAACCAAGGAGAAAAACGCTCAACCTGAATCAATGACACTCCACCTGCAACCCTTAACACGAATCCAGCAGCAATGATTAATACATCAATTAATGGGATGTGTTTGAGCCAGTTTGAATAAGCCAAGTTAACCAAGAAGTAAATAAGAGCAATCCAACCAAAGAATGGGGAAAGAAGAAAACTAGATGGTATGGTTACCAAGAGGAGGATGATACCCAACAGGGTGGCGCTGCGAACGGACAATTTCCCCGAAGCAATGGGTCGATTTCTTTTTTGGGGATGCTGGCGATCGAATTCGATATCGAGGATATCGTTGAAGATGTACACGCTGCTGGATAGTAAACAAAACAAAAACAGTCCAGCCAATGAATCAAGGATAGCGGTGGGATTTAGGAGCTGACGATCGAAGACAACGGCAGCCAGAACGAAGGCGTTCTTCGTCCATTGCCGGGGACGCATGGTTTTCAGCAATGTACGCAGCATGAGCAAATCATATCACAACTGAATTATTAATATAGGCTAAAATACCAGAATGAAAAAACAACGCTTGGATTTGATCATGACCGACCGTGGGATGGTTGAGAGCCGCTCGCTCGCTCAACGCCTGGTAATGGCTGGCCAGGTACGGGTGGATGGTCAGATTGTCCTAAAACCGTCGGTTCGGATAGGCGGGGACGCGAAAATTGTGATCGAAGCCGGACCTCGATTTGTTTCAAGAGGAGGTGAAAAACTCGAGACTGCGATGCAAGCCTTCGGATTATCGGTGATAAGTGGTTGGGTCTGTGTGGATGTAGGAGCAAGTACCGGGGGTTTCACCGATTGTTTACTGCAACATGGGGCCAGGCGGATCTATGCAATTGATGTAGGATATGGTGTTTTGCATTGGAAATTGCGCCAGGACGAACGTGTCGTACCTATGGAAAAAACCAATGCGCGGTACATCTCCGGTTTTGAGTTAAAGATTGATCTGGTAACGATTGATGCTTCGTTTATTTCTATGAAGGTGTTCCTGCCGGTTATCGCTGCCTGGTTTGGGAATAATGATGGGATTATTCTGGGGTTAATCAAACCACAATTTGAAGCCGGACGAAGGGATGCCGCCCGGGGTGATGGAGTGATTCGTGACCCGGCTATCCATCGCAAAGTGCTTTTTGATTTATTGGATTATGCCCAAAAAGAGGGTTATGGTGTCCGAGGCTTGATTCGGTCCCCCCTAATGGGACCGAAAGGGAATACGGAATTCCTGGTGCGCTTAGACTTTAATAAACCTGGCAACCTTGTTATCGAAGACCTGGTCTATTCAGTCCTACCGGGGGACAATCCATCTATTTGAAAATATCGCTCACGTAAAAAGGAGCACTTTGACACTCCGGATTCGTGAAATATTTTAAAACAATATCCCAGGTGAGCTGCTCTTCATTTTGCCATGCCGCATTTACTGCTTTATATGTACAGCCAGGGCCGGCGTTGTAATTGGCCATGGTAATTTTCCACAAATCTACATAATCGGCTGCCAGGCCAGGTTTTTTGTCCGTGACGTTGCGGACAATTTGACTTGCCTGGTGGCAGTTTGCTTTCATTAATTCAGCCAAAATCGGGATGCTATTCAATGCCCGATTGGTATTGATTCCCATTGGGCAACTTTCACAGGATGCATTAACTTGCTGAACCAAGGCCCCGCGAAGTAACCCTTGTCCGACACTACCAACCCCGAGATAGCCTAAATCGCAGGTGGTAGAGTGGAGAACCAAGGGGCAAAATTGTCGGAAAAAGCTGGGGCTATACATGAGCAATGCATCGGCACCGGTTTCGTTTAATTGGCCAAAACCACTTTCGAGGATATCGATGTAAATCCCGGGCCAAAATTGAGATTCAAGAGCTATTAATCGCTTCACCAAACGGGCTGGAATGGCATGTTTGACGCTTGTTTCGAATATTTTTGAATCGTACTGGTTTTGCCATTCGAGAATCAGGGGTCGTGCCGCTTCAACGCCGCACTGGTTGGCTAAGGCGAAGGTTTGTATTCCATTAAATGGACAATGACTTGTATTGACAGCTTTATTATGAATTAGCATCGCCGCAAGATAATAATAATTATATTCTGTCTTCAAGTGATCGATACTGGGGGTTACATTTAAGACCTCGGGCAGGTCAAATGGAATTTCATCCACTTCCCATATTTCTGCACAAGTTGTTATTTTTGACTCTGGGGCAGGAGCAAAATCAGCCGGTAAAGAGGGGTCTGGGGTAGGAATTAGACTGGGTGGGTTGGCAGCAGCCGGGATCGATGTAGGATTAGCTTGAGGATCGGCGATGGACTGGGCATCTCCAAGGCCCATCGATCCAAGAATCAATGTGTCTAATTCTAGGCCGGACCCTTTGGCCTTATCCGCCGACTGGTTATTGGTCGAGGTAATCCGCAAGTTGGGTAAGGGTAAAGATAAAACTTCTGGTTCTTGAGAAGGAAGGTCAATCGATGGATTTTGGGCACGAAAGGTATACATGCCCGCCATTAATAAAAACATGACCGGTATTACGAAAACCCCAAAAAATATCCTGGTCGGCCGCATTCGCGTACTTTCCTCTCAGAAGAGTAATGTATTCCCTCGGTATATTAATCCTGTTCTTTTTCTTCGAAAATGTACGCCCAACCTGTCCCCATACATACCGGACAACGGTCATAGACATACCCATCCCGGCAAAGCCCTCCTCCATTTCCGGAACAATAGGCACACTTTTTGGGAGCTTGAGCCACCAGCAGGGTGCCAATCCCATTGCATATGGGACACCGATCATGAATTTCGTTGTCTTTACAACGACCACTGCCATTACCGGAACAAAAAGCACAGGTTTCAGGCGCATAATGGATGAAGGGTTGTGCTTTTACCATGGGTCCGATCCCCTTTAAAATTACTGTCTTTCCCGATTTATTTTCTCGGTTTCGGTTAATCCTTCAACGAAGGCCTCTACTACACCCGGATCGAATTGCTTACCGGCCGCGTCTTGGATTTTATCCAAAGCTTCCCGGGTGGTAACCGATGTGCGGTAGGGTAAATCCGAAGTCATCACGCTATAAGCCTCAGCGATGGAAATAAGCGAACTGGCGTTAGGAATGTCCTTCTTGCTTAATTGTTCAGGGTAACCACTACCATCCCAATGTTCCTGATGATGGTAGATCCAGGGAACGATGCGGTTGAATACACTCATTTGTTTTACGATTTGGGCACCATAATATGGGTGCATCTGGATCATCTTCCATTCCTGGGAAGTAAGGGGTTTTATCTTGGTCAAGATGGTTTCAGGGATGGATATTTTGCCAATATCATGTAATAAGGCTGCGATTTCTAAAAACTCCAAATCCGATTCAGCCCAGTTCAATTTACGGCCGGTTTGTAAGACCAGTTTGGCTACACTCTCGGAATGACCAACCATGAACCGGTCCCGTTGGTCGATGGCTGCAATCATTACCCGTGCCATCCCAATTAGAGGAGACAGACCGCTGACCCCTGGAATTATGGAAGGTGAAAGCCCCTGAGTAAAGCCTGACCGGCGTCGTTCGCCAATGGCAACTTCAAGTTCAACCGTATTTTCGTAGAAATTGAGGAAATTTTCTACCCGCTCGAGGAAGATCCTCAGGTTGGGGTATTGACCTGCCGACCAAAATGCAGGAATCTGTTCATACATAATTGCGGAAGCGCGGGCAATTTCAGCTTGGGGAATGATACGCTTTCCATAGGATGAGAGTAAATCGTGGTATGCAATTAGTCTAGAGAATCGCTCGCCCACTCGCTGGATCTGCTTTGAAATGGATGGGTAATCCCTAACCATTTCTTCCAGCGAATGAATCCGTTCTAAAACGGTGTCGATACTAACGGTTTTTAAGTCCCGCATGGTTAAAATTTCTGAAAGATTCTCGTTCCATAAATGTTGGGCATCTTGCAGTGTGATCACTGCGTTCCCAAAAAAGATAGGCTCATCATCTTTACATTGAAATTCGACATAACTCAGGGCTTTTTTGACCGATTCGTAAGCGACCTCGATTTGCGCCTTATGTGCTTGTTGGCGTAATTCCTCCTGGCGTTTCTTCTCACGAACCATTTGCATGCGATTATAAAATTCCAGGCCCTTCGGTGCTTTTTTGAGTAAGGCATAAAGGGCGTTTTGTTGGGTTTGTAAGTCAACCCACGCTTGCTTCAATTCCTGCAGTTGAGCATTGGTGTTAAGGAATAAAGGCCGTTTTTGATTCATCCGCTCTAAATGGGGGATAGAAGCAAGGATTCGGTTGTATTTAACCCAAATTTCATCTTCGATGCGGGGTGCTTTATAGGTCAGGCCAGTAAGGGTTAGCCGGTAGAGCGCAAAATTTTGCAGGATCACCTTCATTTGTTCTCGTGCCCGGTTTGGAAATGTCCGCACATCTTGTTGGAGGGTCAGCCAGTCTGAATAATAATTCTTGAACTTCGTGAGTTGTTGTTTAGGCCAATTGGTTTTTCTTGTAATTGCAAGATTGTTTTCTGGTTTTTCTAAAGGTAAATTTTCCCCCACAGGAATTTGAATAGTGCCTTCGATGGAACCATGTGGTTCAGATCCACGAATGCCCTCGCCTTCGTTGAGTTTATTTGGTTGGATGTCAGTTAATGAAACCGAGGATTGATCGGTCACAACCATCTCCCTTGAAATGGACGGTTAAATTTAATCATTAAGGATTCAGCAGGATTAAGAGGTGAGGGGTTTGATCGGTACTAATCCCCCGAACAATATTATACACCGGTTTGTTCATAAACACATTTGTAAGGATGCAAGCAACATGCCAGTATTTTTCTTACCGATGCTAAAATTGNGAAATTATATTCGTGCCGAATCGATCCCTTTTTATTTTTTAAAAGCAAAATCAACCCGGGATTAAAATAAACCGAACTGGTGTTTTGAAAAAGTAGGTTTAAATGGATCGAGGAGCAGAAAAGGTCAACTCATGATATTCGATGATGATCGGGGACGACGCTTCTTTGCCCAATGTTGGTTTTAAGAACGAATGGGAAACCCGACTTGTATTCATCCGAAATTCCCGGCAGCACAATCCGTGGAGAAGGATTTCATCCATTAGATAAATCCATTGCACCGGTCTTGGGTTGCCTGTATAATAAACGAAGGAGAGGGGGTAATACTACCCGAGGCGATCTCAAAAGCGCTTGTTTACAAACCTAATAAAATGTCGTCCATCCTAACTGGAGGTTTTCATGTACGGTGATCCAGAAGCGATTTCGGTAATCCTGGTAGAAAATATTCCACAACTCAATAAGCATTTGCAAAAAACACTGGGTTTAATGGAAGATACTGTGTTGGTTAATACATCGATGTCCGCTCAAGAAGCGATCGAGGCTATCAGAGATTTAAAACCAGCCGTCGCCTTAATTGAGTACAACCTGCCGGATATGAATGGAGTTGCTGTTACCGAATTGATCCGAAAAGAGTACCCAGGCACTCAAGTTGTGTTGATTTCCCAAGATAATTACACCGATATCGTCTTAAAAGCTGTTCGGGCTGGTGCATGTGATTTTATTACCCATGAAGTATCGGTAAAAGAATTGTCCGATGTAATTCGACGGGCGGCAGCGCTTTCGGTCCAAGACCGCCAAAAGACGGCCCTTCCGGATGGCACAAGCGTAAGTGGTTTTGGACCCATGATGGGAAAAGGTGCAAATGGGCGAGTCATTACCGTTTATAGCGCCAAAGGTGGAGTAGGCACCACCACGATTGCTTCAAATTTGTCACTCGCTCTTATGGATATCGATAAAGATGCACGGGTCGTGCTGGTGGATGGCAGCATGCAATATGGTGATGTGCATCTTTTTTTCAATGAATTGGGGAGGTTATCTGTTTTAGACCTTGTGCCCAGGCTGTACGACTTGGATTTACAATTGGTAGAAAGTGTAATGCTGCTCAACCGTGCAACCGGCTTATATATCTTGCCGGCTCCACCCAGGCCAGAATTTGCAGAAAAAATTACCGGTGACCAATTTGCTCGAATCATCGAATTTTTACGCCGGTTTTATGATTACATCATTTTAAACACCGATTCCTATATTTCTGAACCTGTATTGGCTTCTTTAGACGCTGGTGAGGTAATTGTTTTGGTTACGGCTCAGCAAATCAATGCAATCCGCAATACACGTCTCTTCCTGAACTTATGGGACGCTTTTGGAATGACACGCGAGCGATTAGCATTGGTGATTAATCGTTATGACGATTCCAGTCCGATTTCGGCCGAAAAAGTGAGTGAACGGTTGAAGCACGCAGTTACACTCACCTTGCCTGATGATTCAGAGGTAACCCAACACGCTGACGCATTAGGGCAACCAATCCTGCGTTCGAGTAAGAACTCAGAGCTGACCAAAGCTCTTATTTCCCTGGCCGAGCATACAAGAAAACGGGCGATAGCGGTCGAACGATCAGAAACGACTCGGATGCGCTTATTCTCATTATCCTGACCTGATCATCGCGGAAGAATAGTACTTCTGCCTTTTTACCGACCGGCTGCTTTCTGAAGGGCACCGAATCTATTGTGGATCTGGCTTTATTTAATAAACCCCTTTGACAAAGAGAGCAACAGGATAAGGATTCGCCGAGTCCGCTCTTTCCATCCTTCGCCCTCATTCAAATTTTTCCGAGTTTTATATTGGTTCACTTCATTAAGGTGAGGATGGGGATTTAGGAACGAGGTGAAAGATTCCGTATCCATGTCCGCCATTTTCTACAGGGTTTGAGGCAGTTAAAAAGGTTAGCCTGATGGTCCGTGTCTGTTGCTTATCGTCTTATTAGGGTATACTAACGGCGACTATGGGAACGGAACAAATTCGCAATTTTTGTATTATTGCTCACATCGACCACGGGAAGTCCACGCTTGCCGACCGGATGCTTCAACTTACCGGGACGATTTCAGATCGTGATATGGTCAACCAGGTGCTGGATTCGATGGACCTCGAACGGGAAAAAGGGGTGACGATAAAGGCATCTGCGGTACGGATGTTTTATAACGCTGCTGATGGAAACAAGTATGAGTTGAACCTGATTGATACCCCCGGCCATGTTGATTTTAGTTATGAGGTCAGCCGGGCTTTATTAGCCTGTGAGGGCGCACTTCTGATCGTAGATGCGTCTCAAGGAATTGAAGCTCAAACCTTGGCGAACCTTTACCTGGCTTTGGACGCCGATTTGACGATTATCCCGGTAATCAATAAGATCGATCTGCCCTCCGCGCGGACCGAAGAGGTGGCTGAAGATATCCACCATTTATTGGGGATCAACTCAGAAAATATCCTAAAAATTTCAGCCAAAGAAGGGGTAAATATCGAACAGGTCCTTGAGGCAATTGTAAAACAGATTTCCCCACCTTTTGGTGACATTTCGTTACCCTTGCGAGCACTGATATTTGATTCGCATTATGATCCTTATAAGGGCGTGGTGGCGTATATTCGAGTTATGGAAGGGAAATTGGCCTCTTCCGAACAATTGCTCTTGATGTCGACCCATACCGATGTCCGGCCGGTTGAAATAGGAACATTTGCACCTGATATGCGCCCGGGAAAAGAGCTGCTGGTTGGGGATGTTGGTTATGTCGCTACAGGTTTAAAAACCGTTTCGGAATGCCGGGTGGGAGATACCATAACCACTACAGCCTATCCCGCATCTGAATCTTTACCAGGATTCCGCCATCCTAAGCCGATGGTATTTGCGGGAATTTACCCTGTCGACGGCGAGGATTACGGCGCGTTAAAAGATTCGTTGGAGAAATTACAACTGAACGATGCATCTCTGGTTTATGAGCCGGAAAAGTCGCAGGCTTTGAACTTTGGTTTTCGGTGTGGTTTTCTTGGCTTGTTCCATATGGAAATCATCCAAGAGCGATTGGAGCGCGAGTACGACCTGGATATTGTGGTCACAGCCCCATCTGTTGAATATGAAATCGTCACGATAGAAGGGGACACGCTGAGAATCGATTCGCCTGCCCATCTGCCCGATGAAGGCCAGGTTACAGAAATTCGAGAACCCTGGATGGTGCTGCAGGTCATAGCTCCTACCGAATTCTACGGAACCGTCATGGAGCTAGTGAGGAAAAGGCGGGGTGTCTTTAAGGAGCAAGAATACCCTGCTCCAAATAGGGTTCAACTTACATTTGAAATACCACTGTCAGATTTAATCGTAGATTTTTTTGATGATTTAAAATCACGAACACGTGGTTACGCGTCTATGGATTACCATATTTTGGAATATCGGCTCGGGAACTTAACTAAACTTGAGGTCTTGGTGGGCGGAGAACCAGTGGATGCCCTTGCGACAATTGTTCACCGGGACAACGCATACCATAAAGGCCAGGCGTTGGTTAGCAAGTTGAAGGAATTGATTCCGCGCCAAATGTTTGATGTCGCCATTCAAGCTTCAGCAAGTGGACGGATCATTTCACGTGCCAATGTTAAAGCCCTCCGTAAGGATGTTCTGGCAAAGTGTTATGGCGGTGATATTACCAGGAAAAGGAAGCTGCTGGAGAGGCAAAAACGAGGCAAGAAACGGATGAAAATGGTTGGAAACGTTGAAATCCCGCAGGAAGCATTTCTGGCGATCCTGCGTTTGGAGGAAGAATGAAAGTGGAGCTCAGCCCTGGCATACGTGGCATCCTACGCTGGCTACCTGGAGTTTTAATCAGTTTAGTCGCGTTATTTATTGTTTTTCAGCTGGCAAGTTGGGAGGATCTTGGCCCCGCCTTGGGTTTATTCCGTCCAATTTTTATCCTGGCAGGGGTAGTATTAACATTGGGTTTTCTAGGATTTCGAGCCATCGCTTGGCGGGAAATATTGGGAAGAAAGGTTTCGGTTAAACAAACTTTTTGGGCGATTAACCAAGGGTACCTGTTAAATAACCTTTTCCCACTCCGGGCTGGGGAAATCGGCCGCGCAGTGCTTTTGGGGCAGGCCACAGGTTTGCGTGCCGTGCACATCCTCTCCAGTATTATTATTGAACGGGCTTTCGACCTGGCGATTGCCGCAGGTTTGTTGTTAGCGACCCTTCCCCTGGCCTTAGGTATGGCTTGGGCCAGGCCAGTGGCATCGATAACCCTTTTAATGGTCCTTAGTGGGCTGGTTGTATTGTATATAATGTCCCGTAACCAGGAACCGGTCAGCCGGTGGGTGGACACCTTAGGTGAAAAATGGGGGTTTATCCGGCGTTATATTGCCCCTCAAATTCGAGCCTTATTGGAAGGGCTAGGGACATTATCCAATGTGCGCCAATTTGTATTCAGCTTTTTCTGGATCGGTTTATCATGGCTGGCAGCCGTTACCCAGTATTACATATTTATCCTGGCAATCGACACCCAGGCCCCATTTTGGTGGGGAGGTTTTACCAATGGTGCGTTAGCCCTGGGAATCGCGATACCATCGGCACCGGCTGCTATCGGCACCTTCGAAGCAGCAATTGTTGGAGCTCTCACCGTGTTAGGAATCGATGAGACCCATGCATTAGCTTACGCGATCACCGTTCATTTTATCCAGTTTGTGGTAACCGGTATTTTGGGGGTAACAGGGCTGTTGCGCCAAGGCAGGTCCATTGGTAACATTTTCCGTGATCTACGTGTCGGGAGTTTGGATACTTCCATAAAATAACCTACCTTTTGGAGAACTTGAATGTCCTTGAATTATTTGATAACCGGTGGGGCGGGATTTATCGGGTCGAATTATGTTTCGAGGTTGTTAAGGCGAAATGAGAAGGTAACCATTCTGGATAACCTTTCAAGGGCTGGCGCGAGGCGTAATCTGGATTGGTTGCGCAGTACTTACGGTGATAATTCTTTTAACCTGGTGATTGGGGATATCCGTGATTTTTCAGTTGTGCAAAAAACTACCCAAGACGCAGATGTCATCTTGCACCTCGCCGGACAAGTTGCGGTGACAAGCTCGGTAGTAGATCCGCGCACCGATTTTGATATCAACGCCCTGGGCACCTTCAACATTGTCGAGACAGCCCGGTGTTCCAGCCGGGATCCGGTTCTCATCTATGCCTCAACCAACAAAGTTTATGGTGGGATGGAAAACATAAGCTTTGTAGAGAAGGCAACCCGCTACACCTATAAGGAATTTCCGTATGGGATTTCGGAGGAGAATGGGTTGGATTTCCACTCGCCCTATGGTTGCTCAAAAGGCTGCGGTGATCAATATGTGCATGATTACAGCCGGATTTACGGGTTGCGCTCGGTAGTCTTGCGGCAAAGCTGTATTTATGGGATGCGTCAGTTTGGGGTAGAAGACCAAGGCTGGGTTGCCTGGTTCGTCATCGCGGCGATAAAAGGTCAACCGTTGTCGATCTATGGGGATGGTAAACAGGTGCGTGACATCCTTTTTATTGAAGATTTGTGTGACGCTTATGATTTGGTGGTCGAAAAGATTGATTCGGCTGCTGGCCAAGTGTTCAATATCGGGGGTGGCCCAGGCTTTACCATGTCGGTCTGGTGCGAATTTGGCCCAATTTTGGAGAAATTACTCGGAAAACCGATTTCAATAACTTATGGCGATTGGCGTCCGGGAGATCAACGGGTGTTTATTTCCGATATACGGAAGGCAGCCCGCGAATTAGGCTGGCAGCCTAAAATCGATGTAGAGAAGGGTGTAAGCAGACTCTTTGATTGGGTTAAGGCCAATCAGGATCTTTTTTAGAGGGTATATGCGCATCCTGATCATACTGACTTACTATCGCCCCCATACTTCTGGTTTGACAATTTATGCTGAACGCCTGGCGAAAGCCTTTGTCCAGCGCGGACACCAGGTTACCGTGATGACTTCTCAGTTTGACCGTCACCTGGCTCGATATGAAACGATCGATGGGGTACATGTTGTCCGGGTTCCGGTTGCCATTCGGGTCAGCAAGGGCGTCTTAATGCCAACATTCGGTCTGATCGCCAACCAAATGGCGTTGACCCACGATGTGATTCAGTTACACCTTCCGCAACTGGATGCAGCCGGGGTAGCTCTACGGGGCAGGTTATTTAAAAAGCCGACCGTAATTACCTACCACTGCGATTTACAAATGCCGCCTGGGTTATTAAATTGGATTGCTAATCAAGCAGTATTGCTGATGAACGAGCTGGCTGCCAAATTAACTCACCGGATTGTCACTTACACGCAAGATTACGCTCAGAATTCAACCTTCCTCAATCGACACCTCGATAAATTGCGGGTCATCCCACCTCCGGTAGAATTGCCTCAAACCTCCAAAGAAGCCATCGTGGCTTTCAAACAAAAAAGCAACCCGGGCAACCATCGACCTGTCATTGGCATGGCCGCCCGCTTCGCAACCGAAAAAGGGGTAGAAGTGTTATTGGATGCCTTGCCGCAGGTACTGGCAGTTTATCCACATGCACAAGTCCAATTTGCTGGTGCTTATCAAAACATTATTGGCGAGGAAGCTTATTTTTCTCGTTTATATCCACGCATCCAACAGTATCAAGGCAGCGGGAACTGGATTTTCTTGGGGAACCTCGACCCTGGCGAAATGTCGTGCTACTATCCTAACCTTGATGTGTTGGTCCTCCCATCGATTAATTCAACCGAGGCCTTTGGATTAGTCCAAATCGAGGCAATGGTCCATGGTGTTCCGTCGATCGCTTCGAACTTGCCAGGAGTCCGCCAGCCGGTCATCGTTCACGAAATGGGGAAGATTGTCCCGATCGGCGATTCGGACGGGCTGGGAAAGGCATTATTGGATATATTGGCCCAGCCTCAAAACTACCGGCGTGATCCATCACCCATCCGTGACCAATATATTCCTGATCAAATCGCAGCCGAATACGAAAAATTATTTGCAGAAATTCAAGATGAGTTGAAAACCTAAGGACATTCTGGAGAAGGTGAAGTGCAGCTACAGCCCGCGTCGAAACCCAAAGATTACCTTTGGTTGCAAATTCGTGATTTACCTTACTTTCGTGGTCTGCTTCGTGCTGTCGAAGCCCGATTTTTTGAACAAGTAAGCTTACCGGAGCCAGTTTTAGATTTAGGCTGCGGAGATGGGCATTTTGCCGCTACTACCTTCGACCGTCCCCTGGATGTCGGACTGGATCCTTGGACCGGGCCGGTACGTGAAGCAGCCCGCGGGGGTGGGTACCGGCTGGTAGTTCAGGGTTTCGGCCACAAGCTGCCATTTGCCGAACAGACTTTTTCAAGTGCGGTTAGCAATTCGGTTTTGGAACACATCCCTGACCTGGAGCCTGTGTTGATTGAAACCGCCAGGGTGTTAAAACCCGGTGCACCGTTTATTTTTTGTGTTCCCAACCATCATTTTCTTCCAAATTTATCGATTGGGCGGGGATTGGACCGGTTGGGAATTAAATTTGTGGCTCGTTGGTATCGAAGTTTTTTTAACCGGATTTCCAGGCATCACCATTGCGATGATGCACCCACCTGGCAAGCCCGCTTGGAACGTTCAGGTTTTAGGTTGGAGCGTTATTGGCATTATTTTTCACCAAAAGCTTTGGCAGTTTTAGAATGGGGGCATTGTTTTGGGTTGCCTTCATTGGTAACGAAGTTTTTATTTAAACGTTGGATCCTCGCCCCACTCAAATGGAACCTGGCACTTACTTCGGCTATCTGCCAACCCGGATATAATGAGCCGGAAAAGCAGACCGACGGCGCCTACACCTTTTACATTTCCCGACGGATAGGTTAATATTAATCTATGAATGAACCCAGTGTTCTCGATTACATCAAAAGATTATTGACGCCCTGGAAGGGAAAACCACTTGAAATCCCGGGTGATGTAGAACTACGGAAGTCACTGTTGGAAGTTCAGGATGGAGTTGAGCCTGTTCCTGGTTCTGAGCTAGTATCTACATCAACCGAAACCACCCATTCGGCCCAGAGGGTTGAACCACGGGTAACCGGTAAATTCCCTTGGATCGGATTATTTGCACTGGTATTAGCGTTTATCGGGCAACTACAGCTAGAACCGCCCGGACAACAAGTGCAGCCGGCGATCATCTTATATGCCTTGGCTGGTATCCTCATTGTTCTGGCTATTTTGAGAAAAGAATGGGCACTTCCTGAAATCATAGAACAGGATCGTAAGCCATTCTCCTTGGTTGTTTATCGTAATCCCTTGTTAATTTCGATACCATTACTGATTATTGCCGGTATATTGTTTAGCACCAATCAATTTACCTTGTTAAACCTTGGGTTCTGGATCTTGGGTGTGTTGGCGGTTGTGATCGGGTTGCGAATTCCGAATAGGAATCAGGAAAATTTATTCGTGAGGATAAAGGGTTTTATCCGCCAACCCGTCTGGACGCTGCGAATCTCTTGGTGGACGGTATTGATGGTAATAGCTTTTGCCCTGGTGATCTTTTTCCGTTTCTACCGGCTAGACCAGGTTCCCGGTGAGATGTTCAGCGATCACGCCGAAAAATTAACCGATGTTTCAGAAGTTTTGGGAGGAAACTTTTCAATATTTTTCCCGCGCAACACAGGCCGAGAAGCGATCCAAATGTACCTTACTGCCCTGGTTGGATTGGTGTTTGGCACCGAATTATCCTTCATGAGTTTGAAAATAGGGACAGCTTTGGCTGGGGTTTTGGCTTTACCTTATATCTACCTCCTGGGAAAGGAAATTGGCGGGCGGTGGGTTGGATTGTTCGCGCTTCTATTGGCCGGAATGGCTTATTGGCCGAATGTTATTTCTAGGATCGGTTTGCGTTTTCCGCTTTATCCGCTCTTCGTTGCACCCACGTTGTTTTATTTAATTAGAGGATTGAGACAGCGCCGGCGGAATGATTTCATTTGGGCTGGGATAGCGTTAGGGCTGGGATTGCACGGCTATAGTCCTACCCGGCTGTTACCCCTGGTTGTGGTTGTTGCCATTGGACTGTATCTCCTCCATAGGCAATCCCAAGGCAGNCGCAAAGAGGTGGTTGTCGGACTTACGATCTTGACATTTGTTTCTGCAGTCATTTTCTTACCTCTGCTAGTTTATGCATTGGAAAACCCCCAAATGTACGCGTACCGGGCAGTCTCTCGGCTGGGTCAAACAGAGGCGATTTATACCGGGCCGGTGATTTTAATTTTCCTGGATAATTTGTGGAAATCCTTGGTAATGTTCTTTTTCGATAATGGTGGCATCTGGGTTCATTCCATACCAGGNCGCCCAGCTTTAGAGGTTGTCTCGGCTGTATTATTCTTCATGGGATTAACCCTNGCNCTGGTGCGTTATGTGCGCAGCAGAAATTGGATCGACCTTTTCTTGATCCTATCCATNCCGTTGTTGATGCTTCCTTCCATATTGTCCCTGGCTTTCCCAGGGGAAAATCCATCACTTAACCGCAGCAGTGGAGCGATAGTTCCGGTATTCATCCTGGCTGCGATAGGGTTAGACACTCTGATGCGTACTCTGCGCAGACGGTTTCCTTCAACGGCTGGGACTGTAGGGGCAGCGGTTTTCGCTGTGGTATTAATCAGCATGTCGGCATCCGCGAATTATGACCTGGTTTTTCGCCAATTCGATCAGCAGTTCATGCGTGGAGCGTGGAACACATCTCAAATTGGTAAGGTTATCCGCGCCTTTGCAGAGTCACAAGGTAGCCCTGAAACAGCCTATGTGATCCCGTATCCCCATTGGGTGGATACTCGATTAGTGGGTATCAATGCTGGTTATCCCCTAAAAGATTTTGCTTTGTGGCTCGATACGGTTGAAGCTACCCTGGCAGAACCACGGGCAAAATTGTTCGTCATAAAGCCCGAACATGACGAAGCGGTCGAAAAGATTCGTAATCTTTACCCCCTCGGTTCTCTATATCTTTATGATGTCGAATTGGAAGGTAAGGATTTCTTTTTATATTTTGTCCCACCCACTGGTCAAACAGAAGTTGAGTACATCGTACCTTAATGAGTACCCAAAGCGGAGCATCCACGACCTCTCCAGGGGGGTTCCTTCGGAAATTTATGTTTTCGGACTGGACCTGGGGATTCCTATTATTGGTCATCCTGGCTGGAGCGGCTTATTTCCGGTTCACAGGCATCCTGTGGGGTGAGTTCCAATATTTACACCCTGACGAACGGTTCCTGGTTTGGGTGACGGCTGATCTGATCCCAGTCCGCGGCTTGAGTGAGTATTTTAATACAGCGGTATCAACCTTAAACCCGCATAATGTTGGCCATGGATTTTTCGTTTACGGTACTTATCCGATTCTGCTGGCTCGTTATCTAGTCGAATGGATTTTTGGAGGAGGGGGGTGGGAACCGACATTAATGGTTGGACGGATCCTTTCGGCCAGTTTCGACCTAATGACGGTATTTTTTGTGTATTTGATAGGGCTGAGGTTGTTCAACCGGGTTGTCGGCTTGCTCGGGGCCGCCTTTTCGGCAGTTGCGGTTATGCAAATCCAGCAGGCACATTTTTATACCTCGGATTCATTTGCGACCACATTGAGTACGATGGCTTTATTCTTCGCGGTATCGTTGGTTGTCCTTGAGGAAAAACCCGTCCTACAGCCATCAGCTTATATGCGTTTAGGATGGCTGCGATCGAATACCGTCAAATTTAGTTTGTTATTTGGAGTGAGCGTTGGATTGGCAATGGCCTGCAAAGTCAACACCGCGCCTACTGCGCTTTTGTTACCGGCGGTATGGATGATACGGATACTGCGCAAACCGCTCCATGAACGGGCTGCCACCCTTCCGCATGCCTTGCTTAGTTTAAGTCTGGCAGGGGTGATGGCAGTCCTTTTCTTCCGAATATTCCAACCTTACGCATTTCAAGGTCCTTCTTTCTTCGATGTTGTGCCTAACCAGCAATGGCTGCAAAACCTTCGATCTTTGGCAGCCCAAATCGGGGGCGATGTTGATATTCCACCGGCTTTGCAGTGGGCGCGAAGGCCTGTTACTTTTAGCCTGCAGAATATGGTGCAGTGGGGAATGGGTTTACCCATGGGCATCCTGGCCTGGGGTGGGTTTTTATGGATGGGATGGAAAATATTCAAAGGGAAAATCCATTCCAGTCTATTATTATGGGGTTGGACTGGGGCATATTTTATCTGGCAATCCCTGGTGCATAATCCAACCATGCGCTACCAGCTTCCCATTTACCCAACCCTGGCGTTAATTGCCGGTTGGACAATATACAGCCTGTGGGAGGGGGGGACATTACCTGAGCGACCCCACCGGATGATAAGCGCAGGGTTTGCCCGCAAAGCCGCGATAGGGTTGGGGATTGCTGCAATAATGGCGACTACCGCATGGGCATTTGCTTTTACCCGAATATACACGCAACCTGTCACCCGGGTTGAAGCATCTCGCTGGATTTACCAACGCGTTCCCGGGCCGGTTAATTTGTCGATCGAGTCCGATTCGGGGTTATTTACCCAACCACTGCCTTATGAGCCTGAAATGATAATCGGAGAGGGTGAACATCTGCGGCTCGGTTTTAAACCTGATTTCAATGGCTTGTTAACGCGGATTTATTTTGAAAACTTGTCAGTTCATAACCTGGAGGGGGTTCAAAAAACCCTGGTAGTATCGGTCAGCGTAATGAACGGGAGCGCTCAACCGGTTGGGGCTGGGACGATGACCGACAAATTCGAGGGCAGCCAGATAAAAACCAGAGAAATTTTACTGGATCATCCGATTGCGGTCGAGAGGGACCATACATACCAGATAAACCTGGCAATAAGGAATGAAAAAGGTAGTTTGAGTGTCTCCGGTCAGGCTGGGGTTTGGATCGAAACCCAAAAGGGGGAAATTCGCCAAACCATTGCGACGGTGATTGGCACAGTTAGGGCAGACCGCCCCCAAGAAATTCGTTTCACGGCAAAGTATACCGGTATCCTGGAAAAGATTCGATTGGATAGGGTAGTGGATCTGTGGTCAACGCCGGGCGAAAAGGTTGTTCAGGCGAGTGTCTATGAAAATTCTGGGCAAGGCCTGGAGTTGGGGAAGGGCACGGTGCGCTCATCCTTTATTCGGACCGAAAAAAATGATCCCCGTGGGTTGGAATTGATCATCCCGCTCGAACAACCGGTTTTTCTAACTGCTGGTGAAAATTATTTGTTACAGCTTAAGCTGGTAAATGGTGAAGCTGCGCTGGGGGTGTATGGAAGGGCGGTAGCCAATGAATCGACCTGGGATGACGGCCTGCCATTGCGATTGGAAGGCTTCGACCCATTTTCCGGAATATACCCTCGGGATCTTACTTTTGAAATGTATTGGACTGAAAATGAATCGAAGCGGGAAAGAATTGTTTCGATACTGGAACGGGCAGATTACATATTTATTTCATCCAACCGCCAATGGGGGACGACCACCCGACTCCCTGAGCGTTACCCCCTGGCAACTACCTATTACCGAAACTTGCTTGGTTGCCCGGCCACGATGAATATCTTGTGGTGTTATCGTGTGGCCGAACCGGGTATGTTCCAGGGCAACCTCGGGTTTGATCTGATTAAGGTTTTTCACTCCTATCCCCGTTTGGGGGAAGTGACCTTTAACACCCAATTTGCTGAGGAGGCTTTTACAGTCTTCGACCATCCAAAAGTTTTTATTTTCCAAAAACGAGCTGATTACGATCAAGTTAAGGTAGAGGAAATCCTGAATGCGGTTGACCTCACGAACGTGACCCAGATCACTCCTGGGCAGGCTCCAAGCTATCCAGCCGATCTGATGCTGCCAAGCGATCGTTTAGCCCAACAACAGGCTGGGGGCACCTGGTCGCAGTTATTCGACACCCAAAGCCTTTTGAACCGTTTTCCACTATTAGGTATGATGGTGTGGTACTTGGTCATAACTCTGTTGGGATGGGCAGTTTACCCACTGATTCGAGTGGCTTTGTATGGACTTCCGGATCACGGTTTTCCGCTTGTAAAAATTAGCGGTCTTTTGTTGTTATCCTGGGTGGTATGGTTGGCGGGATCTTACCAGATTCCCTTTGACCGATGGACGATTTTGGCAGCCTTTTTATTATTGGTTCTGATCAATATTGGTTTAGCGCTATGGCAGCGGCAAGGTTTGATTGCAGAATACCGGGAGCGACGGCATTATTTTCTAACGGTCGAAGGAATTAGCCTGGGATTGTTCCTGCTCTTCATTTTGATTAGATTTGGCAATCCAGACTTATGGCATCCCGCCTTTGGCGGAGAAAAGCCGATGGATTTCGCTTATTTAAACGCAGTATTAAAAAGCACAAATTTTCCACCATACAATCCATGGTTTAGTGGCGGATACATCAATTATTATTATTACGGATTTGTCCTTTCGGCAGTTCCGGTTAAATTATTGGGAATCGTTCCCAGCATCGCCTACAACCTTATCCTACCTATTATGGCAGCGATGTTGGGATTAGGGGCTTTTAGCGCCGGATACAACCTTATAAAGGGCCTGATATTAACCTCGGGGGAAAGTCAGATCCATCCAAGGTGGCTGCCGAATGGGGGACAACCTTATTTTGGAGGTATCCTGGCAATATTTGCTGTCCTGATTATGGGTAACTTAGGTACAGTGCGGATGATTTGGCATGGGGTAATGCGTCTGGTTGCACCAGGCGGGACGATAGACGGTTCAAATTGGATCGACAGGCTCTCCTGGACAGTCCAGGGGTTTTCTCGAGTGTTGGTCGGCGAGCGATTGCCGTTCAGCATAGGGGATTGGTACTGGATCCCCAGCCGGGCCCTGCCAGGGGAGGCGATCACCGAATTCCCATTTTTTACCTTTCTTTATGGCGACCCGCACGCTCACTTATTTGCCTTGCCTCTCACTTTGCTGGCCATGGGGTGGTGTTTGGCAATTGTTTTCGGAAAATGGCGCTGGCAAATTGATCAACTTCAAAACCGGACCATAGGATTTTTTCTCACAGGTGTGTGGGTGGACTGGCAATCGGTGTGCTGCGACCGACCAATACCTGGGATATGCCGACTTACTTTGGTCTTGGTCTTGCGGCGGTTGGATATGGGGTATTCCGTTATATGCCATTGGGCCAGGGAATCCTAAAATATTTCCCCGCCTGGCTGCAACGTAGCCTGGTAACCATTGGGACAGGCCTATTGTTGGTTGGACTGTCCTTTTTATTTTTTCAACCTTATGCAGACTGGTACGTCCAAGGGTATACCAGTGTCGATATCTGGGAAGGCGCTCGTTCCCCCTTAACTTCCTATCTTACTCATTGGGGGATATTCCTGTTCTTTATTATTTCGTGGATGATTTGGGAAACAATCGACTGGATGGCGAAAACGCCTTTATCGGGGTTGTACAAGCTGCGCCGGTTCCAAAGTTGGATTTATTTTGGCCTTGCCTGCTACTTGGTCGCGATTATTTACCTCGTTTTGGGAGCAAACGTCGAAATCGGGTGGTTGACACTCACCCTGGCAATCTGGTCGTTGATTTTAATCCTCCGTCCAGGACAGCCGACCGCAAAACGAACCGTACTATTTTTTATTGGTTCAGCTGTGACGTTAACCCTGGCCGTCGACCTGGTAGTACTGGTAGGTGATATCGGCCGGATGAATACCGTGTTTAAATTTTACTTGCAAGCATGGAATTTATTCGCGGTAAGCGCAGCGGTATCTGCTGTCTGGTTGGTCCCCAATGTTTTAATAAGCTGGCGGACAAACTGGGCGAAAACATGGAGGGTTTTCGCCATTTTATTGGTTATGAGTGGATTGTTGTATCCGGTGTTGGCCGGGTCGGCGAAGATCCGTGACCGGATGAGTCCCATTGCCCCGATGGGCCTGGATGGAATGACCTTTATGCGCACTTCCGAGTATCACGATCAAGGTCAGGCAATGGACCTGGAACAAGATTACCTGGCGATCCGTTGGTTACAGGAAAACATCACCGGCTCGCCTGTGATCGTTGAAGGGCATACACCGGAGTACCGTTGGGGGTCTCGTATTTCCATTTACACCGGCCTGCCGGCCGTGATTGGCTGGAATTGGCACCAACGCCAGCAGCGGGCGGGGTTAAGCCATACACCGGTTACTACCAGAGTTGAAGAGGTGGCCCATTTTTATAACACCACCGATAAAAGCGAAGCCCGAGAATTTTTAGTAAAGTACGGGGTAAAATACATTATTGTCGGTCAACTTGAAAGAATTTTCTACGAACCAAATGGGATTGCCAAATTCCCAATCCTGAACAATGTATTGTGGGTTGAGGTTTACCGAGATCGTGAAACGGTCATTTATGAGGTTAAACCATGAAAGAACCAGTTCCGGCTCCTTTGATTTACCATATCACCCCTGCCCATGCCTGGCGCCAGGCTGTTGAGTTGGGACAATACCTGGCTGACTCTCTGCAAAGCGAGGGATTTATTCACTGCTCCACGCGCCAGCAGGTTGTAAAAACTGGTAACCTCTTTTTTCACGGTCAGTCAGATTTACTCTTACTCGAGATTGACCCAACTGTGTACACCGGCGTACTGCGCATTGAACTGGCGGAAAACGGAGATTATTTTCCGCATATCTATGGGCCAATCCGGGTCGAGACCGTCGTGCGGGTGATGCTTTTTACACCAGACGCGGATGGCAATTTTAAATTCCCTGAACAAGGAACTGGTCAGAAATGATCGCGGTTGTGTTTTGGTACCTTCTGGTCACTTTGGTTGGCTGGTTAACCCTTCCCATCGCTTTTCGGTTCCTTCGGTTTCTGCCAGATCGGGGGTACACCCTTTCACGGTCTTTGGGGCTGCTCGTTTGGGGTTTTATTTTTTGGTTGTTAACGTCCTTTCGGATATCCCAAAACGACCCGGGCGGAGTCCTTTTCGCTTTGCTGCTATTAGGAGGGTTAGGTCTATGGCTTAACCGTAACGGGTGGGTTGAATTGCGGATTTGGTTAAAGGATCACAAACCCTTGATTCTCACAACCGAATTGTTGTTCATCGGTGCTTTTGTTGCCTGGGCGCTGGTGAGGGCTGCCAACCCGAATATTACTTTTACTGAAAAGCCGATGGAACTGGCTTTCATAAATTCGATCGTACGTTCGCCACAATTCCCACCGAATGATCCCTGGCTTTCGGGTTATGCGATTTCGTATTATTACTTCGGGTATATCCTCATCAGCATGTTGATACAATTGAGCGGGGTCGTATCTCATGTGGCCTTTAATGTCGCGGTTGCGATGTGGTTTGCGCTGACCGCCCTGGGTGGGTTTGGAATTTTGTATAACCTTCTTTATATTTTTTTCAGGCAGGTCATCCATCCAAACCAGAAAAATCACAAAGAAGATATTAAGGAGGACTCGGCCGAGGCTGAGGTGAGTTCCACAGGGGTCGGATCCTTCGATGGGGGAATCCGGAAACTCGATCCAGGTCGGATTCAACGGCGCGCCGCCGGATGGGCTCTGCTAGCGCCATTATTAATCTTGTTGGTCAGCAATCTGGCGGGCATTCTGGATGTTTTTCATTCCAAAGGTATCTTTTGGTCCCAGGATGCGGAAGGTCAATGGCAGTCTGGATTTTGGAGTTGGGTTGGAATTAAGGAATTTGACGAACCGCCACCCAAACCCTTCGATTGGATTCCTAGTCGTTCCCATTGGTTGTGGTGGCGCGCTTCACGGGTAATTCAGGATCGCAACCTGCTTAACCAGCCAGAGGAAGTCATCAACGAATTTCCCTTCTTCTCCTACTTGTTAGCCGATCTACATCCACATGTTTTGGGCATGCCATTTGTGTTATTGGCAACTGGATTAGCACTCAACTTATATAACAGCGGCGCTAGAAGAAGATTTGGGCCGGTATCACTGAGGAAATGGGTGCGTAAACCGGAATTTTGGCTGGCAGCGGTGGTATTGGGTGGTTTAGCCTTCATGAATACCTGGGATTTTCCCATTTATGTAGCCTTGTATAGCAGTGTTTATGCGCTTGTACGCTACCGGCAGATGGGCTGGAACCTTGGGCGGGTCGGTGATTTTATTTCGGTCGGGTTATTAATGGGGGTAACCGGTGGGTTGTTATACCTGCCATTTTATGTCGGTTTTGCCTCACAAGCCGGCGGGTTACTGCCCAGCCTAATTTTTCATACCCGGGGTATTCAATTTTGGGTCATGTTCGCCCCTTTGATCCTTCCTATTTTTGCCTGGCTGGTGTTTTTAAGGAACCGAAAAGACCAGGGTGTGGATCTGAGGCATGGCTTGATAAAGGCCGCGGTAATCGTAGGTGGTTTGTGGGGGTTAATGGCGGCGGCTGCCGGATTGATCCAGGTGGGAGATTTGGTTGCACAGGGATTAATGGGTTCGGCAAATTCCCGGATAAGTGAAATCGGGTTTACGATTAATTCCTTGGCAGGAATGTATTTTGGTAAACAAGGTGGCAGCTTCGATGATTTAATGGCAACTTCTATCCTGCGTCGATTGCTAAGCCCTGGCACCTGGCTGACATTATGGCTAATGCTTAGCCTGGTCATCAGTCACCTGCGAGTACGGCCGATTGCAGATGAAGATTCCCCGGAAGCCATCCTGAGCGAAAACGACCAGAATGCCGATCAACCTAAAGGGTTCGTATTGTTGCTTGTCCTGACAGGTATTGGCCTGACCCTGGTCCCGGAATTCTTCTACCTGCAGGATGGCTTTGGCACAAGGATGAATACCATCTTCAAGTTCTATATCCAGGCTTGGATGGTTTGGGGTCTGGCAGCAGCGTATGCGAGTGCTGTCTTATTTAGCGAACTCTCTGGGCGAAGTCGTTTGGTTTTCCGGACCGGCTGGAGCTTATTGATAGTTGTGGCGCTCGTATATCCCATCTTAATGCTGCCGATTAAAATTCAACAAGACTCATTGAAACCTTTCGAGCTCAATTTGGATGGAAAGGCTTATTTGGCACGCATCTCGCCGGATGAATGGCAAGCCTTTATGTTTCTCAAAGATGCCCCCTTAGGGGTGGTGGTTGAAGCGGTGGGCCCGCAATACCACCCTGACTTTGCCCGGGTTTCTACCCACACCGGGCAGCCGACTGTTTTAGGTTGGGAGGGTCACCAGGTACAATGGCGCGGGGGGGGGCGGGAGATGGGCACACGGCGATCCGATATCGATTTGCTCTATCATACGACCCATTGGGAGCAAGCCCGAGAGGTTTTAGTCAAGTACAATATACGTTATGTTTATATAGGCCCGATTGAGCGAAACACTTATCGGGTAAGTGAACAAAAATTTATCAACCATTTAAACCCAATTTTCATCAATGCTTCTGTGGTGATTTATGAAGTGCCGGACCAGTTCAGGACTCCAATTTTGACATTAAATTAAATATGATGAAATCNGANACAAAATTCACGATTGAACATGGATTGTATGGGGCGGNCTTTTTCCTTGCTGCTGCGATACGNTTGATTAATTTAGCCCAATTGCCCTTAAGCGACCTGGAGAGCCAAATAGCTTACCAGGCCCACCAACTGGCAGANGGTGTTAATCTCNTCAACCTGNAAGCGCACCCNGGTTATTTGTCGTTTACATCCTTGCTTTTCTTCTTGTTGGGTTCGGGCACCTTCGCTGCCCGCTTGTTGCCGGCATTGAGCGGTGCCCTGCTTAGCCTTACCCCAATCGGATTTCGCTCTCTGATCGGGAAGAAACCGGCGGTTGTCCTGGCTTTTCTTTTCGCTCTCGATCCTGGTTGGCTGGCAATTTCACGCCAGGCCGATGGTTACAGTTTTGCAGTGAGCATGCTTTTGTTTGGGTTGGCTGCGGTATTAGCAAGAAAAACGGCCTTTGCTGGTATCCTGCTAGGGTTGGCGTTAACCGGCGGACCAAGTTTTTGGCAGGGTGTCCTCATCCTAATCCTGACGATCGGGTTATACAAGTTCGTTTTCAGCCTGGATCCTGGTGAACAAGGCTCAATTTTTACGGGGTTCAAAGTGCCTTTAAGACCTTTCGTGTTTTGGGTTGTAGGGACAGTCCTGTTATTTGGGAGTTTATTCCTGGCTATACCCAATAATTTAAATGGGATCACTACCAGCTTATGGGAATATCTGCGCGGATGGGGGCAGACAACTGGCGTTCCAGTTCTCCATTTATTATTGGCGTTGCTTGTTTACCAACCATTGAGTTTATTATTTGCTCTTGGGCAGGTCTTTCGCACTGCCCGTAAGAATTCCGAAATCGATCGCTTTTTAATTGTCTGGATGCTGACAGCCTTGATCGTCGTTTTGGTTTACCCATCCCGTCAGGTGGTTGGCCTCGGGTGGGCTCTACTTCCGATGCTGACTTTGGCTGCTCGCTCGCTCGTCGCCTTGTTTAATTTTAGGATAGCCGACCGCATGGTGGCCATTATTTTAGCCCTGGTGGTTTTTGTTNTGCTTGTATATAACTGGCTCAATTTATTAGGCACCTTGCACCCCATNCAAGGTGATCTCGGTCTGCAGCTACGTTGGATAGGNATTGGGATATCGTTGATGTTAATTATCGGGGCCGTTTTCATGGTGCGGTGGGGATGGTCTGGGACTATTTCTACCCTCGGTGCNTTATGGGGAATAATGGCAGCATTAACCCTGTTTACCTTATCAGCGGCCTGGAGGGCAGGGGGNNTAAGCCATTATCCTGAAACACAATTGTGGCGTACCGCTCCTATGATTGCTGAGGAAGATATTCTCCTAACTTCCATAGGGGATATAGCTGAATGGAATACCGGTTCGCGAGATGGATTGGACCTGGTCGTAGTCGATTTACCTAAACCCTCTCTACAATGGGCGCTTCGTCATTATAACCATGTGGAATTTGTAGATTTACTGCCATCTCAGGAATCCCCATCCATGGTCCTTACTTCCTATTTGCCATCCCTTGAATTAGCAGCCACCTACCGGGGGCAGGATTTCTCCTGGGGGGTACAACCGACCTGGTCGTTAATGGTTGCCGAAGAATGGCTTAGGTGGTCTTTGGTGAAGTCAGCCACCCTTGAAAGAGATTTGATCCTTTTATGGGTGCGAGAAGATAAGTTTCCCGGCTGGGAATCTACGCAGGAATAACGGTTTAGGAAGGGTTCATGTCTATCCCTAAGCATATTGCCATCGATGGTCCGGCTTCCTCCGGAAAGTCGACTTTGGGCGAACGATTAGCCAAAGAACTTGGGTACATGTTTTTTGACACGGGAATTTTGTACCGAGTGGTAACTTGGGCGGTTATATTACGCCGGATGGATAGCAATGATGAAGATGCTGTAACCCGCTTGAGTGAACAAGTGGACATCGATGTCCGACCTCCCTCGAGCCCGGATGGGCGGCGGGAGGACGTTTTTCTCGACGGTATCGATATCACCTGGGAGATCCGCCGTCCAGAAGTTGATGCAAATGTTTCCAAAGTCTCTGCGTATTTCGGTGTTCGACAGGCATTAATCCATAAACAGCGGCTTATCGGGCAACGAGGAAATGTGGTCATGGTCGGCCGCGATATTGGAACCGTGGTAATGCCTGAGGCAGAATTGAAAATTTACTTGGATGCCTCGGTTGAAGAGCGTGCCCGCCGGCGGTATGAAGAAATCCGAGCTCGTGGTGAGGATATGGGTTATGATGAAATTCTGGCGGCTTTGCGCCAGCGAGATGAGTATGATTCGGCCCGAGAGATTGCGCCATTGCGCCCGGCAAAAAATGCTGTCATACTCAACACTGAGAAAATGAATATTTCCACTGTATTGGAAAAGGTGTTAGGAATGATCAGGGAGAATGAAAATGTGTGATACTTTTGTCGCTCTTGGCAACTCAACCCTGGACGGGTCGGTAATTTTCGCAAAAAATTCGGATCGCGAACCGAATGAAGCTCACCAAATCGTATTGATTCCAGCCTCCGATCATTTAGCGGGCAGCATGGTTAAATGTACGTATATCGAAGTACCCCAAGTGGAGCACACATATTCTGTTCTTCTGGCAAAACCTTTTTGGATTTGGGGCGCCGAAATGGGTACGAACGAGCATGGGGTTGTCATCGGTAATGAAGCGGTTTTTACGAAAGCACCCATGGAGAAAAAAACGGGGTTAATCGGCATGGATTTTATCCGCCTGGCGTTGGAGCGCTCCCGCACCGCTGAAGAGGCACTCTACGGGATCATTGAGCTTTTAGAAACCTATGGACAGGGTGGTAACTGCGGATTTCAACACCCAATGTATTACCACAACAGCTACATCATTGCTGACCAAACCGACGCTTGGGTGCTCGAAACCGCTGAAAAAAATTGGGCGGCCGAAAAAGTTGTGGATATTCGCTCCATTTCGAATGCTTTGACGATTGGAGGCACCTGGGATATGGCCTCCACGGATTTGGTGTCCTATGCCATCGACCGTGGTTGGTGCAAACGAAAGGCGGATTTTCATTTTGCCAATTGTTACTCCGATACCCTCTACACCCCGTTAAGCGATGCCCATAGAAGGCAGACTTGCTCTACAGAATTGCTTAAGCGAAAAAAAGGGCAAATCACCGTGAAAACGATGATGTCGGTATTACGGTCTCATGCTTTGGAAGACCCGGGTGGTAATTATCGCCCAGATAAAGGCATAACCGGTTCCTCAGTTTGCATGCATGCCGGATTTGGGCCAGTCCGCGGCAGCCAATCGGTAGGGTCGATGATTTCCCAATTAGCGGCGGGTGAGCCGGTGCATTGGTTAACCGGTACCTCCGCCCCCTGCACGAGTGTGTTTAAGCCGGTTTGGATAGAGGCAGGGCTCCCAGATATTGGACCAGCACCCGATGGGACGTATGATCAGGCCACCCTTTTTTGGCGCCATGAGCTGCTTCATCGTGGTTTATTACGGAATTATCGGAAAGGCATGGATGTTATCCTGACAGAACGAGACTCCATGGAGGATGAATTCATCCAGCAGAGCGCAAGTTTGAGAGAGAGGAATGCAGACCAACGATTGGTTTTTAGCCAATCCTGTTTTTCCCAAGCCGAACTGGCTGAAAAAGCCTGGCTGGCACAAATATTGCAAATATCGAAAACGCCAACCCAGTTGTTATATTCCATTGCATGGCGACAATTCAATAAAACAGCTCGAATTCCGGGGGCATAAATGGACGAGGTTTATCGATAACTATTTTTCTACTGGACTCTATTGTTCATTATTCCCTATTTCGTTGTAAGCCTTGTTAAGAAATTCGGACGCAAAATGCTATAATTTAATATGCAATCACAATGCTAATCCCACTCCCTCAAACCATGCAAACGCCGTATATTGATTGGCCATTCCACTTTATTGGTTGGTTGGGTTGGATCTTGATGGCTGGGTTAATTGGGTGGGGTATCGTCGTTAATTGGAAAACATCCATCCATAGGATTAAACAACACGATAACATCTTTCTCATTTTATTGGTTGTCACTCCTTTAACCACCTTACTGGTAAATATACGCATCTCTGCAGATATGCTCACACCGCTCCCAAACCTTCCGGTTGATGTTGCCCAACCGGTACTCATGGTATTTTTCGCTTTGCCGATTGTGTTGGCGGGAGGACTGGTAGGTGCAATTGGAGCTGCCGGGGTGGGTCTTGCGAGTGGTTTGGTTTTGGCTTTTTATGGGTCCCATACTATATTTACATTGGTGGAGACCGCCGGGTTAGGTTTGGTTTTTGGAATTGCCGTCGGCCAAAACTTTCGAACACCTTTTTACCGATTTATCCGCCACCCCTTAGGTGCGGCATTCGTCGTTGTTATCGGGTTTATTCCAGTTTATTTGGTGAGTTCTTTCTTCGCTGTCCCGGGGATATTAGCTGAAAGATTTGATTTTGCACTTACCCAAAACTGGGTGCGAACTTTAGCACGCAGCGTTGAATTGCTCCTGGCTGGCGGAATTGGGGAAATCGTGTTCGCCAGTGGATATAAAGCTTGGTACAGGCCGAAAGAACTTGTTCCCTCACCCTCTGAAGCGAGTTTACAAACCCGATTTCTACATTTGTTTCTGCCTGCATCCATCGTTCTGATGGTGGTTTTAATAGTTGGCGATTGGCTGGCTGCAGGGCAGGCGGCACGACGGATGGTAGAAAGCCGCCTTTCCAATTCCGCGAAAATTGCCGCCAATAGTCTGCCATATTTTTTAGAGACCGGACAGAGTCTTGTGATGGAGTTAGCCGATCCTGAGTTGTTGAATCACCCACCTGCAGCCATTCGCGAAATCCTTTCAGAGCGCATCCGCACAATTCCTTATTTTCGACAACTGACGGTTTTTGATGCGAACAGGCAACCGCTTACAGGATATCCACAAACCGATATTACCCAATTACAGTTAACCCCAGAAGAAGAAATAGCCGTCAACCTGGCGTTGCAGGGTGTGTTGATCCAAACCTATACCGTTCCACCGTTTCCTGGCGAAAATTCGGCGCAAATTACTTTTATCGCGGCGATCGATACACAAGAGGGCGTACCGGTTGGGGTTTTATTAGGACGGACTGATTTAGATTCCAATCCCTTTACACGGCCGGCTTTAAATGCCCTGGAAGCGCTGACCGGTGATGGTGGTGAAGCGTTTATTATCGATGAAAACCGGAAGCTGCTGTTTCACACATTAGAAGCCACTCCATTAACCGCTGCTGACCAGTATGTTGGACGAATTCCAGAGCAGGCAACTTTTTTTGAGGATGTATCTACAACGGGGACTCGTCAACTTGTTTTTTATCAGCCGGTTATTGGCCGCCCATGGGCAATTGTTGCTACATTGCCGGCTCTCATCGCGCAGCAAATAACCCTAGAAATTGCGATTCCGATGATGGCGATATTGTTTACCATATTCGGAATGGCATTTTTGTTGGTTCGGTTTACCTTAGGGAAAATGGCATTTAACCTCCAGAAACTATCCAACCAGGCTAGTTTAATTGCCCATGGACAACTTGGATCAGCGTTGGATGTCCACGGAGTGGATGAGATTGGGCGCTTGGGGCACTCATTCGAACAAATGCGTACAGGGCTAAAGACCAGGCTGGAGGAATTAAATAAGTTATTAGAGGTCAGTCAGGGTGTGGCTGCAAATCTCGAAGTGAATGAGGCGATCAAACCAATTTTGAAAGGCGCATTCCACGGAGAGGCGGTCTCTGCTCGGATCGTTCTCATCCAAGAAGTGCGCATGGATGTAAGCGGCAACCAACGGATAAGCTTTGGTATCGGGCCGGCGACGGAATCCTATGCGCACCTTGATAATCAAATCTTTGATCTCATGCGCACCCAGGACGTATTGACGATTTCGAATACCCGGCGTGTCCGCCGAATGTTTACATCCGGGGACCAACCCTTTCCACAGGCGATGATCGCTTTTGGGGTTTATTTTGAAAATACCTATTTTGGCGCCTTGTGGCTGGCTTATGAACGACCAAGGACATTTGCAGTAGATGAAGTGCGTTTCCTTAGTACGTTGACCAGTGAAACAGCCCTGGCGGCTGCGAATTCGCGTTTGTATGCATCTGCAGAAGTAGGCCGGCGCAGACTGGAGGCAGTTTTGGCTTCGGCGCCAGAACCAGTGCTCGTTTTTGATGAAAAGGACCATCTACTGCTTCTAAACTCAGCGGCCATGCACATCCCCGGACTGGTTTCCAACCGAACGATTGGGCGGCATGCCAAAGAAGTCCTATCCTCTCCGGAGCTGGTTAAATTAATTACCGGACCTTTTGAAGACCGGGTTGCATCCAGGGAGCTTGAACTCGCCAATAGGCGTATTTTTCACGGGAGTGTTGCACCGGTATTGGGTGAAGAAAAGCACCTTGGAAAAGTTTGTGTTTTACGTGATATTACTCATTATAAAGAAATCGATACCATTAAATCCGATTTTGTTACAACGGTCAGCCACGATCTTCGCACACCGTTATCACTGATGCGCGGGTATTCAACTATGTTGACGATGGTTGGCGAGTTGAATGAGCAGCAGAAAAATTACGTCAACAAAATGGTCGCCGGAATTGAGAATATGTCGCATCTGGTCAACAATTTATTAGATTTAGGTAGAATTGAAGCCGGGATTAGTTTGAACCTGGAAGAGGTTTCTCCTGCGGCTATCGCCGAAAAAGTTATCAAACAACACTACCCTCAAGCTGCCCAGAAAAATATCAGCCTGGTTTTTGAACCTCCACAAGAAGGAAAAAATGGAAATGTGGTCTTAGATGTGGCTCTAATGCAGCAGGCGCTCATTAATTTGGTTGAAAATGCGATCAAGTACACACCCTCCAAGGGACAGGTGCGGGTTTGTGTGAGGGAAATCAACGACCGGATCATTTATGAGGTTCATGATAATGGGATTGGAATCGCGCCACTTGATCTACCCAGGGTGTTTGAAAAATTTTATCGCAGTGAGCAGCGTGAGGCGTATCAACACCGGGGTACCGGGCTTGGTTTGGCAATTGTAAAATCGATTGTTGATCGCCACCAAGGCCGGGTGTATGTCGAAAGCCACCTTGGAAAAGGAAGCTCATTTTTTATCGAATTGCCCAACCATCAACGACAACCGAAGACCTTGGTAAAATAATTCCAATGAGGATCATAAACAGAGGGGGTGTAGGTGGAACACCAGGAGTCCTTAAAATGGGAATCTGGAAAAAGAAACCTTATTAAAATGTTAGGATTTTTTAAAATATATGGTATAATTTTCTGTTGCATGTATACCTATTAAGTGCCTTTGCTGATTAAAACGCTAGAGTAAAATGCTCAAGCGTTTATACTAGTTTAATACTCCGGTTTACTATTAGAGGAGGCCTATTCGTGGAAACAAAAAGTTTGGTTGCGTTGGGTATTAGTTTAGCTTCTCCTGAAACGATACGCAGTTGGTCTTATGGTGAAGTCCTAAAACCGGAAACCATTAATTATCGGCGGTTGCGACCAGAAAAAGATGGTCTGTTTTGTGAGGCAATCTTCGGTCCCACCAGGGATTATCAGTGTTATTGTGGAAAATATAAAAATCCACGCTACAAAGGAATAGTATGTGATAAATGCGGGGTCGAAGTAACCCGAGCTTCCGTCAGGCGTGAACGGATGGGGCATATCGAGTTAGCAACCCCGGTTGCTCACATTTGGTACACCCGCCGTGTACCTTCCTACCTGGGTTTATTGTTGGATATTTCCCGCCGAAACCTGGATCGAGTCCTGTATTTTGCCCAATATATCGTTACTTATGTCGATGAAGATGCACGACAAAAAGCACTGAAACGCCTGGAAGATGAGATCAACGTTTCCGAACGGGAGCAAGCAGCGGAGATTAATGCCCGGATCCTGGAAGTGAAACAGGCTCGTGATAGGAAAATCGGCGAATTCAATCTGCGGCGTCAGGATATGGAAGCACGCCGGGATGAGGTGATTGCTCAGAAGCTCGAACCCGTGATTCAAGAAGGCCAATCGTTGGAACGCCAGCTACAAGGTGAGGTTGGCAATGTTACCAAGAAGTCGATTGTTTTTACTTCTGCAAATGTTGAAATTGTTACTGCCAATGAGATGATCTCCACCCAACAAATTGGGCGAGTACAGCGGGTAGTTAAAGAAAGACTGGATGAGCTCGAGAACGAATTCAAAGATCAGTTCCAGCGTGATACCGAACAGATCAAAATGCAGATTGAAGAAATCCGCGCTCAAGCCGAAATCGAAATGGATGGTTTACGTAATACGCTTGAAGATCAATCCAATGTTTCGCAAACCGCAAATTCCCGTCAACGGGATGAATTGCAGGAGCTGCGTCCTTTTACCTTTATCAGTGAAAGCCGCTACCGCGATTTGAAATCCCGATGGGGACAGGTTTTTCGCGCGGATATGGGCGCTGAGGCTTTTTATGATGTTTTGCGCCGTTTGGATTTGGAAAAATTATCAGAAGAATTGTGGCATGAAGTCCGCACTTCTAAAAGTAAGCAAAAACGCAAAAAAGCAACCACCCGATTGAAGGTCGTGGAGGCATTCCGACGTTCGACCAACCAGCCAGAATGGATGGTGTTAACCGTCTTGCCGGTTATCCCCCCTGATTTGCGCCCGATGGTTCAATTAGATGGCGGCCGGTTTGCTACCTCCGATTTGAACGATCTGTACCGCCGGGTTATCAACCGAAATAACCGACTTAAGCGGCTGCTTGAACTAGGTGCACCGGATGTAATTGTGCGCAATGAAAAGCGTATGCTCCAAGAAGCGGTCGATTCCTTGATCGACAATTCGCAGCGTGGAAAGGCGCTTTCGCGTCGCGGGCGTCGCGAACTTAAATCATTGAGTGATATGCTCAAAGGTAAGAAGGGACGCTTCCGGCGCAACTTGTTAGGCAAGCGCGTCGATTATTCCGGACGGTCGGTCATTGTGGTTGGACCAACCCTTAAACTATACCAATGCGGCCTGCCAAAAGCGATGGCATTGGAACTCTTTCGACCATTCGTCATCGCCCGTTTGGTCCAGCATAATTATGTTGCCAATGTCAAAGGCGCCCGGCGTTTCATTGAACGCAATCGTCCCGAGGTTTGGGAAGTGCTCGAAGAGGTCATCAAGGACCGCCCGGTGCTGCTCAATCGCGCCCCAACCTTGCACCGTTTAGGTATTCAGGCATTCGAGCCCATATTGATCGAAGGCAGCGCCATTCAACTGCACCCATTGGTAACGACGGCATTCAATGCCGATTTCGATGGGGACCAAATGGCAGTTCATGTTCCCCTTTCGGAAAAGGCGGTTTACGAAGCCCGAACCTTGATGCTCTCATCCCGCAACCTGCTTAAGCCCGCAGATGGCGAGCCGATAATCAGTCCATCGAAAGACATGGTGTTGGGTGTTTATTATCTAACCATGACCGATAACATCCAACGTCCGGAAGACGGACGTACTTTTGCCAGCCTGGATGAAGTTGTGCTTGCTTACCAGCTTGGGATGCTACCCGTGCACGCTAAAATTAAAGTGCTGGTGGACACCTGGTACGACCAAGAAGGCACCCGATTGACGAATAAACAGCGGGTGGTGGTTGAGACAACAACGGGCCGGGTACTTTTCAATCGTATTTTGCCAGAAGATGTCCAATTTATCAACACGACACACGATAAAGGCGCAGTTAAGGATTTAATCGCTGAAGTTTATGAAATTTGTGGCGAAGATATTACTACCCTCGTTGCAGACAGTGTTAAAGACATTGGTTTTGAATACGCGATGCGTTCAGGTTCTACCCTGGCAGTAGCAGATATTAGCGTGCCGGTGGAAAAACCAGAAATTCTTTCTCGTGCTCAGGATAGCATCGAAAACATTCAGCGCGCTTTTCGGCGTGGTTTGCTTACCGAACAAGAACGCAACGAACGTGAAATTGACATCTGGCAGCAAACGACAAAAGAAGTTTCTGATGCCGTCCGACGAGGGATGGATCCAAATGGCAATCTGTCCACCATGGCGAACTCAGGTGCGACCAAGGGTGGGTTTGGTCCTATCTCGCAGTTGGCTGGAATGCGTGGTCTAATGGCTGATCCGGCTGGGCGGATCATCCGCTTGCCGATTCAATCAAATTTCCGGGAAGGCTTAACCGCTTTAGAGTACTTCATTTCTACCCACGGAGCTCGCAAAGGTTTGGCTGATACCGCTTTGCGTACTGCCGACGCAGGTTATTTGACCCGCCGTCTTGTAGATGTAGCTCAAGACATGATTGTAAATGAAGAAAATTGTGGGACAAGCGAAGGAATTTGGATAAAAAAATCCGATGATGTAGCCGGTCAGCCGTTGAGCATCCGTTTATACGGGCGGTTGGTTGCTTTACGGGTAGTCGATCCACCTACTGGAGAAGTTTTAGCAGACCGCGATGATATGCTCGATCACGACCTGATCCGAAAATTGATGCAGGCGGGGATTGAGGAAGTAAAGGTGCGTTCGCCGATGACTTGCGATCTGATCCATGGGGTATGTGCCCAATGTTATGGAATGGATTTAGGCCGTGGTAAGATGGTGGAACTTGGCGCCGCGGTAGGTATTGTGGCTGCGCAGTCGATCGGTGAGCCTGGCACCCAGTTGACCCTCCGTACCTTTCACACCGGAGGTGTTGCCGCAGGCAGCGATATTACAACCGGTTTGCCACGGGTTGAAGAGCTTTTTGAAGCGCGCCGAATGCCTAAAGGTGAGGCGGTCATTACACCGATCTCTGGGGTGGCAAAAATCATCCAGTCTGACCGGTATAGTGAACAACGGGCAGTACGGGTAGAGCATAGTGAATTGGTTAGCGATGAATATGAAGTTCCCGAATCCTGGGATATTGTGGTAAAGGACGAAACCGTTATTTCTCTAGGCGATCCAATTGCAAAGCACGGTGAAGCATTGATCAATGCACAGCACACAGGGCGTGTTCGCCTCGAGGACAGGAGAGTGGTAGTTGCTTACGAACAACGCGAATCAGAGGAATATGATATTCCATCCACAGCCCGGTTCCTTGTCAAGGACGGCGAACATGTAGAAGCGGGTCAGCCGCTTACCGAAGGGTCATTAAATCCGCACGCGATTCTGCGGATCAAAGGACGAGATGCCTGCCAGATGTATCTGATGACCGAAATCCAAAAGGTATATCGTGCTCAAGGCCAGAATATTAACGACAAACATTTCGAAGTCATCATTCGCAAGTTGCTTGGGCGGGTACAGGTTTTGAAAGCCGGAGATTCACCCTTTTTGCCGAATGATTTGATCGATCGTCTCGAAATCAGGAGAATTAACGAGAAGCTGATGACCGAGGGCAGGCAACCGGCTCGGTTTGCGGAGGTATTGTTAGGGGTCACCAAGGCCTCCTTAAGTACGGATTCCTGGCTATCGGCATCATCGTTCCAGCATACGATTAAAGTTTTAGCCGGAGCAGCCATCGCCGGAACCGAAGATCCATTGTTTGGATTGAAAGAAAATGTGATTATTGGTAAGTTGATTCCAGCGGGAACAGGTTTTGAATACGGGCGGTTTCTTGCTGCCGAAGCCAGCCCCGATGGGGTTGAACCCTATAAAATATCGGTAGCCAATATTACCAGTGCTAATTGATAAAACCAGGTAAATCGTGAACTTACAGTAGGGGCGGAAATGCCGCCCCTACTGCCTTTAAATCAGGTTATAAATTTTGAGTGCGTTTTTTATTCCATGATAAACTAAGCTTGTTTTTTTAATATATTTGTGGGGAATCACGAAACGTCAGGAGTCGAGGAATGGAAATTGGTCTGATACGCAATGTGGATATTGACCACGAGATGCAACAATCCTACCTTGATTACGCTATGAGTGTAATCGTCGCCCGCGCACTACCCGACGCTCGGGATGGTTTAAAGCCGGTTCAACGCCGAATTATGTATGGGATGTTTGATATGGGCTTGCGGGCTGGCTCGGAATATAAAAAATCTGCTCGTATTGTTGGCGAAGTTCTAGGAAAGTACCATCCTCACGGCGATCAATCGGTTTACGAAGCGATGGCACGCATGGCTCAAGATTTTAGTATGCGCTATCCTCTTGTAGATGGACAAGGAAATTACGGCTCCGTGGATGGGGATCCCCCAGGGGCGATGCGGTACACCGAAGCGCGTTTGACACCGTTGGCTTTAGATCTCTTGGTGCAGTTAGAGCGCAGTACGGTAGATTTCACCCGTAACTTTGACGGGTCGCTTGAAGAACCCGAAGTATTGCCAGCGGCTTTTCCCAATTTATTGGTGAACGGAGCGACCGGCATCGCTGTTGGGATGGCAACCAGTATCCCCCCGCACAATCTCGGTGAGGTGATCGATGCGCTCCATTACCTTCTCCAGCATTGGGAAAAACTGGAGGATATTTCGGTTGACCAGTTGATCCAATTTGTCAAAGGCCCAGATTTCCCAACCGGTGGGATCATCATCCAAGAAAACTCAGACGCAGATATGTTGACAGCATATGCAACCGGTCGCGGAAAAGTAACCCTGCGAGGCAAGGTTCAGCTTGAGGACATGGGTCGAGGGAAGAGCCGGATCATTATTACCGAGCTGCCGTATCAGATCAATAAGGCCTCGTTAATTGAACGGATTGCGGAATTGGCCAGGGATAATGTTCTCGAAGGTATCAGCGATCTGAGGGATGAGTCCGACCGCCAGGGAATGCGGATCGTTATTGAGCTAAATAAAGCCGCCGAAGAAGGCAATATTTTGCGTGAAATCTACCGGCGCACGCCTTTACAGACAACTTTTCGAATTGCACTGTTAGCACTGGTGGATGGCGAGCCGCGGCTGCTTTCATTGAAACAGGCCCTCAAAGTATATCTGGAACACCGTATTGTGGTTGTTCAGCGGCGAAGCGAACATGACCTGGAGAAAGCCCGCCAACGCGCGCATTTATTGGAAGGATTGCGGATTGCGATTAATCATCTTGATGAGGTTGTAAAACTTATTCGCCTTGCCCAAGATGTGGATGATGCCCGGTTGAAACTTATAAAACGTTTCAAGTTAACGGAGATACAGGCTAACGCCATTTTAGAAATGCCATTGCGCCGATTAGCAGCTCTCGAGCGTAAGAAAATCGAACTAGAGTATAAGGAGACCATTAAATTAATTCAACAATTGGAAGAATTGTTGCGTTCTCCAAAAAAGCTTCGTCAGGTGGTAGCGGATGAGCTTTTGGCCATCCAACAAGCATATGGTGACCGCCGCCGAACCCAAATCGTTTCCTTGCGGGAGGGAGAAGTTGCCAGAGATGTGCTCACTACCACCGATTTAATCCCTGAGCAAAAGGTTTGGGTCGGTGTAAGTGAAGGAGGGTTGATCGGTCGAACGAGGAACGACCGACTAACGGGGGCTACAGGGAGGCAAGCGCCGCGCTGGTTGTTAGCAACCAATACTCACCATACCCTTTACCTGGCAGCCACAGATGGTCGGGCGGCAGCAATCGCAGTTCAATCATTGCCAGAGGTTGAAACCTTTGCAGATGGGATACCGCTCCACAAAGCGTCTGCCTTTGAGTCGGGTATGGTTTTAGCACAGATCTTTTCTACACCTGCCAAGATCGCTGAAGCAGACGAGTATTATGTCCTGACAGTTTCCAAATTTGGGATGGTGAAAAAATCCGCGATTAGCGATCTGCCCGGACCCTCCGCGCAATTATTCACCCTTGCAAAACTTAATCCGGGAGATTCCTTCGGTTGGGCGCTGTTAACCAATGGGAAATCGGAGGTCGTGTTGGCGACCCGGCTTGGGATGATGATCCGCTTTGTGGAAAGTGATGTCCGTCCCATGGGGTTGGTTGCAGTTGGCGTGAATGGTATCAAATTGGGATTTCAGGATTCCTTGATTGGGGCTGTGCGATACAATGAAAAGGCTGATCTGCTGTTGGTGGGTTCGGACGGTAAGGGGTGGCGATTACCTCCCGACCAACTTGTGCTCCAAGGTCGTTATGGACAAGGTACGATTGCCGGACACCCGCCAAAGGGTGGAGAAATTGTAGGCGTATTATATGGGCGGGCGAATGATACCGGTTTGTTGCACTTAAAGGAATTGGCTGCCAAGTCTATCCGGGTCGATCAAATACCAGCCGGTCGGCGATCGTCTGCGCCAAAAGTTATCATCCCAATCAAAAGCGGCGATCAGATCTTGGCAGTAACGCCTATCGTGGATGGTCTGGCTGAATGGGGTCAAAAAGAGCGGTCGAAACCGCTAGAAAAAACGGGTGAATCGACAACCCGGACTACAAGGGTGAAAAATCGGGAAAAGATTGGAGCAGCTCCAAAAACACTTCAGCCCACATCTGAAATCATGACCTCCAGGTCGCCAAGCCCAAAAAAACCTTACACCGATACCGGTGCAGGTAAAAAGCCGACCCGGGCGAGTAAAAGCACGGTTGTCGGAACCGTAGATAAAGCCCCAACCGTTAAGCGAACCAATCCAACGAGTCCAGAAGGGGAAAAAAATAAAGCGGTAACGACCCAAAAACCAGCTGCAGGAAAAACCACCTCTCGATCCAAAGCTTCAACGGTGACAAAGTCGCCAGGAACGACGACCACTCAGCGCAAGAAAACCACAACCGGCCAACCAGATTCTTCATCCAAAAATACAAAAGTGCCGGAAAGAGATCAAACTAAAAAGACTACCCGCCGTTCAAATACGAAATGAGGCGGCAAGTGGGTAATTCCTAGGACTATCCCACGACACGAACCTGTTTCTGAATTTCCAATAGCTTTGGGTGGCTTTAGCTGGCAATGTTAAAAGAGGAATAATGGTAGGCAATTTTTCCATCCATTATTCCTAGGGTATCGTTGCCGTTCTGCACACTACCCTTACTGGATTGAGCAGTCCAGTTGATTTGGCGAGAACCCCCATCTCCAGCGGCGCGAGTTAACTTAAAGGTTGGATTTGGCAGCACCTGGGTGATGAGGGTGTTGTACCAGGCCCGAATGGCAACACTGCCATGGATTGCACGCGCAAAGGTGACATGGACTGCATCGGGATGATAGAGCGCGGTAATTCGGGCTGGGTCACGGGAGTTTAGTTCTGCTATGAAACGATCGGCGATATCTTGCAAAGGTTGAACAGGAGCCCAGGGATAGGTGGTAATTGCAGTCCAAATCTCAGGAAGATCGCGGCGGCATGATTCCCAGGAGAAAAAATTTGCTCCATCAAGCTTGAGTGCTTGAGCTGTATCAAGAAATTCTGTTATTCCAGCAGGGGTAGGGCGCCACCCATCCCATTTATAGGATGGACCGGTAGGAAA
>JGI24111J20145_1000012_pt1 | contig 37514 bp, 33 predicted proteins | sample SubbioR11Jul_8B1_FD_20145 | JGI IMG/M metagenome (IMG submission 20145)
ATTTCTTTGATTTGTAAGCGATTCAATGGCATGTGAAATCTCCTTTATGTGATCTAGATTTTCTGTTTAAACGTCCTTCAAAACCACATACCGTAATACTATTCCACCATCTTGGTACGGATGAATGTCCGATAATTTCAACAATATCGCTGCTTCTCGTTCAAGACCAGGACCACTCGCAAAAGTTGGGCCACTTGCCCCACCAAAGATCATCGGCGCATGTACACATTGATTTCATCCACCAGATCTTGTTTCAAAAGTTCTTCGTTCAGTGTTCCCCCGCCTTCCACGAGCAATTTTTTCACCCCTACTTTTCCCAACTCATCGAGCGCGGCTACAAGATCAACCCGTTTTTCTCCAAAAACATAGACCTGCACATCTCGTTTGCGTAATGCGTCGATTTGTCTTTCAGAAGTTTGATTGGTTGTAAAAATGATAATCCTGGCCGGTCCATAATTCAAAAAACGACTATCCGAAGCCAGATCAGCCCTGGTGACAACCGCAACTTTAATCGGGTTTTCACTCAGTCCGTGTTCGAGACGTTCTTTACACAGTTCTGGAGATCTAACCAAAAGCCTTGGATCGTCGCCTAGAAGCGTATTTCCACCTATCATCACCGCATCACTGGCGGCGCGCAAGCGATCCACTCTTCCCATATCCAATTCTGAAGAAATAATTGCCCCGCGCCTGGCGAGGGTGTCCGTTTTGCCATCAGCGGTCATTGCGACATTCAGAATAACGTAAGGGCGAGGGTTCATTGGATAGATCCATGAAATAGGATTGATGAGACAATGATACCCTCTTAATCCATCCACCATAGGAAACCTAAGGTTCTACTTGGGATGATTTTTTTGTATGGGCGCTTTCATTGTTCCTTGGCTTAGATGCAGGCAGGGTGGAACTTATTACCAAATCAGGGCGTATCATCCGGTTTTTGAGCCGAGAATGCTGTGTACCCGATCGTCCTTCTTTTATTCTAGCTGCATGTCGGGCTACGCCTTTCCCTTTATACATATCCGTTTTTCATGGATTGGTCTTATTCAGATTAAGCGCAAACTCTACACCAAGCAGCTTTCTTCGGATGTTCGTTATCCTAACTAGCAGCCCATGCCGGCAACCCGCAACAAGGAAATCCCTAGAACCAGCCAGTGTAGGATTGGGATGCAGACCTGTTAAGATCCTGCTCCTTGCCGCGGTCCTCGATCGGACCTAAATTTCTAGTTCCTGAAAGATTTATTCCTCAGAAGTCGCAGGAAGGTACTTCCCGTATTAACTCAGGGGAATGAGGTCACCCATTTCCATCCCACGCCTTAATTAATAGAGGTACTAATCGCCGCAGCGGTTGCGCCTAATTTTTAGAGACCATCAACCATTGGAGGGTATAAAATCCGTCGGAACAATAAACCGCCCGGTCCTTACCAACCCTCCAAATTGCCGCATCCTCGGGCGAATCTAATCCACCCATCCTAACAATTCGGAAGCCGCAGGTAAGAACGGAAAACGGATCGACATCCATATAGGTGAAACTAAGGAGTTAAAAAATGATCCAGCTCAAGCAATTCCGAAAACAAAAAGACGAATTTTTCGCCAATCACCCCCAAAGCCCGTTGACACACGACCAGAAACACGAATTTCAGGGGCTCAGATATTTTCCTGAGAACCCAGCCCTTAAACTGGAGGTAACTGTTCAAGAATTTCCCGTTAAAGCGGTTGTAACCATGCAGACCTCAACAGGGGAACTACAAACCTACCAGCGTTATGGACGATTTCACTTTATTGTGGATGGGCAGGAAGCAGAACTGACAATTTATGCCAGTGACCATGATTTCTTTCTTCCATTTACAGACGCGTTGGCAGGTAAAGAAACGTATGGCGCAGGACGGTATTTGGAACCACACCCTCTAGGGAAAGGAAGGTTTTTAATCGATTTCAATTTTGCCTATAACCCTTACTGCGTATATAACGAATGCTGGTCTTGCCCTATTCCCCCGGCCGAGAACCGGGTCAAAGTGCCTGTGCGTGCTGGGGAGAAAAATTTTGAATCCCACCCATAAAGAGAACTGTGTGCCGAAATAGGATCCGGGTAGTAAGAAAACTATACGGGTACTCGTTAAAACAATCAACAAACGAATCAGGATTAAAAATAGGAGTGAAAATGGCTACGAATGTGATCGCAGGAAATAATACTTTCAGCAAATCCCTGGTCTCTGGGATCATCGCCGGAATAGGCGGCGGGGTTGTTTTTGGTATGATGATGGCTATGATGGGTATGCTGCCGATGGTCGCCGGCCTGGTTGGGTCGCAATCACCGACGGTTGGTGCAATTGTCCACCTGACCATTAGCGCTGCCATTGGGGCGTTCTATGGGGTAGTTGTGACAATTGTCCGTGCCAACTTCAGTTGGGGATTTGCCATCGTCTCAGGGATGGTTAATGGGGTGATCTGGTGGGTGTTAGGGGCTTTGATTCTCATGCCCCTGGGTCTGGGAATGAGCAACATGGTATTCGTCATAGGTACAGGCCAGTGGTTGAGCCTGATGGGCCACATAATTTACGGCCTTGTCACAGCACTGCTGTTTGTTCTTCTGATCCGCCGAAAATAGCCCCATTTAATTGTCATGGTTTTGCTGCAGTGAGAAGTGATAAGGCCAATTACTTCTCACTGCGTTTCGAATGAGTTTGATAACAGTTCGTTTTTAGAACCATGAAGGGGAATTTATTCGGTTCAGATGGCGGCGATGATGGGAAAATAACTCTTGAGACGGATGATTGCCCTTCAAAAGCGAGTTTTTTACCCCGGCCCGGCTAATGCTGGATTAAGTAAGCGATGGCCACCAGGGTAAACAAAAGGGTAAAAATGAATAACAGCCCACCTAACAGCCATTGACCCAATATGCTGACCCCCATCCCCACCAACGCCAGGCCAGCCAGACCTGCCATGATCCGCAGGAGGTAGAGCTGAATTCCAAACAATGGACGGGAGAAAAACCCCGACAACCCGATACCGGCAGCCATCCCCAATATGCTGGTAAGGAGCATAAAGCCGGTAATTTGATTCCCGCTCACTTGCGGCAGGTTGATCACCATAACCCCACAGGAAGCTGTGCGGGAGTCGAAGGGCGGACTACGAGCGATTATCACCCGGAAAAGCACCATGGAATTCCAGGCCGCGTCTTCGGCATAGACCGGCCAGGTGAGGATTTCTTCCCCTCCCGGCTCGATCGGTAAGATCGTATGCACTTCCGAGATCAGCATCCGCGCCCCATAGGTGGAAAAAGCGCGCACCGATTCGCGCCGCTGCCGGTCAGTCGGGTTGGTAAACTGCATGGAGATGGTGCCGGAATGGGAGGGCGTGATTACCAGTGGGCATTGGATGGTGTAGAGCACCTGGTTTGCACCGTGACCGGCGCGGAATAAACTCGCTTCCAGATCAGCCCAAACCGAGCTTCCCCAAAAGACCAGTCCCATCAAAAAGCCGATTGTGAAAAACAGGATTCCAAATATGCGCAGGTTTTTTGAGACCATTCTCTGTGTGGCTTTCGAGTAACAGATGACCCCTCTTGTTCAGTATACCATAGGCGGTTTTAGGAACAGCATCCTCTGGATAACCCGTCGGAAGAGCACTTTTTAATCAATCGACCATTCTGAGGCAGCAGACCTAACAAATTTGTAAAGTAATAGCCGGAGGGAAGCTAAAAAATGCCTGTTTTGTAGCGTACAATAAAGGTAAACATTATCGGCTAACTACTGACGAGATCGGAGCTATTACTATGCACTTTCGCAGACCTGTAAGCTGGGCATTTCTAAGCATTTTACTGATAACCACTTTCTTTACTGCAAAGGCCCGAGCTGAATATCCACAACAAGTAGACGACGAAAATATCCTCACGACAACAACCGTCTTTTTACCCGTCATTACCAAGCCAGGAGGTACTCCGCCCCTTCCAACACTGGCCCCTCCAACCTTGACAAACATCATCGACCATACCTCATTGCCGCTCTACGACCAAATCCCAACCCGATATTTGGACGCCGCGGAGAACATCCGCTTTACTTTTGTCGATCGAAGTGTTGGGTCGAACATCTTCGACGGACTAGGCTGTTTGGCCGCACAGAACTGGGCTAGGTCAATTTCCTCCTGTAGACGCCACTATACGGATGCCAGCCTGACAAGTTGGAAGACTTTTACCATAAACGACCCCGTTATCCCAGAAGTGATTCAATTTCCCGGCGGGAATAGCCGGGCGAACATCGAGTTTATTTTCCGGGCCGACACATGGGAAAACGACCTGCGCTGGTTTATCGACAACTATCCGAATTACGCTCATCGCGACATTTTTACACTCCAACACAATTACCTGCATGTAGGCAGCGGATCCACGATCGCCCGAGAGTATTTTAACCCCAGCTATCCTGGCACCAACATTTACGATGTTGTGGCGCTTGAAGCTCAATATCCGATGAATACCTTCGTCTACTGGACGACATCGCTGGCCAGAACCATTGGGACGCCCGAATCGCAAAGCTTTAATGACCAGATGCGGTCCTGGGTCAGAGCCAACGACAAAATCTTGATCGATGTGGCCGACATCCTCAGTCACACCCCCGAAGGCGTTCCTTGTGTCAACTCCCAGGGCTTCGAGATCATTTGCCGCGAATACACCACCGAGTCGGATGGCGGTCACCTGGGCAGTGTTTCGGGGGGGAAGATCCAGGTTGCCAAAGCAATTTGGATCCTGCTGGCCCAACTGGCCGGCTGGAACGGCATCCCTTAGGCTTTTCTTAAGACCTGAACCCATGGGGTTGAATCAAACTGTAAGCGATTCAACCCCACTTTTAAATTGGAAAACTCGGCCACTCCCGGCAATTCATGGTATATTTATTCTTAGCGGCATTTCTGCTCCCCTCATGGATTACAGGCAACAAGTAGATATGCAAGGGGGCGATCTTTTTGTTCATTTCACCATCTACAACCGAACAACATGGGTACGACCAACGAACCGGCAAACAATAGCAGCCTACTGCCCGATTTCCTCACCCAATTAAACCAAGAGGCGCTGCAATTCCTGGATAAAGACCCTGCCCAGGGGATAGCTGTGATCGAATCGGCGGTTAAACTGGATACCCAGCCGATGGGTGACCAACCCACTTTTCCCATCGAGCTGGCTAACTGCTATCTCACCCTGGGCCGGCTGCACATGAAAATTGCCAATTACGGTGTAGCGCTTAATGGTTTCGCCCGGGCGATGCACCTCTACGAACAGGGCACTCATGCCCCCGGGGTTGCCTTGACCCGCTCGTATATCGGAGTAGCCTATGCGCACATGGGTGAATACGCCGAAGGGCTCGAGCACCTTTTTGCGGCTTTGCACAGCGCCCAAGCGGTTGGCGACCGCTTCATGGTGGCTGAGATCACCAATAACATCAGCTACTGCTACGTTGTCCTCGACCAACCCGAGCTGGCCCTGGAACATCTGCACCAGGCAATAACAACCCTGCGCGAACTGGGTGATCAAGTGCGGCTGGGTTGGGCGCTTGACAGCCTGGCAATGGCTTATCTGCGCACTGGTGACACCCAGCGGGCATTGGAATCCGAACAAGAGTGCCTGCGGTTAGCCGAAGAATCGCAGGCCTGGCAAGATATGGCGAATTACCTGAACAACATTGGCGAGATCTACCAGAGCATGGAGGACCTGGCCACTGCCAGGGAAAGGTACCAGCGCTCGCTCGAGTTAGCCCGCAAACATAACTTTCGCGCCGAAGTCGCCCATGCGCTTTTGAGAATCGGGCAGCTTCACATCTATCAAGGGCAGTTGGAGGGTGGGCTGAGGGAACTTTTGGAGGCGTTTGCCATTTATGAGGAAACCAAACGCTTGCACCAAAAGATGGAAAGCAGCCAATCGCTGGCCGATGCTTACGAAAAAGCCGGGAATTTCTCCCAAGCGCTCGCGTTCTATAAAAAATTCAACGCCGCCCGAGAAGCTCTATACAATGAAGAAGCCGACCGGCGGATGAAAAACCTGCAACTCATCCACCAATTAGAAACAGCCCGCCGCGAGGCGGCTGAATTTCAGGAAAAAAATCAAACCCTACAAAAAGAGATCGAAGCCCAAAAACAAAACCATACCGTGCTCGAGCGGATGGCCAGAACGGATTCGCTAACCAATGTGCTTAATCAGCGAGCCTTCTTTGAGACCGGTCAGCACGCCTTTCAGCAGGCGCGGAGCGAAGGAAAACCGCTAACCGTCATCATGCTGGACTTGGACCACTTCAAGAATGTCAACGATCTGTATGGGCATTTGGCCGGTGACCACACCCTGGCGGTTCTGACAGAACGCCTGCGCCACCATTTGCGCTCGGGTGATACCATAGGCCGCTATGGGGGAGAGGAATTTGCGATTCTTGTCCCCGGCCTGTCCAGCGATCAGGCAATTCTTGCCGCCGAAAGGCTGCGCATGGCGGTCAACGAAGCGCCATTCCAGATCCAACAAAAAAATTTGAGGGTCACGATCAGCTTGGGAGTAGCCACCGCCGAGCAAGGTCACTATCCGGCCTCCTTTCGCGATCTGGTACGACGCGCCGACCAGGCTCTCTACGCTGCCAAAACCGTCGGGCGTAACTGCACCCGCAAGTATTCCGGGAATCATTAACCCCTCAAAGATAGGTTTCGTCCGAACCCAGCGCTGGATTTACCAGCAAACGGGTATCGCGTGGGGGCATTCGAAAGCAAACGGGTAGGATTGGTTCGGTTTCCCGGCTGCCAAAACTTGCAGGAATCGACCTCACCTGGTCAGCTTGCGGTAGGTGATGCGGTGCGGCTGGGAGGCGTCGATCCCAAGGCGCGCGCGGCGGTCGGCCTCGTATTGGGTGTAGTTACCATCATATAAGAGAACCTTGCTGTCGCCCTCGAAGGCCAGGATGTGGGTGGCAGTCCGATCGAGGAACCAACGGTCATGGCTGATAATCAGCGCACAGCCGCCAAAGTTCTCCAGGGCCTCTTCCAGGGCCCGCATCGTGTTCACATCCAGGTCGTTGGTTGGCTCGTCGAGCAGCAGGACGTTAGCGCCTTCTTTTAATATCCGAGCAAGATGAACGCGGTTGCGCTCACCACCAGAGAGCATGTTGAGCCTTTTCTGCTGGTCGGCGCCGGTAAAGTTGAACCGCGCCACGTAAGCTCGAGAGTTGATTTCGCGTTCACCCAGGTGGATGAAATCCTCACCACCAGAGATCATCTCCCAAACGGTTTTGTCCGGATCGAGCACATCCCGTGACTGGTCCACATAGGCTAACACAACCGTCTCGCCGACCTGGAATGCACCTGAGTCGGGCTGCTCCTGGGCGGTGATCATGCGGAACAGGGCTGTTTTACCGGCTCCATTGGGACCGATGATGCCGATGATAGCACCGGGCGGCAGTGCGAAAGTCATTTCATCCACCAAAAGCCGATCACCGTAACCCTTGCTAACCCTCTCGGCCTGGATGACTACATCCCCCAGGCGCGGTCCAGGCGGGATGTAGATCTCCAGGTCTTGGGCCAGCTTTTCATTTTGCTGACCGAGCAGCTTATCGTAGGCGGTAATCCGCGCCTTCGATTTGGCATGGCGCGCCTTAGGCGCCATGCGAATCCACTCCAACTCGCGCTCGAGGGTCTTAATCCGCTCGCTGGCAGTTTTTTCTTCCCGCCTGAGGCGGTTTTGCTTTTGCTCCAACCAGGAGGAATAATTACCTTTATAGGGAATGCCCTGACCACGGTCAAGCTCGAGAATCCAACCGGCGACATTATCAAGGAAGTAGCGATCGTGGGTAACGGCGATAACCGTGCCGGAGTATTGCTGCAGGTGGCGCTCTAGCCAGGCTACCGTTTCGGCGTCCAGGTGGTTGGTGGGCTCGTCGAGCAAAAGAATATCCGGCTTCTGCAGAAGCAGACGGCAGAGGGCTACCCGACGGCGCTCACCACCGGAGAGAACGCTTACCTTGGTATCTCCGGGCGGGCAGCGCAGGGCGTCCATGGCCATTTCCAGGCGCGCGTCGATGTCCCAGGCGTTTACCTGGTCGATCTTCTCCTGGAGTTCACCCTGGCGCTCGATCAGGGTGGCCATTTCATCGTCGCTCAGCGGGTCAGCGAAGCGGTCACTGATCTGATTGAACTCATTAAGCAGGTCGATAGCCTGCTGAGCGCCTTCCTCGACGATCTCCCGCACGGTTCGGGTATTGTCCAGGCGCGGTTCCTGTTCCAGGTAGCCAACGGTGTGCCCGGGGGCCAGGATGGTCTCGCCATTGAACTCTTTCTCTACCCCGGCCAGGATGCGCAACAGGGTGCTCTTGCCGGAACCGTTCAGGCCGATGACGCCGATCTTGGCTCCGTAAAAGTAGGACAGAGAGATATCTTTAAGAACCGGCTTCTGGTCATAATATTTGCTGACCCCGATCATCGAATAGATAATTTTATAGGGTTCGGTGCTCATAACTGCCTCGGGTGAATGGTTGTCGTGGCCGGTTAAATACCGGGGCTAGAATGCGGGCATGGTTTCGATGGTATCTGGTAACATTCAGCCCAAAAGTACCAACCATAAAGGTTTTTTTACCACTCGGGCGGCCAGATCGTGTACACCGTAAGGGCTACCAGGGTGCCTAAAAAAATCCCGCCGATGATCTGGCCTGGAGAATGACCGAGTACTTCTTTCAGCCGTTCGTGGGGGATCGGCTTGCCGCTCAAGAGCTCCTCGAACAGCAGGTTGATCTTTTGAGCATGATAGCCGGCCTGGCGGCGCACGCCGGCGGCGTCATAAATGACGATAATGGTTAGGGCAAAGGCTATGGCGAACAAGGGCGAACCGAACCCGTAATAAAGACCGGTAGAGAGGGTGGTCGCGATCATCAGGGAAGAATGTGAACTGGGCATACCGCCGCTGCTGAACCACAAAGCCCAGTTCCAGCGCCGCCGTAAAAGATATTCGATCGGTACTTTCAAGAATTGGCCCAATGAAAAACCGAAGACAGCGGCGATCAAAATCCGGTTGGAAAATAAGTCCTCGAACATTGCAAATAACCTCAGGCGTCGCTTTCTATGGTCAAATCCGGTTCCTGATCGGTTAGGCGGCGGACCCGCAGCTCGGCCTGGTCGAGCAATTCGGCGCAGCGCCGTGCCAGGCCTTGTCCGCGTTCGTATAAAGCCAGCGAGGCTTCCAGAGTGGTCTGGCCGCTCTCTAATTCCGAAATGACGGTTTCCAATTCTTCGAATGCCTGTTCGTAGGTCAGTTCTTCAAGCGGTGGTTTGGCTGGCTGCATGCTGCTTTCTCCTGCTCATTCTAAAGGATAAATGGTATTTACTTGAGCCTGGATGGACCCATCCGCAAGCCGGATTGCGATCTCTTGGGCTGGATGGAGCTGCTCAACACTGCGCACCAAGCGTCCGTCCGGGCTTTGGACAAGGGCATACCCACGTTGCAGGACGGCCAGCGGGTTTAATGCCTGAATGCGGTTGTGCATGCCCTCTAGATGGGTACGGCGCAGCCGGCTTGTTGAAGTAATCGCCCTTTCAGCGCGGTCACTGAAGGTATCCAATACCTGGCGGTCATTTTGGACGACACGCTGAGGTGAGAGGTGCAGCAAATCGGAGCGGTGTTCGTGTAAATTCAGGCGTCGATCCGTCAACGCTGCCGCTAGCATGCCATCCAACCGCGCAATCCGTTCCAGCAGGGTAGAGCGAAGGTCGGTCGCGTCGGGAACCGCCAGGACGGCTGCCCCAGTGGGGGTGGGAGCCCGCAAATCGGCGGCAAAATCGGACAGGGTGTAGTCGGTCTCGTGGCCAATACCGGTGATGACCGGCGTCCGCGAGGCAGCGATTGCGCGGACGACCCGCTCGTCGTTGAATGCCCACAAATCCTCCAGTGAGCCGCCTCCGCGGGCCAGGAGGATTACATCCGGGGCAGGCGACAGGCGGTTAAGCTGTTGGAGGGCTGCCACCAATGCTGGTGGGGCGTCCTCACCCTGGACGGCTGCTGGGGCCAGAATGACCTCGACCAACGGGTAACGATGGCCGAGGGTATTGAGCATGTCTTGCAGCGCAGCTCCGGTCGGTGAAGTGACAATACCGATGCGTTCCGGGCGGACTGGGATGGAGCGTTTACGCTCTTCATCAAATAAACCTTCAGCTTCCAAGCGGGCCTTCAGGCGCAGGAACTCCTGGTATAACCAGCCCTCGCCAGCTGGCCGGAGGGCATCCACGTAGAGTTGGTATTGGCCATCACGCTCGTACAGGCTGAGATGCCCATGAGCCTCGACCGCCAAACCATTAGAGAAGTCGCCCCGTAATCGCTGCGCGGCGGTGCGCCAGATGACACACCGCAAGGCAGCGTTTTGATCTTTTAGGGTGAAATAAATGTGCCCAGACCCAGGGCGAGAGAGGTTGGAAATTTCCCCCAGCACCCAGACGTCGCGCAACAAGTCATCGCTTTCCAAAACCTGACGAAGGTAGTGGGTAAGAGCGCTGACCGACAGGGAGGGTGGGTTAAATAAGGCGGGCTGCTGCATCTGCAAGCCTTAGGATACCTTGCCTATTCCAGCATGTCAACTATTTTGATCAACTGATGTTATTGTTCAGCGAAATTGACACCGGGGAACTGATCTTTGGCCGACACCGCCAGAAGGTAACTTAATCCACAAGGACTGAGGGCACAGGAATTAAACAAGCCTCAGGGTTTTTCCTAACCCTCGGGGTCTTTATGCGCTTCTTTTCCAGATTGGCGCGAACGGATCAAACCGAGGGCAGCAGCCCGGGAGACCGCCGCGGGAGTGGTGAGGGCATGCAGTTTATGGCGAAGTGCGGCGGTATGTAAAAAAACCGTCCGGCGCGAAAGCCCAAGGAGTTGGCATATCTGTTTGATGGTCTTGCCCTCCGCCAGGTAGTGCAAAATGGAGAGTTGGCGCGGGCTGAGCAAAGAAGTATTCGCCGATTTGCTGACCTGAGAAGGTCCATCCGGTAAACAAAAGGCAAGGACGGTGTTTTCACCCAGGCGGACGGCGTGCAGCCGTTCAGGCTGCGGAATATGGGCAGCCAAACCCGGTGGCGGATGCCACTGACCGTGATTGATAAGGATCTCAAGTTCGGCGGCCTGGAGCTCAACCTCAACATTAAGTTGGGTACGATCATCGGGTAAGAGCAGCAGGCGGGTCATCATAGCGATTAGAAAATTAATTCTATTATGATAAGATTGTACGAACTCTGCAAGGTAGAAATGTAGGTTAACCGGCGGGTTAAACTCAAGTGCAGTATAATGCTCCCATGAAAAGAACCCTCTTCATCTTATGGGTAGCCGCGCTGTGGGTATCTGGGTGCAGCCCATCCTCCGCCCGTCCACTCGAATTTACCCCCTCGGCCACCCGCGCCGGAACGTTGGTGGCTTTCCTGGGGCCAACCCCGACCGTTACACCATCGCCGACCAGCGCCGCAACCCTCACGCCGCTGCCAACCGCAACGCCAACACCGCGCACGCACGTCGTCCGTAGAAACCAGGATTTATGGGGTATCTCTCTGCTTTATGGGGTGACGTTGGATGATTTGATCCGGGCTAACCCGGATATCAACCCGCGGGCAATGTCGGTTGGAGCAGAATTGAGTATTCCGGCACCGCTGTACACACCAACCATCGACCCCGACAACCCGCCCCTGCCAACCCCGGTCAACCTGGGGTTGGATGTGCCTAACTGCCACATTGGCGCTGGCGGCGGGGTGTGGTGTTTCAGCAGCGCCCGAAGCCAGCAGGAGTTCAGCATCGAGGGCCTGACGGCGGTCATCCGGCTGTACGACCAAAAAAGCGGCGAAATTCAGACCCAGTCGGCTTACCCGCCGCTGAATCTGCTGCCGCCAGGCGGTTCCCTGCCGTTGGCAGCCTATTTCCCACCGCCAGCGGCGCAAATATTTGAGGCCAGCATCGAACTTGTCAGCGCGCTGCCAGTGCCGCCCGAGGGCAACCGTTATCTGGCTCTGACTTTTGAGGATGCCCAGAAGAAAATTAACCTGGATGGGCTTTCAGCCGAAGTGATTGGTGAGCTGGCATTGAGCGACCTGCAGGCAACGGCAGCGCTGGTCTCGGTTGCGGCTGTGGCCTATGATCAGACCGGGCAAGTCGTCGGGATTCGCCTGTGGGAAAGTAAAAACCCATTGGCAGCAGGCCAGGTATTGGAATTTCGCTTAATCGTATATTCGGCCGGCGCGCCTATCGCCCGGGTTGCGGTCATGGCCGAAGCGATCCCATAAAAAATGGCCGCCCGCCTATTGTGGGTAAAAAAGACTGAGGGTTAGCGGAAGTTCCAGATCAGGTAGCTGTCGGAGGAGCAAATCGGCGATTCCGAAGGCACATTGAGGCACACTTCGAACGCAACCACGCTGCCCTTCGAAAGTGGCGGTTGGAATGGTGCAATCGTCAGGCTGGTGCGCCCGCGTGAGTCTGTGGCGGGCATGCGATAGAGGGCTTGGTTGCCGTCCGGTAAGGTCAGGGTCAGCGAGGTTTCCAGACCTGCGGCCGGCTGTTGATCGTGGGTGCGCACCACCGTCACCAGGAACTGTTGGGGTTGGTCAGATGGGATACGAGGCAAGGCGGGGTGGGCGACAAGATGGATCGTTTCGGGCGTAATCAAAAAGGTGGCGGCTTTAGCGGGTTGAAGGGCAAATTTACGCATATACTCATGCCCAAGGGGTGCCATGCGCACTTGCGGGCTGGCCCCCGGGTTGTTGTCGTAAATTAGGCAATAATTTTCGAAACACTGGCGGTAAAGGTTGGCATCCACCTGGATCACATCGGCTAGCGGGTGGCCTGAAATCTCTAAACCACCGTGGCGGGCGATAAAGTGGTCAAAAATAACGGGCACATGATAGCCGAGGTCGCCTTGAACGGAGTAAAAAACTACCCCATCGGATTCGCTGTAAATGGGCGGCATGGGTGCAACCGATGGCATCTCCAGCAGATTGGCGATAGGACGCAGGCGCACTCCTCCAGGGGTATTTGGCGGAGAGTAGAGCACCACTGTTTCGTATACTTGCTCCATTGCGCCATCTGATCCTTGATAAGGATCGGTGAGTGGGATGCCGAAAATCGTCAAGCCCCCCAAACGGGCGATCCGCGAGAGAAAAGGCTGCTCGACGCTGGAAACGTTCGTAACGACCTGGGCACTCGCAGGCGCAGGAAAGCGGCAGTCGCTCGAACAGGTAAAAACACCATACGAAAGCAGGTAAACATCGCCCGGTTGGTCATCCAGATTACGGTAAAACCCGACATTCTCAAAATATTGTTCGATCCGGTTCTTGCTGGCATTGTAGCGGGGCTGAGTAAGAGGTTTACCAACATAGAGCGCCCCATACAAACGGTGGTAGAGCGGTTCGAATTCTTCATAAATGGGATAGCCATCGATGATCAAGCCATCGCTCGCGGTACCTCCGGGGTCCTCGGTAACGCCGAGCGACTTGCCGATCCCCTGTAGAACAAAACGATCCAAACCCTCGGCCATTGGGTCGAAACACATCAAGGCATTTTGGGTGTATTGGCACTGTTTACCGCGATGAGTGAAGACCACCGTAATCGGCGGGCCAAGAATTTCGCGCCCGCCTAAGGAAGCATAAAACTCGCGAAAAATTGGATCAACCAGGTAAGTTCCCGCTTCAAGAACAGGGGCAGGCACAACCTGGCTGCAGGCGGATAACAATAATCCAAGGATGATCAGACCTGTGTAGAAAAGGGAGGTCTTTGATGATCTAACCGTCATTCAGAGCGCCTGATGGATCAAATAAACCTAATGGTGACGATCGGGAGACCGATTGGACTCATCTCCCGATTATTGATGGATCATACCCGATGTTACCCATCCAAAGGTGTTCATGAAAAATCCATGCCCCCTTGTAGCTTTCTTCCAAGTCTCTTGTGGATTGCGGATAGGCTATGCAATTAGGCAAATTGAGGGTTTGGTGTGCAATAACTATACCAATGGAATGTGGACAAAACATGGACAAATGTGCCTATTTTTATAGGCCTTGGGCAATAGGCGCATTGAACCCATTACCCGGTTTCCTCAGCGCCGGCGCAGGCGCAGATCGCGCTCATAGGTCAGGCGGATGCCGGTATCGAGCCCTATGGAAGGATGGAAATTGAGTTTTTCAGCCGCCAGGGTCAGGTCGGCGCATAAGCGCCCCGGTCCACCGTCGCTGCGCGGGTTGTATACCACTTCGGGATGGGCACCGACAATCTCTATGACCATTTTTACCAATTCGCGAATGCTGGTTTCCTTACCGCTGCCGACATTAATCGTCAAACGGTCGACCCCCGGTGCAGTAGAAGCCGCGATCATGGCATGGACGACATCGTCCACATATGCATAATCACGCGTTTGGGAGCCTTCGCCATGCACGACCAGGGTCCCGCTTTGGATTGCCTGACGCAAAAATGCCAGGATCACAGGCGCATGGACAGGTGGTAGATGCTGGCCCGGGCCATAGGCGTTGAAGACCCGCAGGCATACCGTTTCGATTCCCCACAGCATGCCAATTGTTTTAACGTAATACTCGGCCGCCAGCTTGGAAACAGCGTAAGGGGAGCGCGGATTAGGAACGGCATCTTCGCGTACCGGTTGGTTTTCCTGGTTGCCATATACTGCCCCGGATGAAATGAAGACTACCCGGCGAACGCCAACATCGCGCATGGCCTCCATCAGACTCACCGTGCCCCCAACATTTACTTCATTGTAATCTCGTGGGTAGAGTACCGATTCGGGCACCAGGACGCGCGCGGCAAGGTGGTAGACACAATCCACATCTTGGAGCAAGGTCCATAGTTTTGGGCGGTCGTTGACACTCCCACGGGTGAAATGAACCTCCTGCGAGAGTGCAGAAGGGTCGCCGGTGGATAAGTCGTCAAGTCCGCGAACAGAATGGCCTTCTCGGACAAGACTGTTGGCCAGTGCTGACCCGAGGAAACCGGCTGCACCGGTGATTAATAATCGCATAATCGTCTATGAGTAGGGCAGGATCATGACGTAAGGAAAGTATATGCATTATAGCATATCCATCCCGGCCTCCAATTCAAGAATCTTCACCCTCTTTGCCTTCTGGAATGAAAAATTCAGGTGAGGGGGGAGCTTCCCTGACAAGTTCATGGTCGCTGGTGCGGTAATGCCCGCGTAATTCGTTGATCAGGGTGCCTTCCCACAGCGGGACGCCATCGAAATAAGCTGCCCGCCCGATCATGTGAGCGGCGACAGGTGCAGTCAGCAGCAAAAAGAAGATGATTGCCAGTACCCGGGCAGTGATGCCTTCTTCATTGAAGTAGATGGCTGCGGCTGCCAGAACCAGGCCAGCGCCAAGGGTAGCTGCCTTCGAAGTGGCTGACATTCGTAAAAACAAATCGGGAAGCCGCAATAACCCCAAACCCGCTACCAACATAAAAAACGCCCCGAAAAGAATAACCAATGCCACCAGCCACTCTCGAATCATCTGACCCTCCGCTCGATGTAGTAAGCAAATGCGATCGTGCCCAGAAAAGAAATCAGGGCAATAATAATCGCAACGTCTAGAAAAGCTGGCTGGTTGAACAGGATCGCGTAACAAACGATGATGCCGATGGCCAATGTCACCACCAGGTCTAACGCCACGACCCGGTCGGGCAGGCTGGGGCCGCGAATGAGGCGTAGGAAGGCACAAACGATCCCCAGGCTGATAATTACCAGGGCCAGGGTCCAAATCACGTCTATCTTCATCGGAACAATTCCTTCACCCGGTGNTCGAAACCACCTTTAATGTAAGAACGAAACCCTTCCGCATCGTGNGCATCGATCGCATGAACGTAGATCACTTTTTTATCGCTGGAAACATCCAAACCAAGTGTGCCGGGGGTGAGGGTGATCAGGTTGACCAGCAAAGTAATGGCTCCGTCGGTTGGCAAGTCGATCGGCACTGCCACCACCCCAGGTTTTAGGTCTGGCTTTGGTGAAAGAACGATTCGGGCCACATTAAGGTTGGCCTTGGTCAATTCCCAGGTAAAGAAAAGCAAGAAGCCGATCACCCGCGGCGCTTTGGTAAAGTAGCCCCGTTTACCTCGTACGGTCAACCATAACACCCCATAACCCAATCCGAACCCAAAAATGAGGCTGGTGGAGTTAAATTGACCCGAAAGCGAAACCCAGGCAATTGCCAGCAAAATATTGAGCAAAAAAGTATTCATCGAAGGCTTCCGATTACCGCGGCGATGTATCCGTCGGGGTTAAGCAGTTGAGCGGCGGCTTGTTCGGCGAGTCTGTAGATCGGCCCGGGAGCAAATCCCATCACGATCGGTACAACAGCCAACACAACCGCCGGAGCGATGAGCATGAATTTCAACCCTTCAGCGGGTTGGTGAGGAGGTGCATCCGGCGGGGAAGGTTTTAAAAAGCCTTCGTTCCAAATCTTCATCATCGAAAACAGGGTCAAAAGACTGACAACCAGTGAGACAGCCACAATGGTGTATTGATCCAGGCCCAACCCAGCCTGAACCAAGGCCAGTTTTCCAAAAAAGCCGGAGAGCGGCGGCAGACCGGCCAATGCTAAAGCTGGGATCAAGAATAAAAAGGCTAACCCGGGTTGGGTGCGGTACAATCCTCCGATGCGGCGCAGGTCGTAAGAACCGGTGATGCGGTGGATGATCCCCGCAATCAGGAAAAGGGAAGCTTTAGAGGCGATAACATGGGCTATAAAAAAGATCGTGCCGGCCAGACTCGCCTGGCTGAAAAGCCCCAGACCCATCAACATGTAACCGATTTGACTGATGATATGGAAGGACAGCAGGCGGCGGATATCGTATTGGGCGGCCGCGCCTAGGACGCCGGTAACCATCGTAAACCCAGCCATAATCAATAAAATCGTGTGGGTGAAAGCGATATCAGAAACGAAGAGCAGGGTAAAGACGCGCATCATTGAATACACCCCAACTTTGGAGAGCATCCCCGAAAAGAGGGCTGTCACCGCCACTGGGGGGGTAGGGTAAGAGGCTGGCAGCCAGAAAAAAAGCGGAAAAGCCGCCGATTTAATCCCAAATGCCACCAGGAAAAGGATCGCCACGACTGTTACCAGGTCTGGGGAAGCCACCAGGCGCAGGCGGATGGAAAGATCGGCCATATTGAGGGTACCCACAACACTATACAGGATGCCAGTCGCCGAAAGGAAGAGCCCCGAAGCCATCAGATTGAGGATGACATATTTGATGGCTCCTTCCAACTGGGCGCGTTCCCCGCCTAAAGCCATCAACACAAAGGAAGCCATAAGCATCACCTCAAACCAGACATAAAGGTTGAAGATATCCCCGGTTGAGAATGCGCCGCAAACACCCATCAGGAGCCCGAAGAAAAGCGAGTAAAAGCCATGCTGCACCTGGCGCTCATCGATACCTTGGAGGGTATAGATAGAGACCAGGAAAGCCAGTACGCCGGTGATTGCCAACATCACCGCACTGGTCAGGTCGGCTACCAGGGTAATGCCGAAGGGGGCTGGCCAGTTGCCAATTTGGGTCGAACGGATCCCGTGCCTGGCAACGTCGGCTAATAGATAGACCGTGACAACCAACAGGGTGAATGATCCAGCCACAGCCAACCCACGCTGGAAGATTGGAACCTTCCGACCCAGCAGGGTTAATATCAGGAACAAAAAGGGCACGAGCAAAGGCAGCAAAAGAGGTTCCATCAATCCTCCTCTGCTGGATGCTGTTCGGGGTGATATTGGGGTTGAAGATCGGTTTCGCGCAAGGTGTCCATATCATTGGTGCCCACAATCAGGTAGGTCTGGCGGGCCAACACCAAAGCAAAAGCGGTGACCCCAAAACTGATCACAATTGCGGTCAGAATTAAGGCTTGGGGGAGTGGATCGGCCACCGGTCCACTCAGCTCGAGTGCGTCGGCGGGGATGAGCGGTGGGCTAGCGCGTCTTAACCGCCCGGTGGTAAATATCAACAAGTTGATCGCCTGAGCCAGGAGCATCAAGCCGATCAACACCTTGGTCAGGCTGCGGCGCATCATCATATACAAGCCCACCGTGAACAAGGTTCCGATCACCACTGCCAAAACCAGGTACATCCTAATCCTCCACCAGGGGGAACAGAATCATAAGGGTGACGCCGATCATTACCAGATAGACACCCAGGTCGAAGAACAAGGGCGTGCCGATTTTTCCGACGACCGGGAAAGGCTGGTCGAACCAGATACCGGTAAAAAAAGGCTTATCCAACAATACCGGGAACACACCGCTGATGAGCCCGGTCAGCAAGCCAAAACCGACCAGGGCTTGTGGTTTTACCCGCAGTAAATGGCGTGCGCTGGCAACATTGTTAGAAATAGCATACAGAATAATCGCGGCCGCAGCCACAATGCCGCCGACAAAACCACCACCGATCTGGTTATGACCGCGCAGGAGCAGGAATATCGAAAAGATCATCAGCAGTGGCATCAGATAACGGGTCGCTGTGGAGAGGATTAATGAACCCATCGTTTAGCCATCTCCCAGGCGCTTGAAAAGGGTGTCAATTTTACCGATCGTGAGTTGGATGAGCGCTACCACCCCAATCCCGGCTAAGGTCAAAACGGTGATCTCTCCCAATGTGTCCAAACTACGAAAATCAACCAGGATGACGTTGACCACATTGCGCCCATTGCCCAGCGGGAGCGCACTTTCAAGGAAAAATTCGGAGATATGGGCTTCACGCGGTCGCGAAGTAACAAGGAGGGTTAAAACCGCCATCACGACCCCACACGAGAGGGCGACGAAGAAATCGATAAACCGGGCTGGTTGGCTGGTAAGGCGGGTAAATTTTGGCAGGCGATAAACGACTAAAACGAAAAGAATCACCGTCAGGGTCTCGATTGCAAATTGAATCATCGCCAGGTCGGGTGCGCCGTAAAACAAGTAAAACAATGCCAGCCCATAGCCGACAATTCCAAGAATTGCTATTGCTGCTAGGCGTGAGCGGACCTGGATAATGATCAATGCGGCCAGGACGATCAAAGCTGCCAATACGATCTCATAGAAATTGGCCTGCCCCCACTGAGGGGGAATTGCGAACACCTGGCGGTGGACCACGAGGGTAAGAACGACCAGCCCAACGGTTGTCAGGGTGATGATCATCAAATAGATGCGTAGATAGCCGGACTGGACCACCCTGGTTTGCCAGGCGGCGAATCTTCGCAATCCATCCAGCCCAACCTGGTAGGCATGTGCCGGGCCAAAGCGCCCCAAAGAGGTTAACCGCTTCGTTAAACCCGTTAGCGGGAGCCAGGCCAGGAAAATTCCCATGCCGAGCGCAACCGTCAGGGCACTTAAAGCCAGGGTGAGGTTGAAGCCATGCCAGATTGACAGCTCGACGGTCAGCGGTTTTCTCAGCACCGCTGCGGCGGCGGACTGCACCAACGGAGCTGCTAAAAACATGGGGAACAACCCGGCAGCCAGGCCCAAGCCGGCCAGGAGCAAGGGGGGCATCCACATCGAGGGCGGCGCTTCGTGGGCTTGTTTGGGCGTGGGAGACGGCGTACCAAAAAATGGTTTAATGGCTAACACAGCAGCGACCCCGGCGAGTACCCCATTGGCAAAGACCGCCCCAATGGTTACCGCCACCACCACTGGCTCGGCTCGCAGGGCAACTTCGTAGAGCAACTCTTTGGCAATGAAACCCAGGGCGGGCGGCAGGCCGGCCATGGATAGGGCAGCGGCGACAGCAGCCAGGGCGGTTAACGGCATTTTATGGCGTAAGCCGCTTAGCACTTGCACATTGCGTGTGCCGGTTTCGTGATCGATGGCCCCTGCCACCAAGAACAAACTACCTTTATAGAGCGCATGGGTAAGCATATAGACGATCCCGGCTTTAACAGCCAGGTCGCTGCCCCAGCCGAAGAAGAGGGTCATCGTACCCAACGAAGCGACCGTGGTATAAGCCAGCAGGCGTTTGAGGTCGGTCTGCCCGACCGCCAGCAGGGTTCCCACCAGGAATGTGATAAAGCCAAAACCGGCTACCAGGGTCTGCCATTCAATGGTGCTGCCCAAAGCTGGTGTCAGGCGGGCGATTAAATATATACCGGCTTTGACCATGGTGGCCGAATGGAGGAATGCGCTGACCGGGGTGGGGGCAGCCATAGCACCCGGCAGCCAGAAATGAAAGGGGTATTGGGCCGACTTGGTGAAAGCCCCCAGAAGTACGAGTAAAATCGCGGGCAAATAGACCGGGCTGGCGCGGAGCAGGTCGCCGCGCAGGTTAAGCTGGCTGATATCGGTGGCGCCGCCGGCCTGGGCAAGGAGCACCAACCCGGCCAGTAANGCCAGCCCGCCTGTGCCGGTTACCAGCAAGGCCTGGAGGGCNGCAGAACGGGCNCNTTCTTTCTCGTGGTCGAAACCGATTAGGAGGAAGGATGTGATGCTGGTCAGTTCCCAGAAAACAAACAGNGTGAAGAGGTTGTCACTGAGAACAACGCCNAGCATGGAACCCATNAACAACAGGATGAAACTATAAAAGCGCAGCAAATGGGGGTGCCCGGCCAGGTAACCGCCGCCATAGATAAGCACCAGAGCACCGATGCCGGAGATCATCAGTCCAAAAACCAGGCCAAGGCCATCCAGGTAGAAAGAAAACTCGATCCCCAAGTTGGCCGCCCAAGGAAGGGAAAAGGTGAATAATTGCCCGGAGGCAACTCGATTCAGATAGGAGAGCAGACCGGCGAAGATCCCGACCGGCAGCAGCGCGAACAGCCAACCGGCCTGGCGCGGGCGGAATCGAACCACCAGCGGTGCGACCGCAGCCAATGCAAAACTGGAGAGTACAACGGTTGGCAGAAATACATCCATCGATGGTTTTTTCCTTGCTGCATTGTCCGGGGAATGTGCATACCACCCTTCGCGCAATAAATATACTTAAAGACCACTATGATTGTCAAGTATTTGTGGAAGAGACATCCACCTTGCCCTTCGGGGAAGCTTAAACCGCAACCGGCTTTCCGCATTATCGAAGAATGGATTGAGGGGAAGCAAGAGAAGTGGGTTTACCTGTCGGCCTCGATAAACTCAGCCAACGGCTTTGAGCGTTGTTTGGGGCGCTGGTAAGACCGGCGGAAATGGAAAACGATAAATAAGAGGCCGCTTAACACCCCGGTTAATCCGCCGCCGAACCAGATGGCTTGGGGGCCGAGGGTATCGTTGAGGAAGCCGCCGGTAAGCGGGCCGATTCCCGCCGCGACATTCCAGGTCAGGCCGTATAGGCTCAGATAACGCCCGCGCATATCGGCCGGGGCAAGGTTGGCGGCATAGGTGGAAGAAGTTGGCACCAGTATCAATTCACCCAATGTCATGATCACCATGCTGATCCAAAAGCCCCAAAAACCCTGACCGAAGGCAACACTGCCTACACCGAGCGCGTAGAAAAATGCGCCAACAGCCATAATGGGTAAAGATGTGCGCCGGCGCACAAGGAGCGTCACTGGGATCTGCAATACTACAACCATGAGGGCGTTGGTCATCGGGATGAACCCATATTGGCTTTCCGAAACCCCAAAATTCGTCTTGGCGTATACTGAAAGCAAAACCCACATGATGGCGGCGCTGATCTGGGTAAAAGTGAAGGCCAGAATAAATGTCGAGTAGGGACGGTCGTTCAGCACTCGTCCGTAGCCGCCGAAACGCTCACCGACCGGCTGAAGCAAGCTGCTTTTTCGGGCTTTTTCCTGAATCGGCAGGGTTTCGCGGGCCAGGAAGGCGATCATCAGACTGTAAATAGCCAGACCCGCTGCCGCGAAATAAAACGTAAGCGAGTAAGAAGTCGCCGCAATGAACCCGCCCACCGCAGGGCCGATCGCCACACCCAAATTGTTGCTCAAGCGCATCAGCGAATAGCCATCCGCTCGTTTTTCGGGCATCACCAGGTCGGCNATCATCGCATCGGCCCCTACGCGGTAGAGTGGATTGGCAGCACCTTGGATGGCCATAATTAGAGCGAAAACCGGCAGGGAATCTTCCTGGCTGAGCAGCAAGTATCCCAGGCCGTTAACCAGCAAACTGGCGACCATTATCCATTTGCGCCCGAAGCGGTCGATCAGGGGTCCGGCAATAAATGAACTGATCAGTCCACAAACCGAGTTAAGGGTTAGAAGCCCGGCTGCCACTGTCAACGGCATTTGCAACCGTTCGCTGGCAAAAATCATCAAGAAGGGCCAGATCATACTGGCCCCAATGGTGCTGATTAACATACCGACAAACAGCAGCCAAAATTGGTTGGGAAAATTAATGTTGAAAAAGCGGCGCATCATGGTAAAGGTAAGTTAGAAAGAGACCGAGAGTGCAGCGGGCGATCCATTTTACTACACAAGTGCCAATCCAAATTAAATGGTAAAATAAGGGGGAGTTTGGGACTTGTCGGGCATAGCATGGGTGGCTTGACAAAACGATAGAAACAGGGCATAAACAAGGCCGGAGGTGCGATGGTCAATCCAGATTTACTAGATATTTTACGCTGTCCGGTTTGCGTGCGCGAAAAGGAAGGCCAGCTTGATCTGCATCGGGATTCCTGGCTGATCTGCCGGGATTGCCAGCGTAAATATCCGATTGTGGATGACATCCCGGTTATGTTGATCGACGAAGGCGACAAATGGACCGCCACCCCCGTTGAGCAATTAGCGGTACCCCCGCCTCCAATGGAATAGGATTCTGGCGTATAATCGGTCCAGGCAATGAATGGTATTGAACTTGCACCCTGAATGGGCAAGACAATACGAACACACGGATTAGAAAAAGAATTATGGCAAATCGAACGCACCGCATGGCCACAAAGCACAAAGCTCCTGTGGATCGCCTGACGTTGATCGTTCTGGGCGTTTTTATTATTTTGACGCTCGTAACCGGCATCGTGCTCTTCAATGTGGCGCGCGATGTGTTTAAAAGTTGGGCTGCCACCCCGCTCGACGGTATTCCCCTTGAAACCCGCTCGGAAAGTAACCCGACCCTGTCCGGCGATGTCGTCCTACAGCCGATTACCGGACCCAAAGCTGATCCATGGGATGGCAAGAACCGGGTGACGATTCTGTTTATGGGGCTCGATTTTCGTGATTGGGAAGCCGGAGAAGTCCCGCGTACCGATACCATGATCCTCTTCACCCTCGACCCGGTCAGCAATACTGCCGGGATGCTCTCGATTCCGCGCGATATGTGGGTCAATATCCCCGGGTACGATTATTACAAGATTAACCAGGCCTATTATTTTGGCGAGCTGCATAAATTGCCGGGTGGAGGGCCTGGGTTGGCGATGGAGACTGTTAAACAGTTCCTGGGTGTCCATATTAATTATTACGCCCAGGTTGACTTTGAGGCTTTTGTGCGCTTCATCGACGAGATCGAGGGCGTAAAACTGGATATCGAGGAAGAGATCGAAGTTGTTATCATCGGCAGCAATCAAAAAATTAAGCTCTATCCCGGCCGGGTGACCTTGCCAGGCGATATTGCCCTGGCTTACGCCCGCAACCGTTACACCGAAGGTGGAGATTTCGACCGTGCCCGCCGCCAGCAGCAAGTGGTCATCGCAGTTCGCGACCGCATCTTGACCTTTGACATGCTGCCGCTGCTGCTCAGTAGAGCACCGGTGCTCTACCGCGAACTCAGCTCGGGTGTGCGCACCAACATGACCCCGGACGAGATCTTTAAGCTGGCCCGCCTGGCTTTACAAATTCCGGAACAAAATATCAAGCGCGGGGTGCTCGGCACCGACACGGTGGAATTTGGCATATCACCGGATGGTTTGGATATTCTCAAACCGATTCCGGATAAAATCCGCCTGGTTCGCGATGAGATCTTTACCAGCGGTGGACCGGTTGGCCCGGTGGCTGTGGCGGAAGATATAAAAACCCTGATGGAAGTTGAACAGGCGCGGGTTTCGGTCCAGAACGGTTCCAGCACACCAGGGCTGGCTGGCATGACCAGCGAATGGCTGCGCGAACAGGGGATCAATGTGGTGGAAGAAACCAACGCGGACCAACTATATAGAAACACGACCATCTTTCTCTACAATGGAAAACCCTACACGGTCCGATTTTTAAGTGAAGTAATGGGATTGAGCAACCCGCGCATTTTCAATCGCTTCGATCCTAACGCAGCCTACGATATTGTCATCGCGCTCGGTTCTGAATGGGCCGATACCAATCCGATGCCAAAATAAGTTGACAAAAAGGTGCGCGCAATCGGCGCATCATTTTGAGTTGGGCGATAACAAATTGGGTTCGAGAATTTTTCGGTGGTCGAAGGTTCCGCCTTGGATCGATCGGTTAACCACTTGAAAACCGCACAACCCTTCGAGCAATTTATGATAAAATGAACTGCCTGGAGGGAAAACCTCCAATCTGGAGGGATGGCCGAGAGGTTTAAGGCGCCTGTCTTGAAAACAGGTGTGGGGCAACCCACCGTGGGTTCGAATCCCTCTCCCTCCGCCTGGCGATTTTAGAAATAGGATCGGAAACACCAACAGGTTGCTCATTTCGGTCGCACAACTAAAATCTGCCGATGAAATTGGGGAGGTGCCAGAGTGGCTGAATGGGGCCGCCTGCTAAGCGGTTGTCGGGGCTTTAAACCTCGACCGCGGGTTCGAATCCCGCCCTCCCCGCAGTGACAGAACCAACCCACGACCGCCGGCACCCGGAGGGGTGTGCTATTCGAATCCCGCCCTCCCCGCAGTGACAGATACTTAATTCACCTGTGAGAAGGGGTCAGTGTAGGTTGGGTTTTGGGGATGTTGCAATTGGTGAAGGGTTAGGGTCGTTTCCCAAAAACCCAACGTTTTGTTTATGGGTCGAGTTGGGTGGTATGCGGCGGTTGGCATTCCGCCCGGCTATCCTGCGGTGGATGTTACCTGAAACCCATACCACCCAACCTACTCCTGTCGGCTGGACGGTATAAAAATTGGATGGCAAAGGTTGCTAACCACCTGTAAGGGTGGAATACGGGCAAACCTGGGTATAATGAGGATGGCGCCCGGCATTTAACCCCGGCATGTGGAGCGGAATTGCGCAAATCCGCTCCAGCCTCAAATTTCCGTAGGTTTTTTACCCATAATTTTATTTCTCCTGAGTGTTGCTTAACCCACAACAATATAGGATTATTATAGTATATAAACTGATTTGTTGCGCTCATATTTGGACACCCATGGACTGGGCGCAGGAAAAAAGTAGTTTTACCCGCAACTTAATATTTCTAGAGGTGCGATGAACCCATCCGAAAAAAAGGCTGAACGCATCCGTCAAATCGAACATCTGCTGTTAGCCCACGCCGAAGGACTCACTCAGTCCGAAATTGCGCGCCGGTTGAGCGTGAACCGCTCGACAATCTCGCGTTACCCACCGTCACTGCCGGGGCACATTTACATTGATGACCTGGATGGCGGCCGCTGGAAGGTGGACCCGCAGGCCTATTTGCTCAATGTGCGCTTCTCGCTCAATGAGGCGATGGCGGTTCATCTGGCGACCCGCCTGCTCGCAACACGGATGGAACGCCAAAACCCCCATGCGGCGGCAGCGCTGCGCAAGCTGGGTCAGGCGTTGGAAAGACTGGCCCCCAAAATCAGTGCTCATTTGCTTCAAAGCGCAGACGGGATGGACGATCCCGGGCAACGGAAAGACCCAAACTATCTGCGCTCTTTAGAAACCCTGACTCTGGCCTGGGCTCAGGAGCAGGTGGTGAAGATCTGGCATCGTAAAGAGGATAACCAGGTGAGCGAATATCGTTTTGCCACTTACTTCATCGAGCCGTATGCTATCGGTCAGGCGGTACATGCAATTGGCTGGCGCGAACCGCCAGGAGCCTTGCGGACCCTAAAGGTCGAGCGCATCGAACGGATCGATCTGCTCCGCGATGTCTATACCATTCCGGAGGACTTTAACCCAGGCGAGCTGCTGAAAGATGCCTGGGGCATCTGGTACACAGAGGAACAACCGATTGAGGTTATTTTAAAATTTAGGCCGCGGGTAGCGCGACGGGTAGGGGAGACCCGCTGGCACCGCTCAGAGCAGGTGACCAAAATGGATGATGGCAGCCTGCTCTGGCGCGCGTGGATTGCCGAACCACAGGAGATGATGCCCTGGATCCGCGGTTGGGGAGCGGACGTGGAGGTGTTGGGGCCGGAAAAATTGCGTTCCGACATGGCTGGAAATGCCAGAGAATTGGTTAAATTGTATGAAGATTCGCCCATATAAATTCGATGGAAATACAGCTTGATATCCATAAAAGGATACGATCCCGATGAAGGAATTCGCAGCCAAATGGAACGATGAAGGTGAAATCCATCCGCTGATCTGTCACATGATCGACAGCGGTGTTGTCGCCCAGGGCTTGTGGCAGCATGGTTTAACAAAGGATGCCCGTCAAAAGATATCGGCTTGGCTGAATCTGTCAATGGAGGATGCTGTCCGATTAATCGGATTCTGGACGGCGTTGCACGATATAGGCAAAGCCACTCCATCGTTTCAGTTGAAATGCGAGCCCGCCGTCGTCAAACTGAAGGCGGCCGGGTACAGTTTTTCCCCGATTACAAAATTAGAAATTCGCCATCACAGCCTGCTCAGCGTGTGGATTCTCAAGGATTTAAAGGATCATCTTCAGGTAACCCCCCAAAAGGCGTTCAATAATTTTCTGCTGGGTATCGGCGGGCATCATGGCGTGTTTCCATCGCACAGTGAAATTCTTGCGACAACGTATAAAGCCGCCAATCTGGGTGACCTGGCCTGGCATGCTGCACGTCTCGAATTACTTGAAGCAGTACGGGCGATCTTTAAACCGCCGGCGCAAGTGAATCTTCAACTCTCCACTACAGATTCAAATGCGTTTTTTGGTGTGCTGTCCGGTTTTTTTGTGACCGCCGATTGGCTGGCTTCGCAAAGCCAATATTTTATTTACGAACCCGCCTTCGAATCGGTCGAACAATATTGGTTGACATCGCAGCAACGCGCCAACGATGCATTGCAAATTTCGGGTTGGATAGGGTGGAAACCAGACCATAGCGACCGTAGTTTTGCGGATCTTTTCCCGTTTCAGCCAAATCCTCTCCAGAAAAAGGTAATTGAACTTGCCGAATCAGCCCGGGAACCGTTTTTGATGATCCTGGAAGCCCCAACCGGCAGCGGTAAAACGGAAGCAGCCTTGTTTGTGGCGGATCGGTTAATAAGCCAAGCGGGTTTGAGAGGATGTTATGTTGCCATGCCGACCCAGGCAACCAGCAATCAGATGTTTGAGCGAATAGAGAAGTATTTACGCAATCGGTTTCCTGAACAATCGATTAACCTACACCTGGTTCACGGCAATGCCTTGATTCACACGGACTATAAAAAATTGTTGGTAAGCGCAATATCCGATGATGAAGGAACTCACTCGGGGGTCAATGCGATGGCATGGTTTACGCCGCGTAAGCGTACCTTGCTGGCGCCATTTGGCGTGGGGACTGTTGATCAAACCTTTTTCAGTGTATTGCAAACCCGTCATTTCTTCCTGCGTCTGTTTGGGCTGTTCCGCAAAGTGATCATCTTCGACGAGGTTCATGCTTACGATGTTTATATGGTGGAGATTTTCAAACGTTTGCTGGCATGGCTGCGGGCAATTGGCACTGCGGTCATCATTCTTTCCGCGACACTGCCGCAAAAGAACCGCCATGAGTTATTGGCAGCCTATGACTCCGGATTGATGAACGACGATAACCCGGTCGATTTTCCACGGGTAAGTTTTAACGAAAATAAATCCATCCACACGGATTGTATCGGCGTATTCGAATCCAGGTATATCCACATTGAACACATTAACCACCAAGCGGATACCATCATCGCTCAGCTGCAAAATCATCTGGTGGAAGGCGGTTGTGCTGCGGTCATTTGTAATACCGTTGGTCGCGCTCAAAGGGTATATCAGGAGGTGACCGGCGCGGGAATATTTGATCCAGACGAAGTGATCTTGTTCCATTCGCGATTTCCGTACTTCTGGCGAGAAGCGCGCGAAAAACGGGTGATCAAGGCGTTTGGAAAACTCGATTCGACGCCAGCATTGCCCCGTCGTGGGGTAGTTATTGCCACACAGGTCATCGAGCAAAGCCTCGACCTGGATTTCGATTTGTTGATTACGGATATGGCGCCGGTCGATTTGCTCATTCAACGCATCGGACGTTTACACCGCCATAGCCAGTCGCCATACCCGCCAAACCGTCCGGTTGGGTTATCTCAACCCAAATGCTTCATTTGCATGCCAGAACTGGGCGAGGATGGCTTGGCAAAATTTGGCAGTGATCGCTATGTTTATGCCGAATATATTCTCCAGCGATCTTATTTTGTAATGCGCAAAATCAATACGCTATGGCTGCCAAAAGATACCGATGATTTGATCGAAGCAGTGTATGCTCCACCACCGATTGCTGGATTGAGCGACGCTCAACAGACAAAAATCGACGGGCTCTTTCAAAAGATGAGCCGAAAAGATGATTCACTCACAACAGCGGCTTTCAATCGTTTGATTGGCGATGTGGATTATTCTAATCTGATGGGCAGCGGCCATATTGAGCTGGACGAGGATAATCCCAAAACCCACCGGGATTTACAGGCATTGACTCGCGATACACACCCCACCGTCCAATTGGTTTGCATGGTGGAACAGGACGATGGACGTATTCACCTGCTGGACGGTAATGTTGGGTTCGATCTCACTCAACCGCCGCGTGGGGCATTGCTCGAACACGCTTTGCGTTCGATGGTTACGGTCAGCCACTACGAGGTCGTCAAGCATTTTATGGAGCAGACGCCGCCCAAGGCATGGCGAGATATTGCCCCATTGCGATATGCTCACTCGCTGATTTTCCGCGATGGTCGCTGCGCCATAAACGAAAAAAGAACCGTGGCTTTGCACCCGGATTTGGGTTTGTACATAACCCAGGAATAGAGCTGGCAAATGAGTATTTCGCAAATCCTTATAACAATTAATTATAAAATGGTTCTTCCCTAATTATGGGGTCACCCGGGTATCGTGCACGATTAATGGAAATTCCGGAAAACTCCGTATTTTTGTGTGAGTGTTCTTGCTCGACCAACACGAGCAAGAGATAAACGAGCAAATGATATCCATCAAAAGGAGGAAATATGGAGCATGAATTCAATTTGATCGACCAACCCTGGATTCCAGCTATGGATTCCAACGGCGCAGCACGGGATGTCGCGCTTGCGGAGGTACTGGTCAATGCGCATCAGTACAGTCACCTCAGCGCGACCTTTCCCCATGCCACTGCGGCGCTGTATCGTTTGCTGCTCGCCATACTGCATCGCATTTTTGGACCTTCCAGTGATGCCGAGTGGCACCGTCTCTGGCTGGCGGGAAATTTCGACCCGCAACCTATCAGAACCTACTTTGCCCGCTGGCACAATCGTTTCGATCTGTTTTCGCCCGAACGTCCTTTTATGCAGAATCGCCACCCTCAAGTTGAGACGAAACCGGCTAATGCGCTATTGTTCCTGGTGGCAGGCGGCGACCCGAACACCCTGTACAATCACAATCTCGATACAAAGCCTGCGACGCTCTCGCCGGCGTATGCTGCCCAGGTGTTGATCACAACCCATTCGTTTGGGCTTGCCGGGATTTGCCACCCTCAGCTGCGCTTGTTCTACAACGATGCTTCTTGTGCACGGGGGGTGGTCTTTTTCCTGCAAGGACGCAACCTGTTCCAAAGCCTGATGCTGAACCTGGTGCGTTACAACCGGTTCGAGCCGATCCCGTTCCACGGTGAGTTGCCCGACCTGCCTGTCTGGGAGATGAACGATCCTTACTTGCCGAAGCGCAGCATCCCACTGGGTTATCTCGACTTTTTAACCTGGCAGAACCGGCGCATCATGCTGTTCCCTTCCCTGTGGCAAGGAAAAACGGTGGTTGAGGAGGTTTGTACGGCGCCCGGTTTGGTGTTGAACACCCAGCAGCGTAATCCAATGCACCATTACCGCCTGGAGAAGGATGGGCGCAAAATCCAGCGTTTCGTGGAAGGACGGGCTTTGTGGCGCGACAGTTTCGCAATTCTCAACCTGCGAGCGGGCAATCTGAACCCGCAGGCATTGATATGGGCAAATGAGTTGATTTCCAACAGCTATCTCCCGGAGCAAAAAATAAAACTCGCTGCTTACGGCATGTCCACCGAGCCGGGTAAGCAAAAGGTCTTATTTTACCGCGGCGAGCAATTCGAATTTTCCGACCACCTGTTGAACAACGAGGAATTAACTCAAAAGCTGGAACATGCCCTCGACCTGGCGCAGAAACTTTGCAATCAGTTGTGGGGGACATTGCGCTACCTGGCGTTGCTGCTGCTACCCGAAGATGCCAATAAAGACGGTGGACGAAAACAAGATCCAAAGGACGTGAAAAAGCTCATGTCACATTGGGAGGCAGAAAGCCAATACTGGAATAAACTCGAGCTCCCTTTCTATCATTTCCTGGATGAATTGCCCCAAGACAGCCAAGGGGCATTCCAACGATGGACGGAGCAACTCCGCCAGGCTGTGATGGGCGCTTTCGAACAGACAACCGAAATTTGCGGATATCATGCCAAAGCCCTCAAGGCGGCGGCATTAGCCCGTGTACAGTTGTTGAGCGGAATCAACAAACTAATCAATCCGCACAATCAGGAGGAAAAGGATGCCATCCCTACTTGATACCAACCAGGTTCATTTTCTAAAATACTTGTTGGGACTCAATACCGAGTATAACCGGCACGAACTGGCAATCCTGCGGCGCGGGCTGACCCTGCCGCCCGGGGAAGATGCCAACATGTACCGCATAATTGCCCGTTTTGTACCCGACGAGGAACGCGGCGGCGAGCGCGAAAAACTGTACTACCTGATCGCGTCGTTGTACGCCTTTCATCCAATGCACACCGAAAAAGGGAATTTTGGCAATCACATGGCGGAAGCCGCAGCCAAAATGACCGAGAGCACTGCCACCGAACGGCGCTTCACCGTCCTGCTCAACGCCCACTATCAAGACTTGCCGGACTACTTGCGCCAGGCGGTCAGCTTTTTGAAGTCGAACGAAATTCCCATCAACTGGTTCAGCCTGTTCAAGGATCTGTTGCGATGGGACCACCCCGATAAGTACACCCAACGAAAATGGGCAAACGGATTTTGGGCTTATCAGCCAATCGTCAGTAAAGAGAATCAGTAAACCATCACCCTCAGGAGGAAATCTCATGTTGATCGAACTTCATCTCATCCAAAATTTTGCTCCGTCCAATCTCAATCGGGATGACACCAACAACCCGAAAGATTGTGAATTTGGCGGCGTGCGCCGGGCGCGCATTTCATCGCAATGTATTAAACGCGCCACCCGTCTGGATTCGCATTTCCAGGAGTATACCGGTGTGCCGGTCAGCCAGCGTACCAAGTTGATGATCGATGCGCTGGTCAAACTGTTGACCAGCGCCGGCTTGGATGGCGAAAAAGCCCAACACCGCGCGACCGAATTTGCCAGGGCGTACAGCAGCAAAAAGAACAATCTGGACAAGAATCGCACCGTGGTAATGCTGTTCCTGAGTCAGGCGGAACTGGAAGAAATTACTGCCCGGCTTATGGAAATTGGCGATACCGATGCGAATATCAAGAAGCTGGCAGATGAAATTGCCAAAAACAATAAAAAACGCCCCGGTGCGCCGGATATTTCCCTGTTTGGGCGTATGCTTGCCGATCGCCCTGAAACCAACCTGGATGCTGCCTGCCAGGTCGCCCATGCGATTTCCACCCACCGGGTTAATATGGAACTGGATTTCTTCACGGCGGTGGACGATCTGCAGCCTGGTGAGGAAACCGGCGCGGGCATGTTAGGCGTAGGCGGGTTTAACAGCGCCTGTTTTTACCGCTATTCCGTCATCGATTTTAACCAGCTGGTCGCCAATTTAAACAGAGATGTGGAACTGGCGCGCAAGACCGTCCAGGGATTCCTGTACGCCAGCGTATTTGCAGTGCCGACTGGCAAACAAAACAGTCACGCTGCTCAAAATCCGCCCTCCTTCCTCATGGCAGTCGTGCGCCAGGATGGTCTGTGCTGGTCGATGGCAAATGCCTTCGAAAAACCGGTCCATGCCAACGCTCAAAAAAGCCTAGTGGAGGCTTCAATTGCAGCGCTGGATGCGTACTGGGCAAAGTTGAGCGGCTTCTATCCCTCCTCAGCCACGCCGATTGTTGCCTGTCTGGATGGGCAGGAGGGTTTGACGCACCTTAAGAATGCCCGGGTATCTTCGATGGCGGAGTGGGTGGTGGCAGTGCTTCAACATTTGCCCCAGGAGTAGGTCTATGAATACGTTATTGATTCGCCTGATTGCGCCATTGCAATCTTGGGGTGTGCAAAGCAACTATAGCATTCGCGACAGCGGCTTGGAACCATCCAAAAGCGGGGTTATTGGGTTGATCTGTGCCGCGCTGGGTCGCCCGCGCCAGGCGGCGCTGGATGATTTGATCTGCCTGCGAATGGGAGTTCGGGTGGACCGCGAGGGCAGTCTCCGCCGCGATTATCACATTGCCCAGAACGTCCTCGAAGCAAATGCAAAGGGCACCAAAGACAGCCTGCCTTCAAATCGTTATTACCTGGCAAACGCTGCCTTTCTGGTAGGATTGGAAGGCGAGACGGTTGCCTTGCTCGAACAAATTCAACACGCCTTGCAGCACCCCATCTGGCAGATCTTTTTAGGGCGCAAAGCCTTTGTCCCTGCTGCGCCGGTCTGGATGCGTGACGGTATCCGCGCCGGTGTTTCGCTTGAGGATGCCTTGCAAAACTACGGTTGGATTTGCGCTTGGAAAACCGGCAGAGCGCTTCAACAGGTGCGCATGGTTATCGAACATCCTGCTGGCGAGCAGGCGCGGCCGGATGTGCCGCTGTCCTTCGCCGAGCGGCGTTTTTCCAGCCGGCGGGTTACCACCCGCATGCTGCCTGCCCCAACCCAAATGGCAGAGGAGGTGTTGTAATGATCCTATCCAAACTGCTATTGAATCCACGTTCACGTCAGGTGCAGGCGGAATTATCCAACCCGTACGAAATGCACCGCACCATCATGAGCGGCTTTCCGGATGGCATCAAGCAGCAGGGCCGGGTACTCTACCGGCTGGAGGTCCGTCAGCAGCCACCGTATTTGTCCGTTTTAGTCCAGTCTCAGCTGCAGCCGGACTGGCAACCCGTGTGGGAAAGCGGTTACCTGCTTCAGCCCGCTGAAAGCAAACCGTTTCAGCTGCGTGTCGAAACCGGGCAGGTGTTTGCTTTCCGGTTGGTGGCGAACCCAACCCGCAAACTCAAGGATGCGGACAATGAAAATGGCAAGCGGGTGGGAATTTATAAAGTCGAGGAACAGGAAGCCTGGTTTAAGCGCAAAGCCGGCCAGCACGGATTTTCCCTGCGCGCGCTGCAGATCAAACCCGGCGACAGGTTTGAAGGCAAGTTGGTTAACGGCAAACGGAAACACACGCTGAAATTGGTCATGGTTCAATTCGACGGTCTCTTGGAGGTGACCGACGTGCCGGAGTTCGAGGCAGCCATTGCCGCGGGAATAGGCTCCGCCAAGGGCTTCGGTTTCGGACTGCTCTCCATCGCGCGGGTGAATTAATCGAAATACTGTACAGGGGGCTGATAAGATTTCAACCCCCTGTACATAGCGGAACAGGAAGCGGGAAATGATGGACGATCTGCATCTCTTACCAAAGCTGCGCGACAGCCTTTCATACCTGTATATCGAACACGCAGTTATTGAAAGGGATAAATCCGCCTTGCTGGTCTTGCAACAAACCGGGCGTACCCTGCTGCCCATTGCCAATTTGTGCTTGTTGCTGCTGGGTCCGGGCACCAGCCTGACTCATGCAGCGGTGGTGCTTCTGGCGCAAAATGGCACCAGTGTGGTTTGGGCGGGAGAGGACGCCAATAAATTTTATGCCCAGGGCAACGGCGAGACTCGCCGGGCGGCGCATTTGTTAAAACAGGCTGAATTGGTCTGCGACCCGCACGCTCGTCTGGAGGTGGTGATGCGCATGTACGAAATGCGCTTTGGGTATCCGCTCGAAGCGGGTTTGAGTCTGGAGCAAATTCGCGGCAAGGAAGGCGCGCGAGTCAGAAATGCGTATGCGGAAGCCAGTCGAAAGTTTGGGGTGAAATGGCAGGGACGCAAGTACGACCGCTCGAACTGGGCAAACGCCGACCCGGTTAACCGGGCGCTTTCGGCTGCGAATGCCTTGTTAAATGGGATTTGCCATGCTGCCATCGTTTCGGGCGGCTATTCGCCGGGCTTGGGCTTTCTGCATACCAGGTTGCATCTTTCCTTCGTTTATGATATTGCCGACCTGTACAAAACAGAATTCACCATTCCGGCAGCGTTCTATACCGCCGCCCAGGGAAGCGAGAAAATCGAAAAACGAACCCGAGAAACCTGCCGGGAATTGTTCCGGCAAGAAAAACTGTTGCGGCGCATCCTGCCGGATATCGATCGCTTACTGCACATCGAAGACCGCAATGAGTACAATGTCCTCGACGAAGATTTAAGTCTTCCGGTGGATTGGTGGCAGCCGGGTGAAATTGTGCCGGGTGAATAAACCATGATTGTGATGGTGTTGGAAAAAGTATCTGTGGCATTGCGCGGAGAGTTGACCCGCTGGTTGTTGGAAGTCAAAACGGGGGTGTATGTTGGAGATGTCAATGCAATGGTCAGGGATCGATTGTGGCAAAAATGCGTCGATCGGAAAGGAGTGGGATCAGTTTTTCAGGCATGGTCGACGAATAATGAGCAGGGATTTGCCATGCGGGTGGAAGGGGAGACCAACCGGACGGTAGTAGATTGGGAAGGAGTACAATTGATTCAGGAGGTGGCGGAGTGCCTGGATAAAGTTCAATTACGACGGATATTGGAAAACCGCTGATTTTTTTGTTAACGAAGGGTATTCCCCACACACGTGGGGGTGAACCGACTTTGGAGAGGAGGAGCGGATACTGGAGTTTACGTATTCCCCACACACGTGGGGGTGAACCTAATGGAGTGATAAATGTTAAAGGGTTACAGGTAGTATTCCCCACACACGTGGGGGTGAACCGGTACTTGTGTTATTGTCGGCATTGCCGCTTGAACGTATTCCCCACACACGTGGGGGTGAACCATGTAATCTGCTACCTGCCGCAAAAACCGCTTAGTATTCCCCACACACGTGGGGGTGAACCTTCCAGCAGCTGCATACTTTCGAACGACTGGCTGTATTCCCCACACACGTGGGGGTGAACCTCTCGGTTACCGTCGCCTCGCTCCCCGAAGAACCGTATTCCCCACACACGTGGGGGTGAACCGGGAAGCCCTTCCCTTGACCCATCCCCTGTTTTGTATTCCCCACACACGTGGGGGTGAACCGTCTTGGGGCTTCGATATGTTATTGTATCGGTTGTATTCCCCACACACGTGGGGGTGAACCTACTGGATACGTTCGGGTTGCCCGCAGTAAATTAGTATTCCCCACACACGTGGGGGTGAACCTATCATGGAGTTGAAACGCAAACATCGGTCAAAGAGTATTCCCCACACACGTGGGGGTGAACCGAGAGACTGGGGAGAGTTTTACAACGTCGTAAATAGTATTCCCCACACACGTGGGGGTGAACCCCCACCAGGCGCGCCCGCCGACCGCCGCAACCGCGTATTCCCCACACACGTGGGGGTGAACCCGAATCTATAATCCACCAAACAGCCGCAAACGTCGTATTCCCCACACACGTGGGGGTGAACCTCGTTATCGTCATCGTCCCACCTGATAATAATGGGTATTCCCCACACACGTGGGGGTGAACCGTGGGTTTTTAATACCCGGAGGGAATATGTGCGAGTATTCCCCACACACGTGGGGGTGAACCTAACGCCGGAGCTGATCGCCTGGCCGTCAGGTTGCGTATTCCCCACACACGTGGGGGTGAACCTGCAACCCTATATACTATTGTTTCTGGACTACTAGTATTCCCCACACACGTGGGGGTGAACCGTCGCTAATATGCTGCGGGCTGAGCTTTGGTACGTATTCCCCACACACGTGGGGGTGAACCTAAACTGTATTGACGCCAATACCCCTATCCTGTTGTATTCCCCACACACGTGGGGGTGAACCGATACAGGAGAACGTATCCCAGTACTTGGCGAGGTATTCCCCACACACGTGGGGGTGAACCTCCGGGTCGATCTACTTCGCAGGTAACCGACAGCGTATTCCCCACACACGTGGGGGTGAACCTCCCGTAATGTGAGGCATTAGGTTTATTAGCGCAGTATTCCCCACACACGTGGGGGTGAACCTTCTATTTGTTCTATATACCCAAAGTGCCGTAAAGTATTCCCCACACACGTGGGGGTGAACCGAATCAAATTCAATGAGAAGTTCAACGTCTATGAGTATTCCCCACACACGTGGGGGTGAACCTACTTATCGGTGGTTCTCCGGGGAGCGAGGCGACGTATTCCCCACACACGTGGGGGTGAACCGTGGCAACATAGTGGTTATGAGTGGATACCAGGTCGCTCCCCACACAGGGAGCGTGGATTGAAACACTGCCGGTAACAACTGGGTGGTTATGGCAGCAGGTCGCCCCCTACGCGCCGGATTAGACCATCAAGGTGTGCGCAGGGTGCTGAAGGGGCAACGGTCAAGTATTCATATTTGTATTCTGCTGGCGGATCATTATGGAATTAACCCCAACGAATTTTTGCAACTGGCAGGATGGCCAACTTCGAAGATTTTTGCCGTTCGATCCGTGGATACCGAGAATCTTCCGCTGGAAGCTGTTGATATTGCATTAGCTGTCGCAAAAATACCTAATCCTGGAACGCGCAAAGCCGTTGTAGAAGCGATGCTTTTTCTAACGAAAAAATACTTGGAAGAATAAGCCGTTTCGTCATCAAAACTGGAAAGATATAAAATGACGCTTACATACTTGGAAATAAGCCTCGTTCTGATAATCGGTATTGCGTTGGTTGTATTGGTATTGATCGCTTTTCTGAGCTCGTTCTTACTAAATGTTTCATTTGGGAACTGTTATGGTTGTGGCAGGGGTACTTCAAAGGTTCCAGTTGGAACTGGCTGCCAGTTTTCATTTATTTTCTGGCGAATGTTTTTCGGTTCAGAAACGTTGAGAAGCAGATAGGGAAAAGGCGTATCCGAATTCACGACTCGGAAAATACCAGTAACCTCCAGCTCATTCGTATTACCGGGATCAATCGGGCTGCATTGGATTGTGCATTGATCCCCTTTGCATTGCATCAAATCCAATGAAACCATTTTCTTTGGATACTCCTCAGATGCTGCTACTGCTTCGATAGTCCCTTGATCAAACAAGCCAATACGAGATGCCCGGGTAATATTGCAATCACAGCGCGGTGGATCACACAACTGTACTGTTTGGGCTACTTCTAATTTTCCAAAGTAGCCTCTCAGAGTAACTGTACTGCCGTTAATTCGCTCGCGTGCTTCCCACGCATCTGCAAT
>JGI24111J20145_1000016_pt1 | contig 37073 bp, 33 predicted proteins | sample SubbioR11Jul_8B1_FD_20145 | JGI IMG/M metagenome (IMG submission 20145)
CGCCCAGCCAATCCGCCCTTGCCACTGCGGGTCAGTAAAACCGCGGATATCTGCCGGCAGGTCGTCGGGCTCCACCCGGTCAATGTTATAAACCACGACCCGCGCACGTCCAGAAATGCCCACCCAAAACCTCTGTGATGAGCGGAACCGCGATTCTACCTTATTGAGGGTTTCTTCAGGAAGCGGGGACAGCAGCCCAGCGGCTGAAATTGCGCCCAATCCGCTTGGGTCTTGGGCGAAGAAAATATCGGCTGGTGAGTTGGTACCCTCCTCCAATAACGTGGCGGCCATCTCGGCTGTATTGCCATACCGGACTTCAACCTCTACCCCGGTCACCTGTGAAAATTGCTCGATAATGGGTGCGACCAGACTCTCGCTTCTACCGGAATAAATCACCAATTTGCCGGCGTCTTCAGCCTGAGAAACTACCGCCTGTCCGGCACAAGCGCTAACCAACAGGGCAAAGATGGTTAGCAGTAACATGGAAGTTTTAAAACGCGACATGCTTTTCTCCTATAATGGGAAATGTGAACCGGCTTATTATAATAAATAAGGGAATATTTATCAATATTGTTTTAAATATTGCCTGCCCATTAATTATCCGTCACCCTGTTGCGGAGACTGAGTGCTCCCCGGCTCCAGGTCGAGTATGGTGGTTTTACGCCGGTCACCCGGAAGAAGATTGTAAAAAAAATATTTTTCCGAAATTAAATTTTCCTTGACATCCTCCCCTTTGAGGGGTAAACTAAACCCAATATGTTCACCACAAAAACACCGCTGCGCTCTCGTCGTCTCACCCCATCATCCATCTGGGAAGGATGGGAATTTGTGTTTAGAACCTGCAACCGGTAAAGTCACCTGAATTAACAACACAAACCCAGGTCGTAAACGGCCCTCCTTCTCGGAGGGTCGTTTTTTTAATCTTTTCGTGGAGGTAAAATGAACCCCAACCCAAAACCTGTTGTCCAGAAAGTAGTCCTGGCCTATTCCGGCGGCCTGGACACCTCGGTGATCGTTCCCTGGTTAATCGAGAACTATCACTGTGAAGTAGTTTGTTTCACCGCCGATGTGGGTCAGGACGAGGACCTGAGCGGCCTGGAAGAGAAAGCCCTCAAAAGCGGCGCCAGCCAACTGGTCATCCGCGATCTAAAAGAGGAATTCGCCAGCGATTACCTCATCCCCCTCCTCAAAGCGGGTGCGATTTATGAACGCAAATACTTGCTGGGTACTTCTATCGCCCGCCCGTTAATCGCCAAACACATGGTAGAAGTTGCCCATCTGACCGGCGCCGACGCTATCGCCCACGGCGCGACCGGTAAAGGCAACGACCAGGTGCGCTTTGAATTGACCGTCATGGCCCTCGATCCGCGCCTGAAGATCATTGCACCCTGGCGCGAGTGGGATATCCGCTCGCGCGAAGATGCAATCGCTTACGCCAATGCTCGCAACATCCCAATAACCGCCACAATCCAGTCGATCTACAGCCGGGATGCCAACCTGTGGCATCTTTCCCACGAGGGTGGATTGCTGGAAGACCCGTGGAACGAGCCAGAGGAATCGATGTACCAGATCAGTGTCGCGCCGGAAAATGCTCCCGACCAGCCAGCGTATGTCGAAATATCCTTCGAATCGGGCACGCCGGTCGCGCTCAATGGGGTCATCCTTTCCGCAGGGCAAATGGTCGCCAACCTCAACAAGATCGGTGGTGCACACGCTATCGGGCGGGTGGACCTGGTTGAAAACCGCCTGGTAGGGATGAAATCCCACGGGGTGTACGAAACTCCCGGCGGTACGATCCTATTGGCAGCCCATCGCGAGCTCGAATCGATGGTGCTCGACCGCGAAACGATCCATTTTAAGGATGTGGTCGCATTGAAATATGCCGAGTTGGTTTATAACGGGATGTGGTTTACCCCATTGCGCGAGGCGATCGACGCTTTCGTCGACAGCACCCAGGGGCCGGTGACTGGAAAAGTACGCCTGAAGTTGTACAAAGGTAACATCATCTCAGCCGGGCGCTCAAGCAAATTTAGTTTATACCGTGAGGATTTTGCCACCTTCGGCCAGGAGGATGTGTACGACCAGAGCGGTGCGGAAGGCTTTATCCAACTCTTTGGGTTATCGCTCAAGGTGCGCGCCCTCAACGGCCTGCCGGTGATGGGGATGAATATGCCCAAACCAGACTATTCGCGCTTTAAACGCGATTAATTCTTAAAATCGTGTCGCCATTGTCCTTGTAAGGCAGGCTGTGGGCTTATTTCAGACGACGTTTCAGCACATAATCCAGGATGACTGCCACAATAAAAACCAACCCTTTAATCACCTGTTGGTTATAGGATGGCACCTCGAGCAGATTTAGACCATTGGCAACCGCACCCACGATGAAAGTCCCGATGACCGCCCCAGGAACCGAGCCGGCTCCTCCCAGCAAGCTGGCCCCACCCATAACGGAAGCTGCGATGGCGTCTAGTTCCAACCCGACTCCGATATTGGGCTGAGCAGACCACAAGCGGGCGGTCAGCAGCAAACCGGTCAATCCTGCGCACAGCCCACTGATGGTGTAGACCCCGAACTTGACCCTGGCTGGGGAAATCCCTGCCAGGCGGGCAGTTTCTTCGTTTCCGCCAATGGCGAAGATGTCATTACCAAAAACCGAGCGGTGCAAAAGGATATACAGCCCTACTGTGACGAACAAAAGGACTAAAATGGGTATCGGGAAATTCGCAATATCGCTGGCCCAAAAAGTAAATTGCCCGTCCAGCCCGGAAATCGGCCTGGCCTGGGTATACACCAGGGTCAGGCCGCGGGCGATCGCCATGGTGGCCAGGGTGGCTACGAAAGGTGGGATGCGTCCCCAAACGATCATCGCCCCGTTGAGCAGACCCACACCGGCTGCCGCAGCCAGGGCCAGGAGCATGGCCGGGTAGGTGCCCAGCTCGTTGCGGGTCGATAACCCGGCGGCCAGTGCCCCCGCCAGCGCTGCAACCGATCCAACAGAGAGGTCCACCCCACCCGTAATGAGGGTAAAGGTCATTCCTATGGCGGCTATGGCAATCATCGACACCTGCAAAGAAACCGTCAGCAGGTTTCTGGTCGATAGGAAGTGCGGAGAAAGAAGTGAAAGCAGAAGGATCACAAATAATAAGATCAGCAGGCCGCTGTTGGACCGTAAAAAGGTGAGCAATTTTTGGTTCATCGTCGCTTATCCTGCCGCTTCCCATTGCCCGGTGGCAGCATGCATGATGTGATCTTGGGTTGCCTCTGCGCGGGTAAATTCGGCCATCAGGCGTCCCTCGCGTAAGACCAGAATCCGGTCGCTGATGGCCAAAATCTCCGGCAGTTCGGAGGAAATCATCAAAATGGCCATCCCTTTAGAGGCTAACTCGCCGATCAGGGCGTGAATTTCAGCCTTCGATGGCACATCAATTCCACGCGTCGGCTCATCCAGGATCAATATTTGCGGGTTAACAGCCAGCCAGCGGGCAATAATCACTTTTTGCTGATTCCCACCGGAGAGGTTTCGTAATTTTTGCCCCAGGTGTGGCGTTTTGATGGAGAGTTGTGAAACTGCGCGGCTTACCCAGCTCTCCACCTTTCCATACAGAATAAATCCCAAGCGCGAAAGTTTTTCAAAAAGGAGCACAGCCGCATTGGAACGCACACTTTGTCCCAAGAAAAGCCCGTGAGCTTTGCGGTCCTCTGTTACCAGGCCGATTCCTTGGCGGATTGCTTCCTGCGGCGAACGGAGTTGTACCACCCGTCCATCCAGCCTGATTTCACCGCTATCGAGTTTATCCGCCCCAAAAAGGATCCGGGCGACCTCGGTGCGTCCGGAACCGACCAGCCCAGACAAACCCAGAATCTCACCTTTGCGTAAAGAAAAACTGACATCCTTGAGTCTCTCGCCGCTGCACAGGTGACAAGCCTCCAATACTACATCCCCGATTTCCGACTCGGTTTTGGGGAAGAAATCTTTTAGTTCGCGTCCGACCATCATTTGCAGCACGGTATTCACATTTAATTCCTTGGTCAGACCTACTCCAACCAATTGACCGTCCCGCATCACAGCCACCCGGTCCGAGAGATTGAAAATCTCCTCCATCCGGTGAGAAATATAAATCAGGGTGACGCCTTTTTCGCGCAAAGAACGCATCAGGGCGAACAAAATCCCCGATTCGCGTTCGCTCAAAGCGCTGGTCGGTTCATCGAGAATGATGACCCGCGACTGGTAGGAAATCGCTTTGGCAATTTCCACCATCTGGCGTTGGGCAATGGTAAGGTCAGAAATCAGGCTGGTAACCGGAAAGTCCAACCCCAGTTGGTCAAGGATGGCCTGTGCCTGCGCGGTCATCTTTTTTGAATCAAGCAGAAACCCTGCCGCAAAACGTGGTTCGCGGCCCAGGAAAATATTCTGCGCCACCGTCATCTGCGGAATAAGGGCCAGTTCCTGGTGGATCATCGCAATCCCCAGTTCCTGCGCCCTGCGCGGCGACGTGATGTTCACTACTTCACCATCCAGCCAAATTTTCCCGGCATCGGCCGGTAACGCCCCGCTCAGGATGTTCATAAGAGTACTTTTACCCGCACCGTTCTCACCTACCAACGCTAGAATCTCGTCGGGATAAGCCTCCAGGTTGACATCCTGCACGGCCAGCACACCGGGGAATGATTTGGTGATGTGTTCGATTTGAAGCCGAAAAGTAGCCATACGTGTTAGGGGATGCCCCCGGCGTGAAGCCACCGGGGGCAATGACATTCCGAACAGTTTACTTAGTGACCAGCGAAAGGGGTACGGGGGTGTTCGCTTCGACCTGCTCGCCGTTCAGGTATTTGACGGCAGTTTCCACACCCAAACGACCGATCACGTCCGGTTGTTGGGCAACCGTGGCAGCCAGGGTGCCATCTTCGACGGCCTGGACGGCATCATCGACAGCATCGAAGCCGACGAAGACAATCCCGGTCCGGCCAGCGGCCTCTGCAGCCTGGATGGCCCCCAGAATCATCTCATCGTTGTGGGCAAAGACAGCCTTGATCTCAGGCTGAGCCTGCAGGATGCTCTCGAACACGCTCAGACCCTCATCGCGATTGAAGTTGGCGGTCTGTTGGGCAACGATGGGGGCGTCTGCGCAGTTTGCAGCCATGTAATCATTGAAACCCTGCCCACGATCGCGGGCAGCGGAGGTCCCGGCAATGCCCTGCAGTTCGACCACATTGCCCGTGCCGGCAATCGCCTGGCAGAGGAACTCGGCGGCCATCGTGCCACCAGCGACATTGTCGGAAGCGATATGGGCCACCACTACACCGCCATTGGAGCCGCGATCGACGGTAAAGACCGGAATTGCGGCTTCGTTGGCCTTCTGGATGGCAGGTACCACGGCGTCCGAGTCGGTCGGGTTGACCAGGATGGCGTCCACTTCCTTGGTGATCAGGTCCTCGATCCCGGCAACCATCCTGGCCGAGTCGTCCTGGGCGTCCACGATGATGAGGTTGACCCCGGCCGCGTCAGCCGCAGCTTGGGCACCATCTCTCAGGGTAACGAAGAACGGGTTGTTCAGGGTCGAAAGCACCAGGCCGACAGTTTTTTCAGCTGTGGGGGTAGGTTCTTCGGGGGCTGCTGGCGCGCAGGCGGAAAGCAATAACGCAGCAACCATGAGCAGACTAATTAGAATGGGTATACGTTTCATCTTGCAACTCCTTCAATTGAATTGATTTGAAATGGTTTGGTAATTGGAAAGTCAGGGTAGTTAATAAGGGTTTTTCCATTCTCTCCTTTCCGGGAAATTATTTTCTGGAGCGGTTGATGACCTTGTAGAACAACAAGGCCAGGGCGATCACGACTCCTTTAACGACTTGCTCCCATAATGGCGAAACGTCCAGCAGAATAAGTCCATTATTAAGGGTTTCAATCAGCAGTGTACCGAGCAATGTGCCCAGCAAAGAGCCCTCGCCACCTGAAAAACTGGTCCCGCCAACCACGACAGCCGCGATAGCATTGAACTCATATCCAGCGCCAATCACCGGCTGGGCTGAATCCAGCCGTGCAATCAAAATTAATCCGGCCAGCGCGGAGCAGATCCCAGAGATCATGTACACCAGTACAATCATGCGGTTCGTGTTGATTCCCGCCAGCCTCGCGGCGACAGGGTTATCACCGATCAAGTAAACACTTTCACCGAAACGAGTGCGGCTCAAAACAATGGCAGCCACGAGGAATGTCAGCGCGGCAACGATGATCGGCATGGGGATGGGTCCCAACGAGCCTGCACCGATAAAACGAAAAGCGTCTGGCAAACCGGTAAAGGGTCTTCCCTGGGTATACATCAAGGTCAGCCCACGTCCCACGGTCAGCATTCCCAGAGTAGCAATAAAAGGTGGGATTTTACCGAGGGTAATGATCAAACCATTCACCATTCCCATTAAAGCGCCTATAGAAAGGGCTATCAGGATACCCAGGGCAACGGGCATTCCGTCCTTGAGCAAGTCGGCCGTGACCACAGAGGAAAGGGCAAGGACGGAACCCACCGAAAGGTCGATCCCGGCGGTCAGGATGACCAGGGTCATTCCAACAGCCACAATCCCATTGATGGCAGCCTGCCGTAAAATGGTGATCTGGTTCGACGCAGTCAGAAAGCGGTCCGAGAGCAATGAAAGTACCACCGCCAGGACAGCATAGACCAGTAACAGGCCGAAGCGCTGCAAAAGGTCGCTCCAGTTGAAGAATCGATGCCGGGGCGGCGCGGCCAGGGAGGACATCTCAGAAATCCACTCCGGATTGTAAAATCACATTGGCATAGGGCGAGAATTCACCCGTTCGCACGACTGCGCGGGCGGCGCAGGTGAGCGTTTTGAACTGGGAATGGGGCAAAAACTCGATCGGTACGCTGGGTAAAAGCGTTTGGACTACCTGGTAAAATTGCGGGTTGTTCACCTTGATTTCCTCAGCCAGGATCGCCTTTTCCACCACCATCTCCTCCAGCACCACCCGCAACGTTTCCTCCGCACGGGGGATGTCCTTGGTCAAGGCAAGGTCGATCCGGGTTGTTTCGGTCGGAATAGGCAAACCAGCGTCGGCGATCACCAGCAAATCGGTATGACCAAGAGTCGCGATAACATAAGAAAGATCGGCGTTTAACAGCATTGATTTCTTCATGGTGGGTCTCCACTAGATCCATTTATGGAATTACCATCCAGCAGCCAGGGTTGCGCGATGGGTGAACCTGAAAGGGCCGCAGCAATCCTTAAGTGGGCAGCGGCTCCTGGAATCATACCTTCAAAATTGGCAAAACCACCCGCGATTGAGCCTCCTGCGGCAGCCCTTCCAACACCATGGACTGGATGAGCTGGATTATGCTCGCTCGCGTGCTTCTTGGTCACCTGCACGCCCCCTCCTCGCCCGAGGTGAGGAGGAGATTGCGCCAACCCGACCATCCTACCTCGTCCGTTTTTACGGGCACAGGCAACCGGCTGATGGCCGCCTTTTCCACCGGCGAGAGTCGCAATCGCATCCATAAAAAATGTCGCCCCGGTTTTTGGGAGGCGCGGTGAAAGGACGGAAAAGTCCATGCTCAAACGGTTAACCATGTGCCTAATCCTGCTCACAACCGCCTCTGAGTGCTTTCGCGAATGACCAGCCGGGGAGAAAGGACGCTCCGGCGTGGTGGAAGGGATGGGTTTTGAATCCGCTCCAGGACAAGCGAGACCGCCAATTGCCCGATTTCTTGTTTGGGCTGGGAAATGGTCGTCAGGGGTGGTGTGGTATAGGAGGTAAGCTCGATATCGTCGAAGCCAACTATCGAAACATCCTCAGGAATGCCTAATCCGAGTTGGGAAGCCGCGCGGATGACTCCAATGGCCATCATATCGTTGCAGGCATAAACGGCTGTCGGTCGGGGGATGCATTGGAACAACCGCAATGCTCCTTCGTACCCCGATGGAGGGTGAAAATTGCCGCGCACGATCAGGTTTTCATCCACCGGGAGGTTAGATTGTTGGAGCGCGGCACGGTAACCGGTAACTCGGTCGGCGCTGGGGGTGATATTGGACGGACCGGTGATGAGGGCGATGATGCGGTGTCCCAGGGATAGCAAATGCTGGGTGGCGATCAAACCTCCGTGGTAATTGTCGGTTATGACGGTATCCAGCTCGAGGCTGCCCATATCCCGGTCGACAACAACCACAGGAAGACCGTTGTTCGCAATCTCCGAAATCGCCTCGCGGTTCTCGCCGGATGCGACAAAGATCATCCCATCGACTTGTTTATTCTCCAAAACTTCGGTGTACAAGCGCTCTTTTTCGATATCATTTTCTGTATTGCAGAGGATGACGCTGTAACCGCACGCGAAAGCAGAAGATTCGATAGCACGTCCAATTTCAGCAAAAAAGGGGTTGGCACTGTCTGGAAGAATCAGACCGAGGGTGAGGGTTTCGCCCCGGCGCAGGGAACGGGCCAAGCCGTTGGGACGGTAATTCAACTCGCGCATGGCATCAATGACCCGGCTGCGCACATTGCCCGAAACATAGCGGGTGTTATTAATCACATGCGAAACGGTGGTGGGGGAGACCCCCGCTTTTTCAGCGACTTCACGGATGGTTTTCATACTTAGGAAATCGATTGCGCAAACGTTTTCCTAAGTATATCCATTCCATCCGAGAGAGTCAAGAAGAAAATTGACAGAAGAAAATTCAGATATTCTGCCCGCCAACCTAACCGGTCCCCTGAGCCGCATTTAAAGCAAAGCCCACGCCCCCGCCGGCCTGATCGGTCGAAGGATGGGCATACCGCCCCCCTTAAATTTGCAGCCTGTTTACTCAGCCAGCGCCTGTTCCAGGTCTTCCAGAAGATCCTCGACATTTTCTATCCCAACCGAAAGGCGCACCAGACTCGGGTCGATCGCAATTTCCGAATCGGCGGTGGAAGCGTGGGTCATCATACCCGGCACCTCGATCAACGACTCAACCCCGCCCAAGGATTCTGCCAGTCCGAAACAATGGGTTCGTTCGGCAATCCGCACCGCCGCCTGCACGCCGCCCTGGGGTATAAACGAGATCATCCCACCGCCCAGGCGCATTTGTTGGCGCGCCAGTTTAACCGCTGGATGGGTTGAGTGGAATGGGTAATTTACCTGCACGACTCTGGGGTGATGGCTGAGATATTCCGCAATGATGGTCGCATTTTGCGAATGGCGTTCCATCCGGATGGGCAATGTCTTAATACCCCTTAAAACCAGAAAACAATCCAATGGGGCCGGCACCGCACCCACCGCATTTTGGATGAAAGCCAGTTTTTCGCGCAAGGTTTGGCCGCGCCCTACCACCGCCCCACCCACCACATCCGAATGTCCACCCAAGTATTTTGTGGTCGAGTAAACCACCAAATCTGCGCCCGATTTGAGCGGTTGCTGCAAGTATGGGGTCGCAAAGGTGTTATCGACCACCAGCACAGGCCGAACATCAGCCCTCCGAGCGATTTCGTTGATTCCTGCTAGATCGCTGATATGAAGGAGCGGGTTGGAGGGAGTCTCCAGCCAAATCATCCGTGTATTCGAGCGCAACCCAGCCTCAACCGCACCAAGATCACGGGTGTCCACATAAGAAAAATCGAGTCCGTACGGGCGCAGCAGTTTCTCGAACAGGCGGTAAGTACCGCCGTACACGTCGTTCCCCGCCAGGACGTGGTCTCCCGGGACCAACACGCGCAACACGGCATCGGTCGCCGCCAACCCAGATGAGAACGCCAGCCCAAAATCTCCCTCATCCAAAGCCGCTAAGCAGGCTTCTAACGCGGTTCGGGTGGGGTTTCCGGTGCGAGAATATTCATACCCGCGCGGTTTCCCGACCCCTTCCTGGATATACGTGGAGGTCTGGTATATCGGGACCATCACCGCACCGGTCGTGACATCCGGAGACTGCCCGGCGTGGATACATGCTGTTTCAAATTTCATCGATTGTACTCCTCAAAAGACTTAAGCTGCCTGGGTGATAAAATCTAACACGTCAATTTTGCTTAATATTCCCACCGGTTTGCCATTGTCTACCACTAAAACTACCTGGCCTTGCATGATAGGCGGTAAGATCTCCTCGAGGGTTGTATTGGCCGGGAAAATCGCCTCCACCGGTCGCACGATGCTTTCGAGGGTCTCTTCATTCGAATGGATGTAGCTGCTATCTAACATGTGCTCGAGTAAATCTACCTCGGTCACCATCCCCACCAATTGCTGGTCCGGAGACATCACCGGAAGTTGGGAAATATCGTGTTTTTTCATTAATGCAATGGCTTCATCGATCCGGTCGTTAATCAAACAAGTGATGAGCCCCTGGATGGTTTTAATTTTTAAAACCTGGATGACCGGTGTTTCACTCCAGGAGCTCACCAGGAAGCCATTTTCACGCATCCATTTGTCATCGTAAAATTTCGATAGGTATCTGGAACCCGAGTCGGGCAGGATGGCAACCACCAGGCGGTCAGGCGGCAGATTTTTGGCATGAAGGAAAGCAGCAGCCAGGGTTGAACCGGATGACCCGCCGCAGAAAATACCCTCTTCGCGAACCAAGCGGCGCGCCCAGAGGAAGGATTCTTTGTCCTCAACCTGGATGACATGATCGATGATAGAAAGATCGTAAACCGATGGCAAGAAATCCTCGCCGATGCCTTCGACTTTATAGGTTTTGGCAACCACATCTTCCGGTACCCGCCCCTGCCGCCAGGTTTCCAAAAGAATGGAGCCAACCGGGTCCACCCCGATAATTTGCACCTGTGGATTTTGCTCTTTCAGGTATTTACCAGTACCCGTTATCGTACCGCCGGTACCCATGCTGATGACAACATCGGTCACCTTTCCTTCGGTCTGTTCCCAGATTTCAGGCCCGGTGGTCAGGTAATGGCTGCGTGGATTCTCGGGGTTGTGGTATTGGTTGGCTAAAATAGAATTAGGGGTTTCGGCAACGGTACGCTGGGCGACCCGGTAATAAGAACGGGGATCATCTGGCTCAACCGCGGTAGGAGTGATGATAACTTTGGCCCCGTAGGCGCGCAACAGTTGAATTTTCTCCTGGCTCATTTTGTCGGGCATAACAAACACAGCCGAATAGCCCTTAATCGCGCACACCATCGCCAATCCAAGTCCGGTATTGCCAGAGGTCGCCTCGACTACCGTTCCGCCTGGTTTGAGCCGGCCGCTTCGTTCGGCTTCCTCGATCATATTTACCGCGATACGGTCCTTTACCGAGCCGCCTGGGTTTAAAGATTCGACTTTCGTGTAAACAGGACAGGGTAAGTCCCGTCCCAAGCGCTCTAAACGGACCAGAGGGGTCTTGCCGATGACCTGCAGGATATTATCATAGACCCGTAAGGAATCTGACCTGGGGAGAACCGATAGATTCATTAAATTATCCTCGCGCTAAAAATTTGGTAAGCCCTCGATACGAATATTTAATCCAACCTGGTCTGGAGCGGCTCTCCAAACAGAAATACGCTTCCCGGGTTTGATCGGACCCGCTGCCCTCCGCCACCACCTATCGCTCGCCCACAAGATCACCAAGTCCGTTTTTGGGCTACCGCTAACCATTTGCCACAATTTAAGCCGCATTGACCTGCCGCCAGGGCAGTTTGAGCGGCGCTTTATTGCGTTTTTTGTTGAACCGCGTCGCCGACGGAAAGGCAGCGCGTTAGGGTCATAAATCTTGCTGCGCCGTTATTTTTTGAATTATAGCATACGTGGATTTGAGGCACTACCCAGCGATATCGACAGCAGCCCGATCAGGAACCCCCCTAGACTCCTAAAACGGGTAAGATGCGGGCAAAAAGTTAAATCGAATCCAGATCATTTAGTAATATAATATAATATCGTTATCCGATATTGATCATCGATAAAAGGTAATTGGAATGCTCCGTGACTTCTTTCTGGGAATGGTAAAAATTCATATCCTGTACCACGCCCACCAAAAACCAGTATTCGGAGTTGAGTTAATGGAGGAACTTGGCCGGCATGGATACCAAATCGGTCCAGGCTCACTTTACCCCATATTGCACAAACTCGAAGATGAAGGATACCTCACCAGCCAACGCCGGCAAGCCGGAAAACGCCTGCGCCGTTATTATCGGATCACACTCTCCGGGGAGCAAATCTTGGCCGAAGCGCGTTCGAAAGTCCGCGAACTGGTTCACGAAATCATCGAAGAAAATTCTAAGCCCACATGACTTTACCAAAACAGTCACCGCCCATCCACCGCCTGAGGCAGCGCCTGGCTGATTTTTTTGGCCTGCGCCGCAGTATAGTGGCTATGCTGGTCATGGCGGTACTGGTCGGCCTGGGTGAGAAAATGGCCGAACGCTTTCTGCCGATCTACCTGCTTGCCTTAGGCGGCGGGCCGCTGATCATTGGCGTCTTGAACGGTTTGGACAACATGCTCTCGGCGCTGTATTCCTTCCCTGGTGGGTATCTGAGCGACCGCCTGGGATACAAGCGCGCTTTGCTGGCTTTCAACTTGATCGCATTGTTCGGTTACTTGATCGTGATCTTAATCCCTTCGTGGCCGGCAGTGATCGTCGGGGCGATCTTCTTTCTATCCTGGAGTGCCATTTCCTTGCCAGCGACCATGAGCCTGGTAGCGGCGGTCTTACCGGATAAAAAACGCACCATGGGTGTCTCGATGCACTCGCTGGTGCGCCGCATCCCGATGGCGCTCGGCCCGCTAATCGGCGGCCTATTGATCTCGACCTATGGCGAACGCGAGGGGGTGCGGCTGGCTTTTGTGGTCGCCTTTTTACTCGGATTGGTTGCACTCTTCATGCAGCAAGCCATGATCGAGGAAACACCTGTGCGCGTAAATCAAGCCGAAAGGAATCCGTTTAAAATTTTCAATTTGATCTCTCCCAGCTTGCGCAACCTGTTGGTCTCGGATATCCTCGTGCGCTTCGCCGAGCAGATCCCCTACGCCTTTGTTGTCGTTTGGGCGATGAGGAACCACAACCTGAGCGCAGTGCAGTTTGGTTTATTAACCGCAATCGAGATGGTCACCGCCATGTTGATCTATATTCCCATCGCTTACCTGGCCGACCGCAACACAAAAAAACCCTTTGTGGTAATTACGTTCTGCTTTTTTACTATTTTTCCATTGGTGCTGCTTTTTTCCAACCGCTTCGAAATTTTCGTGGTCGCCTTTGTTATTCGCGGCTTGAAAGAATTCGGGGAGCCAACCCGCAAAGCGCTCATCATGGATCTTGCCCCCGAGGATAAAAAAGCGGCTATTTTTGGTGCGTATTATTTAATCAGGGATATTATCGTCTCTGCGGCCGCCTTTTCAGGCGCATTGTTCTGGATGATCTCACCCCAAGTCAATTTCCTGGTTGCCTTTGGTTTTGGTCTGCTCGGGACCCTTTTCTTCGCCATTTTCGGGCGGGATCTGGGGCGGCAGCCTCCCCAGAAAGATTAACCAATATTCTCTCTCCCTATGCGGGCGGAAATTTTCAATTTCAAAAAACGAAATTTGGTTTTACGATATCCGCCAGGCCATTGGAAGCGGGATGGAACCTGTGCTTTCACAGCCCGTCGAAGCTATCCATTAGGGTATCTCCGATCGGATACCGCCGGATTGATTGAGTATAATCAATTCATCATCCCAAGCTCACTGGTAATTAAGCGGAGCGAATCATGACTTACGAAATCGCCCTCACCTTCGGTATCCTGTTAGTTGCCATCATCCTATTTGTTACCGAAATTCTGCGCGCCGACCTTGTCGCCCTCCTGATCCTTGTCACACTGGTCATCGCCCAACTGATCGCACCGTTGGAGGCCATATCGGGTTTCGCCAATCCTGCGGTCGTCACCATTTGGGCGGTCTTCATCCTTTCGGCAGGCTTAGCTCGGACAGGGGTCGCTATTTTTATTGGAAAGCAAGTTTTGCGCCTGGCTGGTAACAGTGAGCAGCGCTTACTTTCCATTCTTATGGCCACAACCGCCATGCTGTCGGCGTTCATGAACAACACAGGGGTTGCCGCAATGTTTCTTCCGGTCACCTTAGAAATCGCCCGTTGCACAAAGCGAGCTGCCTCGCACCTGCTTCTGCCTATGGCATACGGAACCTTGCTGGGCGGGATGCTGGTCTTAATCGGTACTGCATCTAATCTAGTGGTTAACGATTACTTACGGGAATCTGGCCTGCCCTCCCTGGGCTTGTTCGATTTCACCCCCATCGGAATAGCCATTTTACTGGGAGTCATCCTGTATATGAATATCATCGGGCGGCGCCTGCTGCCCAAGCGGAAATCTCCGCTTCCCCTCTCGGCTGTCAACGGAACAGAACCTGAAGATCATCGTCGTCTGTATGGGTTGGAAGAACGCTTAGCGGTGCTCATCATCCCCGAAAACAGCCCTTTGGTGGGGAAAACTCTTTCCGAAAGTCGCATCAGCCGGGCACTTGGTTTAAATGTTCTAGGCGTGGATCGAAAAAACAAGGGCCGTCTCATCCCGGATGCCCACCTGGTTCTGGCGGGAGGTGACCGTTTGCTGGTGCTCGGTCGCTTGGATCAATTGGAACAGATATTTCGGCGTCCGCTCTTTGTTGTCAAAACCGATATCCCCCCCGTTGCCCGGGTGCGTTCTGTGTACATCGGCCTGGCCGAGTTTTACATCCAGTCCGACTCTCCCTTTGCCGAGAAAACATTAGCGCAATTGGATTTTCGCAAACAATATCACGTCCATGTCCTCGCGGTTCGGCGTGGTAACCTTGTGCGCCGAACGAACTTACAGACCTTGCCCCTCCATGCCGGTGATTCCCTGCTGATCGAAGGTCCAATTGGGAAACTAGCCTTTTTTTCCGACCAACCCGGTTTCCGTCCTTTGGGTGCAGAGGAAGCTAAAGAATACCATCTTGAAGAACGACTCCTTTTTATCGAGATTCCAGAAGGCTCCGCATTGGCTGGCGAGACCCTGGCGGATGCCCGCCTGGGAGCTGCCTATGGGATCTCAGTCCTGAATATCACCCGGGCAAGGCAAGAATGGCAGCTTCCAGATCCCAAAATGAAGTTGGAAGTGAACGACCAGTTGATGATTTCAGGGCACCCGACCGATATCGAGGTGCTCAACGGGCTTCAAAACCTCGAAATCGAGCGCAACGTGCATGTCGATATCGCTGATCTCGAAACCGGCGCCCTTACGGTTATTGAGGTCATGCTTTCGCCTTTTACCACTCTGGCAGGAAAAACATTACGGGACCTGCATTTTCGCGAAAAATATGGTGTATCGGTACTGGCGATTTGGCGCGGGAACCGCTCTCACCGGACAAACCTGCCGGACATCAAATTACAGTACGGGGACGCCCTTTTGTGTTTTGGCCCACTTGAACGTTTTGAAATCCTGGCTCGGGAACGGGATTTTGTTGTCCTGCGCCTGGACGTCCAAGAGAAAATGCGCCTGAAGAAAGCACCATTGGCAACCCTGATCATGTTATCGGTTGTGGCGGCCGTGATTCTCAACTGGATGCCGATTTACGTTGCAGCAATCGCCGGAGCCTCTCTAATGGTGCTCACCGGCTGCCTGACCATGGATGAGGCATACCACGCGATCGATTGGAAAGCGGTTTTTCTGATCGCTGCTATGCTGCCGCTGGGCCTTGCTATGCAGCAAACCGGTGCGGCCCAATTCCTGGCTGCTCAGGTGATCGCTGCCGCCGGCCCTTTTGGTCATACAGCCCTCCTGGGTGGCTTGATTGCCCTGACGTTGATCTTCAATCCGTTCATCCCCGGGGCGGTCAATGCGGTTTTTATGGCCCCCATCGCGCTGGCGACTGCCATAAGCCTGAACGTCTCGCCATATCCCTTTATCATGGGGGTGGCATATGGGTGCGCTTCCAGCTTTATGACCCCGGTATCTCACCCCGTAAACATCCTGGTGATGAGCCCCGGTGGCTACCGCTTCACCGATTATCTCAAAAACGGCTTGCCAATCGCCCTCATCGTGCTGACTTTATCCACCCTGCTGCTGCCGGTTCTCTTTCCATTTTGAAACGGATCTGCTCGCTGAGCGCAGAGGACAACCTAGAATCCCAAACCAACCCGGCAGTCGAATCGGGTCAGGCGCTATGGTCGTGACCTTACCTCAGAAAATTCTCGGGTCCATCGACGGTGATTCCACCGGTATTGGGCTGCTTGCTACCGGAAAAAGCAGCCAAAAAAGGCTGGGTAGCAGCTTCGGCAACCGGCACAACACCTTATGATCGCGGAATCCCTTAGCCCCAGTAACCGCTACCCCCGGCCTCGTTTTGACCTCGAACGCCTCCGCATCAGGGTATCGAAATCCTCCCCCGCCCAGCCAGGGCACCGAAGCCATTGACCAGGCTGTGGGTCGACCAAGGGGGCCCATAACCATCGGATGGATTACCCGGCCAACCCAATAGCCAACCCGTAAGCGCTCGCACCCTAAACACCGGATTGGATTGGGGGGATCATCCACTTTCCATCTTATACCTGTGACCGGGCGAAGAATTTCCTCCGGGAGGAGCGGGGTGTGTTACCGAAATAATCCCTCCACCAGTCATCCGTACGCAAAGGCTTGGGGGGTTCATTGGCGTCACGCCATTGCAAGGACTCACGGAAGGCAAAATGACTGAACATCCGCATGAATTCGCACAGGTAAATATCGGCGACACGCCTGTTGCCGCGGGTGATCACCATATTCTCATCGTTGTAAAGCGTTGAAGCGTCGCTAAAATTGGCCGACCCATCTACCACAATCGGATCGTCGGTCAGCGGGTCGATCAGCATGAATTTGTTATGCACAAAACGGACGTGGGTGTTCAGGTTGCTGAGCTTTTCCTGCACCCAACCTTCGACCTCGTTGGTCCGGATAAATTCGCCAATGGCGAAAACATTTTCGGGCAACCAGCGCAGTTGATCGATCTTGCGAATTTCGGCATCGAGTTCAGGCCCAGCCTTCATCGAACGGGTTTTCTTTTCCATTAACGCCAGACGGAAAGGCGCTTGCCCATTTTGATAGGCGTTTTTAAACAGATCGTGCATGCCGAAGGCAAAAGTCATCAAGAGGCCGTCTTTGGCGTTGAGTGCCAGGTCTGCGTACCAGTTAAGGGCATCCAGGTTTTTCCTTGGGCTAAAAAGCACACTGGTTCCCTCAGGAGGCGCTCCGTGGAGGGGTGGGGTGATCATTTCGACCTGGTTTCTCATCGGTACGGTAAGCAAATCCTGGCTGAGGGCTTTCCAGTAGGCGAAAAACTTTTCCGCCACTGCTGGTTCCTCAACAACGTGGGCTGCGTTCGAATGACCGAAGATACCGCCTTCAGAGAAATTCGTCCCACCCGTCCATACCGCAGCCGGCTGGTCGTGATCGAGTTTGACGATGAATTTGTTGTGAGCGATATACGATTCTGGCCGGGTCCGTTGGATGCACACCTGGTCCAGACCGGCAGCGGCGACTGCATTTTGATTGGATTCGCCAGGATTTTTCTGGCGTGCATCGTAGATGATCTGGATATCGACACCCCTATCCAGGGCCTCCTTTAGCACTTGAAGGAATTCTATATAATAAAATTCGTAGGCGGCAATACGCAAAGCGTGCCGTCCGGGTTGGCACGAACGGACAAATTCCACAAGCGCTTCGTATAATCCACGCGACAGCCATTGGTAAGCCATCTTGTTGGGAACATCTTTTGGCCGGCGGTCACCGAAGCGGCGCATATATCCCTGGGATGCCGCGACACCGCGGTTGAAATAGATATCATGGTCGCCGGATTCGGGACTTTCGGTGGTAAGGTAAATCGATACTTCCGCATGGGCCTTCAAGTCGGTGGGTGGTCCCTTGAGAGCAGCGATCGTGTAGGTATAATCATGGCCGGGTTTGGCGCTGTAATCCGCCCACTGAAAGCTCTGAATGGGGTGGTCGCGTGTCGAATAGAGCGATCCAGGTGGGAAGCCAGGGTCGGTTTCGGTAAAAGTTTTCATCCCCAGCAGATAATAAGCTTCGTTCTCGGTATGGTCGCGGCGGTGGAGAGAAAAGCCAGCCAAACCTTCACAGTCTTCGCTGAGCAGGTCGAATCCAAATAATACGACATAGGTTCCCGCTACAGCGTGGACTTTCAACCCGCAGTTTGTTTTGGTAACACGCATGGTAAACCTCCATTCCGAACTGTGGCCAATCACCACATGGTAAAAATATACTAAAAATACGGCTCTTCCATTATGCCATTATTTTTACCCGACAGGTCAACTTTTTATGGATCTTCCCCTCGCACCTCCTTAACTAAACCTTATCCTTGCATTACAACTGCCTGAATTTTTTTAAACCGCGTGTGGTCGATCGTCTAAACGGGTTTACCAACCATCCAAATCCAAATTACCCGGGTGAGCCTAGAATATCTTGCCAAATGTTCGTTTGCAAATCAACTTTTGGATGCTCTCTTATACGGGGATTGGATTGAAAGTAATCATCGCATCCCGACGATCCCATCCTATGAACGCAATCCAGGGAAACCACGATAAAACACGTTGAACATATGTGCTATACCCTTTATATTTATGATAGAATCCTGCTATGGATCTCTTTGAGCATGACTTGCAACAACGCATGCGGCAGGAGGCTCCCCTGGCAGCGCGGATGCGCCCGCGGACCCTGGAAGAATTCGTCGGTCAGGAGCACATCGTTGGCCCAGGCAAGCTGCTGAGGCGCGCCATCCAAGCCGACCGGCTGTTCTCTTCCATCATCTTCTTCGGTCCGCCTGGCACAGGCAAGACCACCCTGGCGCAGATCATTGCCAACAGCACCCAGGCTCATTTTGAAAGTATCTCAGCGGTCCTGGTGGGGGTTGCTGAACTACGCCGGGTGATCGGCGAAGCAACCGAACGGCGGCGAATGAACCGCAAGCGCACCATTCTGTTCGTTGATGAGGTTCACCGCTGGAACAAGGCCCAGCAAGACGCGCTTTTGCCGCAGGTTGAAAGCGGCATGATCACCCTGATCGGCGCGACCACCGAGAATCCTTATTTTGACGTTATCGCTGCGCTGGTCTCTCGCTCGCGCCTCTTCCAACTCGAACCATTGGGCGAGGAACACCTCGCCCAGATCCTCGACCAGGCACTCAGCGACCCGGACCGCGGTTACGGCCAAAAAACCATCCGTCTGGACACGGATGCCCGCCGTCACCTGCTGCGGGTCTCCGGTGGAGATGGGCGCAATTTGCTCAACGCGCTCGAACTGGCGGTCGAAACGACCCCGCCGGATGGAAACGGAGTGATTTACATCAACCTGGATGTAGCCCAGGAATCGATTCAGAAACGCGCCATCCTCTATGACAAGAGCGGCGACGCCCATTACGACACGATTTCCGCCTTCATCAAATCGGTGCGTGGATCTGACCCAGACGCAGCCCTCTACTGGCTGGCCAAGATGCTTGCCGCCGGCGAAGAACCGCGCTTTATTTTACGGCGCTTGATCGTCCTGGCAGGCGAGGATATCGGCCTGGCTGACCCGCAGGGCCTACAGGTAGCTTCCGCGGCCGCCTACGCCTTCGAGTATATCGGAATGCCCGAGGGCATTTATCCGATCGTCGAAGCCACCCTTTACCTGGCCACCGCTCCTAAATCTAACACGGCTCTTACCTTCTTCAAAGTGAAAGAGTTGTTAGACCAGGAAGGCATTGGGGCTGTGCCGACCCATTTAATGGACACCAACCGCGACGCTAAAGGTCTTGGACATGGGCAAGGCTACCAGTACCCGCATTCCTTTCCCGAACACCACGTCGCTCAGCAATACTTGCCAACGGCTTACCTCGGACGTCGTTTCTACGAACCCACCGGTCAGGGCTATGAAGCCATCATCGCCGACCGGCTGGCCCGCTGGCGCAAAGCCCTAGCCGAAGGATTGGACACAACCGGATCATCCAATGAGGAAATGAACCATGACCCTCCTGCTGCTCATCCGTCACGGAGAAAATGATGTCATGCACCACCGCCTGGCAGGGCGGATGGCTGGCGTGCATCTTAATGACAACGGTCACCGCCAGGCCAAAGCACTCGCCGATGCGTTGATCCATGCCCCCATCTGCGCAGTCTATTCCAGCCCTCTCGAACGGGCAGTCCAGACCGCCGAACCGCTGGCTGCCGGGCGCGGCCTGCAAGTACAAATCTGTCCGAGTCTTTCTGAAGTCGACTACGGCGATTGGCAAGGGCGCACGTATAAGCAGTTGGCGCGGGTGAAGTTGTGGAAAACCGTCCAAACGAGCCCCTCGCAGGTGCGCTTCCCTAATGGTGAGACCCTAACCGAGGTGAAGGAGCGGGTCATTGCTGAGCTGGCCAGATTGGCAAAACTGCACACACCCGAAAACAGCGCCGGAAAAGATAAAGTGGATGAGAGCATCATCGCTCTCGTCGCCCACGGCGATGTCGTCCGCCTGGCATTGACCCACTACCTCAATATGGCGATCGACGATTTTCACCGCCTGGTCATCCACCCAGCCTCCCTTTCGGTTGTGCACCTGCCGCCAGCAGGCCGCCCGACCGTACTGCACGTCAACCAAATCGCTGCGTTCGCCTGGCAAATTAAAACCGAACACAAGTACCCCAAACGAAACCGTAAATCCAAGAAACCTGCCGATGGTTAATGACCTGAGCTCTTCTGCCCGCAGAGTTCAATCCGCGCTGGATAGGCTCGGTCTGCCCTGCCAGGTGGTCGAACTGGCCGCTTCAACCCGCAGCGCGCAAGAGGCCGCCGACGCGGTCGGGACGACTGTCGGCCAAATCGTCAAGTCACTGGTTTTTCGCGCCGGCCGAAGTGGCCAGGCTGTGCTGGTTTTGGCTAGTGGCAGCAACCGGGTGGACGAAAAATTACTCGCCTCCCTGCTGGGTGAGCCGGTCGCAAAAGCCGATGCCGATTTTGTCCGCGAGCAAACCGGTTTCGCCATTGGCGGGGTGCCGCCGCTCGGCCATGTCCAATCCCTAACCACCTTTATCGATCAGGACCTGCTCCAATACAACGAAGTGTGGGCTGCTGGCGGGACGCCCCAGGCTGTTTTTTGCCTTAACCCTCCCGACCTGGAACGGATGAGTGGTGGGATTTTTGCAGTGATTAAAAAACTGGCCTAACGAAGGTGGTAGCTCTGCACTTAACCGTGGTCGTTCACCCCACCCCCGGCCCCGCCCCTCAAGGGGCGGTGAGAAAGAGGATCTTTGGGGTTTAAGCGGCACAAAAGTCCGCATAAACCCCAAACCTCTCGTGTTCTCCCCCTTCCCGATGGGAAGGGGGTTGGGGGGATGGGCGAAATCCGGCAACCACGGTTTATTGTGTTACTACCATGAAGGCGGATGACTTTTACAAAAAATTAATTAAGAAATTGCAGATGAAGTGCTATAATTATATTGGATAAAATCACTCGATTTTATGATCTTTTCAATCGAAATGGAAAGGAGAATCAATGATGCTCATTAGCACAGAATTAAACCAAGCCATTAATGGACAGATTGGACGCGAATTTGGCGCTTCCATGCAATACCTTAGTATCGCTGCCTATTTCGATGGCGAAGCCCTGCCACGCCTGGCGGGGTTCTTTTATAAACAGGCTGAGGAAGAGCATGCCCATGCGATGAAATTTTTCAAGTATGTTGTCGAGACCGGGGGCAATGTCGCCATCCCGCCTATCGAGGCCCCCAAGTCGCATTTTGAGTCGGCCGAATCGGCTTTCCAGCTTTCTCTGGACTGGGAAGTAGAAGTCACCCGTCAGATCAACCACCTGTACGACACTGCCCGCACAGAAAACGACTACGCCGCTCAGAATTTCCTTGACTGGTTCGTTGAGGAGCAAATTGAGGAAGTTAGCACGATGGATAATTTGGTCAAGCTCGTCCGCCGCACCGGGGAAAAGAACCTGATCATGCTGGAAGCCTATATCGCCCATGAGGGTTAAAATGGATTGACAAAAAAGACGGGCTCTAGAGCCCGTCTTTTTTTATTTTTCCGAATCGATCAACCCAATTTTTTTAGCGCGCTTATCCGAGTTTCTTTTATCCTCCATTTAGGCCCAAACCATTAAGGGCAGAAGAATTTCCCGAAATGGTTCTACGAATAGAAAAACACCCAAATAAGCCAAACCCCAATCACCAACAACCCAAAGAAAAACTGCAGCACAACCCCCCAACCGCAGCCAACGGCCAGGTTGCGTGTTGATTCCCAGGCTTTGTCCAAGTCTTTTACCCGCAGGTACTCCACCAGGAAAATAGCTGCCATACCCAGCAGCAGCCCACCCAACGGAGGCCAGGCAATACTGCCAATCACCACAGCAATCAAAGAAACCACCACCGAAACCCAGCCAGCCCCTCCGGTTTTTGCTTTGACACCCATCACAAGGTTATCGAGCAGGCTGCCACCAATAACCAACCCGCTGATGATGGCAAACAAGATCGTGCCGCTGGTGCCAAAACCGCTCATCACCCCATAAACCAGGGCAGCCGCCCACTGCAGCCAAAGTCCGGGAATGATCGGCAAAATGGTGCCCATCTGCCCGGCAAGCATTAGCCCAGCAATCACCAAGATAAAAGCAACATCAAGGAATTGTTCCATACCTTTGAGTTAACTTTCTTTACAAATCCTATCGATGCCGCCCATCCAGGGGCGGAGCACATCGGGGACTACCACACTGCCATCGGGTTGCTGAAAGTTTTCCAGAACAGCAATCATCGTGCGCGGCAGGCCCAATCCCGAGCCGTTCAGGGTGTGAACCAGGCGGGTTTTACCGCCGATTTCCGGCCGGTATTTAATGTTCGCCCGCCGCGCCTGAAAGTCGGTCACGTTGGACACCGAGGATACCTCCAACCACTCGCGGCAACCGGGTGACCACACCTCAATATCATAGGTGATTGCGGAATTGAACCCCAAATCGCCGGTGCACAACTGCACCACCCGGTAAGTCAACCCCAACCCGGCGCAGGTTGCTTCGGCATCCGCCACCATCCTGTCCAGTTCGCGGGGTGATTCCTCGGGCTTGCAGAAGGTATACATTTCAACTTTATCGAACTGGTGCCCACGTTTGATGCCGCGTACATCTCGTCCGGCGCTCATCTTTTCGCGCCGGAAGCAAGGCGTATAGGCAGTATAGCGCAGCGGAAGCGATTCGCCATCCAAGATCTCGTCCATATGCATTCCGGTTAACGGAACCTCGGCGGTAGGCACATTCCAGAAATCTTCTTCTGCATCGTGGTACAGGTTATCAGCAAATTTGGGCAGCTGCCCCGCAGCGAAGAGGGTTTGGGCGCGCACCATAAAGGGCAGGTAACGTTCCTGGTAGCCCTGGCGGGTGTGCAGGTCGAGCATCCAGGCAATTAAGGCGCGCTGCAAACGCGCCCCGGCCCCCTTAAGGATATAAAAACGCGAACCGGTAATCTTTACTCCGCGTTCGAAATCGATGATCCCCAGGGTCGTACCCAAATCCCAATGTGGCAGTGGTTCATCCACAGGTAAGGGTTTGGGGTCACCCGACTGGCGCACCCATACATTTTCATTCTCGCCTGCACCGTAGGGTGTGTTTTGATCAGGCAAGTTGGGGATGCTGGCAACCAGAGAATTTAAGCCGGCCTCTACCTGGCGTACCTGCTCATCCAATGCAGCGATCTGGTCCCCAAGTTGGCGCATCGCCTCAATTTTGGATTGGCGCTCGGCCGGGTCGCTCTTTTTTCCGATTTCCTTCGAGACGGCGTTGCGCTCGGCCTTCATCGTCTCGACTTTCGTGAGCAAGGCGCGGCGCTGTTGGTCGAGATCCAGCACCTTGTCAACAATGGATCCATCCATCTGGCGTTGTTGGAGCGCTATCCGCACGGTAACCGGAAATTCACGTAACAAGTTGAGATCAAGCATCGCTTACACCTCCAAAGTGGGTTAAATACCACCGCCTCGCCCATGCAGGACGAGGGGGTAAGCTCGTGGTGCCACCTGCTTTCGCCGCCATTGAAGTATGAACGGCCTCATTACGAGGATAACGGCCTCACCGGCCCTTTTATGGTCCTGCCGGACCTCTGCAAGGGCGACCCGCCCGGATGGGCGACCAGGATGGATTTCGCCGAGTGGTTCTACCGGCTCGCACTCCCCGCCAGCTCTCTGAAAGGCAACCCGGCTACTGGTTCCTGGGTCGATCGTTCAATAAGCGCATTATACCTGAGCGGGTAGGGATGTCAAGGATTGGATGAAAGGTGTGTGAATGTTCAGCGAGGCGCTTTCCGTATCCACCCGTTTCAAAAACCGTATAATTAACCAAACGATGCAAACCATCCCATTAAACCCACGAAAAACCCAAGGATCCACTGTCGTACCCATAACCGAAAACGGCTGGCGACTGACCATCCCGGCCGGGCCGGCTGGGCGCTACCGCCTGGCGCAGCTCGACGACTACGCGCACCTGCCGCGCAAGGCATTGACCTGGCAGACACCGTTGGTGTTCGAGGTCCAGGCGCGCGTTTCAGCCAATGACTTAGCCGGCACGTGGGGTTTCGGTCTGTGGAACGACCCCTTCAGCGCGGCGCTCGGCTTGGGCGGCGCTGCCCGCCGTTTACCCGCCCTACCCAATTGCGCCTGGTTCTTCTATGCCTCGCCGGCCAATCACCTCTCACTGCGCAACGACATCCCCGCTCAAGGATTGCTGGCAGCCGCTTTTTCTTCACCAAACCTACCCGCCCTGGCGCTTCTGCCAGGGCTGCCATTCTTACCTCTGCTGGCCTGGACGGTCACTGCCCGCATCCTGCGCAGCCTGGGGAGAAGGGTCGTTCGCGATCATGCGGCCCGGCTCGACCTGGATGCAGGTGAATGGCACACTTATCAATTAGAATGGCAAACGCACCTGGTAAGATTTACCGTTGACAACCAGCTTTGTTTTACAACCCCGGTTTCGCCGCGCGGGCGGCTTGGCCTGGTACTGTGGATCGACAACCAGTTCGCGGCCATCCCGCCCAACGGGTCGCTGCGCTTTGGGACGCAAGCCAGCCCACAGGAAGCCTGGCTCGAGCTTAAGGCATTCAGCGTGCGGTTTCCCGCACGCTGAATGCACACCCAATCTTCCAAAACCCTTCACATGGAGGCATGCTGAAGGCCGCCGCGCGCACCACGCGCAGGGGTCTGCAGCACGCTTAAGGTAAGAACAATTGAAGGATCAACCCCATGAGCAGAAGCAACCCGTAGCGCCGGTTTTGGTAAAATGCGGTTCCTACAAAATACAATGGCCATCCCGCAGCCATACGCTCATCTTGGGGTTTTTCGGAGGGTCGCGGTTTGAGGAAAATTTTAAATACAGTCGGCAAAGTCGTCCAGGCAAACAACACAATCAACATTACCGGCGAGAAGTACCCCACCACAACCAGGGTTATAACCGCCAGGTATTGGATCCCAATTAATCCTAAAACGGTATAACGGGATGCGGTTTCACCCAGGATGACTGGCAGAGTATGGATGCCTTTACCCTTGTCTTCTTTAAGTTTGTCGATATGCTTGCCAAAAATAACCGTTGTTGGACCGACCGCATAAGCCAGCGAAGCTATTGCCACGTACCAATCCCAGCGTCCGGTGATCACAAAATAACCACCCCCGACCATTAAGGGTCCCCATACCACCAACACGGCAATTTCCCCCAGGCCGATGTACTTAAAGGGCCAGGTATAAAAAAGCACAAACACTGCCCCTGCCAACAACAACCAGAAAGCCAGCCAGCCATGGACAGCCACCAGGTATGCTCCAGCCATCAAGGCGATCAAGCCGGTGACCGTCACATAGATTAAATGCGTTTTTCGGGTCCACAACCCTTGCTCGAGCGGTTGCGGCCCGTATTGGGTTCGGTAGTAATTGTTTTGATCTACCCCGCGGCTGTAATCGGTCAGGTCGTTGATTAAATTATTAGCCGCATGGGCAAACACCAGCCCAATGGCCAATAAGGACCAATTCAGCAAATTGAATTCACCGGCCCGGGCAGCCAACAGCCCGGCGATCCCGGCCGAAATAAAAGTCATGATTAAGACCGCCGCGCGGGTAGAGATCAACCATTTGGAGATGACATCCAGTTGCTGCCATTCCTCTCGGTTAATCCGCGGGATAACCTGCAATGCTTTGACCCACATTTTTACATTCATACCAGGTTCAATCCTAATGGTTAGATTGAACTATTATAACCATTTCTATATTAATTGTCCTATATTTTTGGACGTGGCGATATTTTCTAATCAATTTCTAATCTTTACACTCTATAAACTAGCCTCAACCATCAATCAAGGGTCGTTTTAAATAGAAAAAACCACCTTGGCCCCAAGATATTACCGTTTATCGGTCTTTAACCCATATTAATCGCCGGCAGCCTTTACCGGCAGGAGCAATTGGCCTTCCTGTACATCCCCCAGGATCAATATCCGCTCCGGTTGGTAAACTGCCAGCCAACCGGTGTAAGCGGCGGCAAGCGCGTTCAACTCATGCACTCCGTAGATCATTTTGTAAGGCAACACACCCCGGAGTAAGCGGTGGCGGGTGACTTCTTCAAAGAAGTCCATCGGATCTTGGAGAACGACCCCTTCGGTATGCAACAACAATTGACGCTGCAAGCGGCCTTCTAAGCTACGCTGGTCAAACAGGGTGCCCACATTCAGCGAGGCAAACACAGCCCGCGAAGAAACCTCGACCCACTGACGTTGACTCTCCGCCTCAGTAAAAGCCGCATATCCCATTCGAGTTAGCTGCTCGTAAAGCGAAAAACCTCTCTGCATCCAGACCGGGCAGTCTGCCCGATTTGCGGGTGTATGGGGAACATCCAGCCCGCGTTGGAGCAGTTCAACTTCAGCCACCCGCAGGTTATTCCACTTTCCCCCTTCTGGAGCAGAAAACAACCGCTGTTGAACCTCTTCGTTTTCCGTTAATCCCAGGTTAGGACCACCAGGCCCATTAATAGCAACCAGGGCATGGCTTTGCCCGGCCGCAAAAGCCAGCACTTCGCTCATTTTTCCGCCCCCGATGGCAAAAATCCGGCGTTCAGCATCCAGGGCAACATAAACCATCCCTTCGCGGGCACTGGTTGGATCAATTCCCAAAAAAAGAGTCGGCGGATCGGATGCCATCCGTTCAAGTTTAGATCATAATGATCAGCCGCGCAACCTAAAACTCGGGTCAGGCTATTATTAAATTTCTGCGATCGGTCTAAACCAACCCTTGACCGGATCTAAAAGATACGATTATCATCAATTCGGACAAATATCCTCTATAATAGGCCCTACATGCTTCATAATTTACTCAATTCCGGACGAATACGCCTAACCGTGGCTGGGACAGCATTGTTGCTGCTTCTGGTTGGATGCACCCTGGGAGTCTCACCAGCCGATGGTAACCCTTCGCCACTGCCACCGACTGGAATTCCTTCACCCACGCCCAGCCCGATTTCTTCGCACACACCAGCGCCCACCCAAACCAGGACGGTCACGCTCACCCCCAGCCCAACCGCGACGCTCCACCCGTTGATGATCGAAACGATGCGCCGCTTGGAGTATCCGGGCAGCCCAATCGAAATCGAACAAACCCTGACCTCAGGTGCCAATTATCACCGGTACCTTGCTGCTTATCGCTCGGAAGGACTGAAGATTTACGCCTATATGACCGTTCCCTACGGTGACCCGCCCGATGGCGGCTGGCCGGTGATCGTCTTCAACCATGGGTACATCCCACCCACCCAGTATCGTTCCACCGAGCGTTATGTGGCCTATGTCAACGCCTTCGCTTCCAGAGGTTATATCGTCTTTCGCCCCGATTATCGCGGGCATGGCGATTCGGAAGGCGAAGCACGCGGCGCCTATAGCCGCCCCGACTACACCATCGACGTTCTCAACGCCACCACCTCCATCCAAAAATATCCGTTGGCAAATCCGGATCGGATCGGCATGTGGGGTCATTCGATGGGCGGTCACCTGACCTTGCGGGCGATGGTAACCACAGATGTTGTTAAAGCCGGTGTGATCTGGGCCGGGGTGGTCGGCTCCTATCCGGATATGTTGGAACGCTGGCGCCCAACCGTGGTTCCGGAGCTGAGGCCGGCTGCTCGCCGTTTTACCCAAGAATTGCTCAGCACCCAGGGTGCCCCTAAGGAAAATCCAGATTTTTGGAATGCAATCTCCCCCATCTCTTTTGTGGCTGATATCAGCGGGCCACTCCAGTTGCACCACGGCAGCACGGATACCTCTGTACCAGTTTCCTTCTCGCAAAGTTTATACGATGCCGTTACAGCCGCCGGTGGAGAGGTGGAGTTTTTTATCTACCCAGATGACGATCATAATTTATCCCAATCGTTCAGCACCGCCATTCTGCGTTCGGTGGAATTTTTCGACCGCTATTTGAAACCTTAATTTGCAGTGATTTCTATTTTGTTTGCATGGGCAGCAGAGCCTTCCTTGCATACCCATTGAATGGAAATTCTTACCTATCCTCCTTCTTGACGCTTTAAAGGCTTTAGGATAGGATAATTAGGTGAAGCCCTTCTTGCCCCTAAAAAACCTGGCTGCTTTGATCGCTCTGGATGCGTTGGTCTTGTTGGCAATTACCCTGATAGGGTTTGCTACCCATAGCAGCAGTTTGGCAGATGGGCGTTGGCTGGCAACTTTCTTGCCTCTTTTCATCGCATGGATAGCTATCGCACCATGGCTTGGTCTTTACTCATCGGGGGTCGCCGGTAAGACGTCCGAATTTTGGCGCGCTCTACTGGCAGCCGCTTTCGCGGCACCCTTGGCCGTTTTATTGCGCGGATTGTGGCTGAACGCATCCATTATCCCCATTTTCGGTCTGGTGATGATGGCGGTCAGCGCAGCCGGAATGGGTATTTGGCGGCTCATCTGGGCAGGAGCGGCCACAAGAAAGACTTAACCGATATGGACGAAGCCGGTTTGATCAAAGATGCCATTCGGGGAGACCTGGATGCCTTCAATCGCCTGGTACTGACCTACCAGGAGATGGCTTTCAACCTGGCCTTTCGCATGCTCAATGATGAGACCGCCGCCGAAGATGCCACCCAAAACGCCTTTATTTCGGCTTACCGCCATATAGGCGGTTTTCGCGGCGGGTCTTTTAAAGCCTGGATTATGCGGATGGTGACCAATAGCTGTTACGACGAGCTGCGCCGCCTTCACCGGCGTCCAACCGTACCGCTGGAACCCCTCCATGTTGAAGATGAGGAAGAAATAGAATCTCCCTCCTGGCTGGCAGACAACCAGCCATCTGCTGAGGACGAAATCGAAATTCAGGAACTTGAAAAAGCAATCCAACATTGCATCGCAGAATTACCGGTTGAGTTCCGCGCAGTGGTGGTTATGATCGATGTCCAAGGATTTAATTATTCCGAGGCCGCCCAAGCTATTGGCCATCCATTGGGGACCATCAAAAGCCGTCTGGCACGCGCCCGGATGCGTCTGCGCATCTGTCTTTCAGGGTTTGGGGAACTTTTACCCTCCTCATTTCGTCTTGGAGAAGAGGCAGAGTTTTCATGAAAGAGCAGATTTCTTCCCAAGAATGGATCTTGCTCTCATCTTACTTGGATGGAGAGCTAAACCCGCGAGAAAAAACGCGGGTTGAAGCCCTTCTCCGAACCCGCCCTGAAATTCATGCGGTTTATCAAAGCCTTGTACGGACAAAAAGTGTGTTGCAGCGGACTCCGCGTAAATCTGTTCCGCGCAATTTTACCCTTTCGGCTGAATATTCCCGCCAACCGCAGCGCAGTTTACGCCTGATTCCCGTTCTACGCTTATCCTCTGCAGTGGCAGCCTTCATGTCGGTATTTCTCGTCCTCAGCCAGCTTATACCGGCTTTTTCCCCGGCCGTCAACCGCTTGGTCTCCCCAGATATGGCACTTCAACCCATGCAGGAAGAAAGCGCTGTGATGGAATTTGCTCCAGCCTTCGCGGAACCCGCTCCAATCCAGGAACCGCCGATGGTCTTTTGGGGTGGCCCGCCATTTGTTCCCCAAGGCGGGATGGGCGGCGCTGCGGTTGGCTCCATCCCCGGTGATATGGTTAGAGAAGGTGGGTACGCACCGCCGATCGTGATCCAACCCCAGGCCGAAAAAGCTATCGAAGTACCGCAAACATTGCCTGAAATCGCCAGACAACCTGGTGAGGAAGAGCCTCTTACCGGCAGCGGGCCGATCCTGGGGGTGCGCGAACCTCAAGAACAAGGAAAGATACTGGATAGCCCGACGGATCAGCGGATGTTGGTTACCGGAGATGCCGAGGTTTTCGCCACCGAAAGTGAACCGACCACTCCCTGGGGTATACCGATTGCGTATGTTGGCGCAATTGTGCTTGGGACCCTGGCGGCGGCATTCATGGTAACAGCTTTGATCCTCAAGAAGGCCTCCCGTCTTTGAGCACAGCCCATTATCGCTTTTGCCCGTATTGCGGCACACCCTTACAAATCAAACCGGTCTTTGCAAAGCCACGCGCGGTTTGCCCAAACTGCAGTTTTATTCATTTCACCGATCCAAAAGTTGCTGCCGGTGTGTTGGTCGAGCAAAACGGCAGTGTTCTACTGGTGCGCCGGATAAATGAGCCCCAACAAGGTTTGTGGAGTCTCCCGGCTGGTTTTGTCGATGCGGGTGAGGATCCGCGTGAGGCTGCCGTACGCGAATGCCGGGAAGAAACCGGTCTAGAGGTGAATATCACGGAACTTGTGGAGGTGGTTGCTGGTCGTGAGCACAACCGCGGCGCTGATATCGTCATCATCTACGGTGCGGTTGTAACCGGCGGCACATTGCACCCCGGTGATGATTCCGACCAGGCAGTTTTTTTCCCCCGCAACCAGCTCCCGCCGCTCGCCTTCCATGCCACCCGGTTGGTGTTGGGGGTAAGAGAGTAAAAAATCGGGTCAGTTCCTTATTAAAGAACAGCTTTTCCTTCCACGTTGACGGGCATCTGGTTGGCTGGTTTCGATTCCCTTCTCTCTCCCCCATGCTATAATTAGAACAACCTTTCCGAATCGGGAGTTGTACTGGTGCCAAAATCGGGTTCACGCAGCACGAAATCGAGTTCCCCCCACTCTCCGCGTTCAAAATCCGCTCCAAGCCGCGCCGCAACCAAAAAACCCATCCCATCGAGCCGGACTACCCGCACACGCCGTCCGGGTCCGCCATCCAACTTTTCCTGGGGCAGCCTTTCACTCGACCGCAAATTAGATATCCTCGGCATCTTCCTGGCGCTGATCGGTTTGCTCACCGTACTCAGCTTACTTTCCAGCGAACGAGGCCCACTAACCGGGTTTCTGATCACGACCTTAAATCAGATTGCAGGCTGGGGCTCCTTCGTCCTTCCTCTAGGGCTGATTGGGATCGGGCTGTGGTTGGTTTTTCGTAAAATGGACCGCCTGCCGGTACTCTCTTTTGAACGTACCATCGGTATCCTCCTGTTGTACCTCAACCTGCTGACCTGGCTGCACCTTTTCGGTAGGGGTGGCAGTCCATTGGCCGATGGAGGAGGCGGCGGTCTTATTGGCGGGTTTTTCCTGAACTTACTGACGAGCACAATCGGCTATGCCGGGGGTGTCATCGTCCAGATCGCCTGGTTGGTTCTGGCAATCGTTTTTACTTTTGATCTATCCATCCCAGAAATATACCGCCGGCTGCAGCCGTTTTTTGTCGCCTGGGGTGAGCAAATCGGAAATAGGCTCAATCGACCCGCATCCTCCGGACCACCAACCGGTAGAATCTTCTCTCCGCCCCACTCCGCCCCTGGCGAATTGCCACCCGATTTCAACCCCTTGCCCGGACGCTCTCCATCGAATAGGCCAACCAAAAAACCCGCCACCGGTCACCAGGACATACCTGATTCGGTGGAAGCAACCCGCGATGACCATGGAGAACCGACACCGCCTGGGCCAACCGTAACACGCCGCCGCTTGCCAGCCATACCGTGGGTGCTGCCTCCGCTCGACCAGATCCTCGACCCAGCCACTCCCGCTGCCCAGCAAACCAACCTGGACCAAGAGCGTGCCAGGCTGATTGAGGAAACTTTAGCCTCCTTCGGGGCGCCGGCTCACGTTGTCGATATTTCTCGCGGACCCACCATCACCCGCTTCGGGGTTGAGCCGGATTTCTTAGAAACTCGTTCCGGCCGCACCCGTGTCCGGGTTTCTAAAATCTCTTCCCTGGCCGATGACCTGGCATTGGCGTTGGCTGCTTCACGAATCCGCATCCAGGCCCCTGTGCCAGGCCGCGCCTATGTCGGAATTGAGGTGCCCAACACCGAAATCAGCCGGGTAGCCATGCGTGAAGTCTTGGAAAGCGATTCCTTCAAACGGATGCGCTCACCACTGCGCTTCGCAATTGGCAAGGATGTGGCCGGTAAGCCCATCTCCACCGACCTGACCACCCTCCCACACTTGCTCATTGCCGGGACCACGGGTTCAGGAAAATCGGTGTGTGTCAATTCTCTCCTCACCTGTTTATTGCTTAATAACACCCCGGTGGACTTACGTTTGGTTCTGGTCGATCCAAAACGGGTGGAATTGACCGGCTACAACGGCATCCCACATCTGTTGACCCCGGTTGTGGTGGATACCGAGCGGGTCATTGGTGCCCTGCAATGGCTGCAGCGAGAGATGGATGCGCGTTATCATAAATTTTCTTCGGCTGGCGCGCGCAATATCCAGGATTACAACCATAAGCACAACGACCATTTGCCCTACCTGGTTGCCGTTATCGACGAATTGGCCGACCTGATGATGCTGGCGCCTGATGAGACAGAACGGGCTATCACCCGCCTGGCACAGCTCGCCCGCGCGACCGGTATTCACCTGATCCTGGCCACCCAACGCCCTTCGGTAGATGTGGTCACCGGTTTGATTAAAGCCAACTTCCCAGCTCGGATTGCCTTCGCTGTCGCCTCGTCGGTTGACAGCCGGGTGATCCTCGACCAGCCGGGCGCCGAAAGGCTGCTCGGGCGCGGCGACATGCTCTTCCAGGCCCCCGATGCCCCCGCTCCGGTGCGTTTACAGGGAGTGTACGTCGCCGATCCAGAAATTCAACGCCTGGTCGATTTCTGGCGTACTCAGGCTTCCAGCCTCCACAGCCGGGTGCCAGCCAGCGATGAAACCCAACCGATGGTGGATATGCTGCCACCCGGTATCCCGCTCAAACAAGGTGNCCTCTGGGATACAAAGGAAAACGCCGACCCGCTCCTCGCCGAGGCGATCGACCTGGTCCGGCGCGAGGGGCGGGCCTCGATCACCATGCTCCAGCGCCGGTTGCGCATCGGCTATACCCGCGCGGCGCGCATGGTNGACCTTTTGGAAGACAAAGGAGTCNTCTCGCCGGCCCTGCCAAACTCGCAGGTGCGTGAGATCCTGGATTACGGCCCGACNGCTCCACCCAAGGATGATTAATTAATAAAAGGCGGTCATCTCAGGGTGGTGATAACCCTAACGCTTTCTGCGCAGGGCAATACCGTCTGCGCCGAGCTCTTTTCCTGGGTTTAATCTGCGGGGGTGGCCATGCGGGACGCCGCTGCCGCTCTTAGCGCCTCGGCTTTATCCGTACGCTCCCAGGAAAGGTCCAAATCGTCGCGTCCAAAGTGCCCGTAAGCGGCGAGCTGGCGGTAAATCGGCTTACGCAAGCGTAAGTCTTGGATGATCGCGCCAGGCCGCAGGTCGAAGTGTTCGCTGATCAACCGAGCAATATCCTCATCCGAAATGGTGCCAGTGCCAAAGGTTTCCACATTGATGCTTAATGGACGCGCTACCCCAATAGCATAAGCAACCTGGATTTCCACCCGGTCGGCCAGTCCGGCCGCGACGATATTTTTCGCCACCCAGCGGGCTGCGTAGGCCGCCGAGCGGTCGACCTTGGTGGGATCCTTGCCGGAGAATGCACCGCCGCCATGGCGTCCCATCCCGCCATAGGTATCGACGATGATCTTGCGCCCGGTCAGTCCAGAGTCGCCCAGCGGACCACCGACCACGAAACGTCCGGTCGGATTAACAAATATCTTGAGNTCCTCGTCCACCATCTCCTCCGGTAGNACCGGTAANATGACATGGTTGATGACGGCGGCCCGGATTTCTTCTTGAGAGACTTCCGGCGAGTGCTGAGTGCTGACTAAAACCGTATCCACCCGGAATGGTTTACCAAAGCGATATTCAACGGTCACTTGCGCCTTACCGTCTGGGCGAAGCCAGGCCAAGGTTCCGTTCTTGCGAACTTCGGCCAGGCGGCGGGTAAGTTTGTGGGCCAGGAAAATTGGCATTGGCAGCAGAGTGGGAGTCTCGTTACAGGCATAACCGAACATCATACCCTGGTCGCCTGCGCCAACCGTTTCGATCTGTGCCTCGGTCATCTCACCCGATTTGGCCTCCAGCGCTTTGTCCACGCCCATGGCAATATCCCCTGACTGTTTGCAAATCGCCACCTGCACCGCGCAGGTATGGCCGTCGAAGCCCTTGTCGCTGTGGTCATAACCAATTTCGTTGACCACTTTCCGCACCAATTCATCGAAGTTGATCAGGGCTTTGGTTGTGATCTCGCCCAATACCAAAACAAAACCGGTTTTGGTGGCAGCTTCACACGCCACCCGTGAAAAAGGATCCTGTTCCAGGCACAAATCCAGGACTGCGTCGGAGACCTGGTCGCACAACTTGTCCGGATGACCTTCGGTTACCGATTCGGACGTGAAAAGGTAGCGGGGTGAATTCATAAAAGTGGTATTCATCACAGAGTATCCTCCTGTAAAATAAAAGTTGCCCCTTCTGGACTATGGGGGCAACTTTCAACACTATTACGATTTGCCCTCTCATCTTCCAGTTTTTTTTGTCTGCCGGAGTTGGCACCTTGAAGTCCACATGGGGTTTCAGGTTGTCGAGGTTTCGCAGGGCCGGTCCCTCCACCTCTCTGGATAAGAGCGCCTTTCAGGGGCTATTGAATTGTTCTAAGTCAGTATGCTATCACAGGTTAAATCACATGTCAAATGCTTTTTGGAGAGGGTGTTCAAAGCTCTGCCGAGCGGGTCGCGATACGCTGCTTGACCTGGTCGATAAACATCTCCACCGGCATATCATTTTGGCGCGATCCGTCCCGGCGGCGTAAGGCAATCGTCCCTGAGTCCTTTTCCTGGTCACCAACGACGGCCATATAGGGCACTTTGAATAGTTGCGCGTTGCGGATTTTAGCATTCATCCGCTCCGAGCTAAGATCTGCAGAAGCGCGAATACCTTCCGCCCGCATCCGCTCAGCCAAGTTTTGGGAATATTCATTGTGCAAATCGGTGATAGGGATGATCCTGACCTGGTCTGGAGATAACCAGACTGGAAAATTACCGGCATAATGTTCGAGCAAGAAACCGACCATCCGCTCATGGGTGCTCAGCGGAGCGCGGTGGATGCACAATGGGGTTTCATTACCTCCATTACGATTCACGAAGGTCAGATCAAAGCGGTCGGGGATGGCAAAATCGACCTGGTTGGTGGCCAGGGTAAACTCACGCCCAATCGCGCTCCAGATCTGCACATCAATCTTTGGGCCGTAAAAGGCTGCCTCATCGACAGCTTCGACATATGGAACACCCCCATTTTGCATTGCCCGCCGGACCATGTCCTCAGTCTTCAGCCATAGCCGTTCGTTATCAACGTACTTTTTTCCCAACCCGCGCGGATGAAAGGTGCTCAAGCGCATGACATAGCGGTCGATGCCAAACAATTTAAAATACGCCTGATACAAACCCACTACACCCATAAACTCTGCTTCAAACTGCTCCTCAGAGCAATAAATATGGGCGTCGTTCATCTGCATCGATCGCACCCGCATCAGGCCGAATAACTCGCCGCTCTTCTCATACCGGTAACAGGTACCAAATTCTGCCAGGCGTACTGGTAAATCGCGGTAACTGCGCGGGCGGGCCGCGAATATTTTATGGTGAAACGGGCAGTTCATCGGTTTGACGTAATAACGCACTCCCTCCAGGTCCATCGGCGGGTACATGCTTTCGGCATAATAGGGCAGATGCCCGCTGCGGATGAACAGATCCTCTTTGGTCAGATGGGGTGTGCGCACGCGGTCATAACCAGCTTTGTCTTCCATTTCTTTAGCCAGTTTTTCTAACTCCTCGATGATCAAGCCGCCCCGCGGCAGCCATAACGGTAGACCTGGACCGATCTCATCGTCGTAAATGAAGATTTCCAGGTCTTTGCCCAACTTGCGGTGATCGCGCTTCTTGGCTTCTTCGAGCATTTGTAAATAGCGGCTTAATTCTTCTTTTGAGCGCCAGGCCGTCCCGTAAATCCGTTGCAACTGTGGGTTTTTTTCATCCCCGCGCCAGTAAGCACCGGCAACACTCATCAACTTAAAAGCCGAGGGATTGATTTTGGAGGTATTTTCTACGTGCGGGCCGCGGCACAGATCCACAAATTTGTCGTGCGAGTAAATCGATATTTCGGGTTTTCCATCCAACGGATGACCGTGCTCATCCGTCTCGCCCCGCTCCAGGTCGTCGATCAGCTCGATCTTATAGGGCTGGGTCTTGAATATCTGGCGGGCTTCATCCGCGCTGACTACTTTACGCACAAAATCGGACCGGCTGGCGACGATCTGGCGCATCCGTTTTTCGATTTGCTGCAAGTCTTCTGGGGTTAAAGTGCGCGGTAAGTCAAAATCGTAATAAAAGCCATTCTCTACCGGCGGACCGATTGTGTACTTGGCTTCGGGGATCATCTCTAATACCGCCTGGGCCATCACATGTGCCAGGGAATGGCGAATGCGATAAATTTCGCTCTCTTCGTAACGTTCTTGTGCATCCATAACCATAACTACACCTCTGTAGATAGAAGATCGGAAGCGTGAGAGCGATTCTCTGCCAGGCTCTCACCCTTCCAGCTTCATTTTTAATAGCACGGCCTATCGATTTGTTGAATTATATCAGAGCCACAGCCCATTAAACGGGTTGGCACCACAAGGCGATGGATTACACCAACCGAAGGTTTCGGTGTTAAATTCTCCCAGGGTCTAGCCTGAACTTCACCGCTTACGCCTGGAAGCTCGTCGTCCTATCCATTGGAGCAATGGTATAATTTTTTATCCCTCAGCGGTTGTGCAAATTCCCGCTG
>JGI24111J20145_1000018_pt1 | contig 35622 bp, 39 predicted proteins | sample SubbioR11Jul_8B1_FD_20145 | JGI IMG/M metagenome (IMG submission 20145)
GTAGCTCAGCCCTTTAGGGCTGATAACGGCCATGCATATGCGATTATCAGGGCTAAAGCCCTGAGCTACGGGAGATAAAATATGAGTTGCAAAATCTCTGAAGCAAGTTCGTATCTATCAACAAGAGCATAAGCGGTAAGGTGCTTTACCACTGCAAAAAGGATAGTAAGGAGATAAAGGCGAGGGTACCGCTCTTTCAAGAACGACCCCGAAAACGCGCGTTCTTCCATAGTTGTGCTTGACAAAAACGAGTGATGATGCAATTATTGAGACGATATGAGTCATAAAGTGAGGTGAACAGTCTGATGAAACAGATGACAATTAGAGGAATTGCGCCGGAATTAGAAAAAGTGATAAAAGAAGAAGCTAGAAAGAAAGGCCTAAGCACTAACAAGGTAGTGGTCTCTTTGCTCGAGAAAGGAGCGGGCCTAACAGCAAAAAAGACCCTCAAAAAGACGGTTTATCATGATCTGGATAGCCTTGCCGGAACATGGTCGTCAGAGGAAGCGGAAGAGTTTGAAAGGCACCTTGAAGAGCAAAGAAGAATCGATGAGGATGTGTGGAGATGAACCGGGTTTTGTTGGACACCTCGGCATACTCCGCTTTTTTTAAAGGCGACCCGGCTGCTGTTGAGGCGGTTCAGGCAGCCGATGAAATTTATCTCAATCCCATAGTTTTGGGAGAACTCTTAGCCGGATTCATAAGGGGCAATAAAGAGAAGAAGAACAGAACCGAACTAGAGACCTTTCTGTCTTCACCCCGGGTTTACTTACAGATAATCGATGAAGAAACTTCCGAAAGGTATGCTTTAATTCTGTCGTCATTAAAAGACAAAGGAACCCCGATACCCACAAACGATATCTGGATTTCCGCTTTAGCCATGCGGGACGGGCTAAAGATACTCACCACCGATAGGCACTACCAAAAGGTAGTACAAACAATTGTAGAAATCTTCTGATTGCATATCGTTGCAACCCTCTTTTCGCAATAAGACACATCCTAGCTCAGGGATTCCGCAATCTTTCAATCTTGCAGGAACGACCCCGTGAATAAGCAGCTTGTATGAAGAGCCGACCCGCGTTACAATATATGCGATATGTTAAGGGGTGATTTACATGGCACAAGGAAACCTTGCCACCAAGATTGCGAGCCTTGAGCTGCAAATAAAAGTTCTTAAGGGGCAGGCGAAAAAGAAGAAAAAAGAAAGAGCCTTGGCGCAGGTGGATGGATTACTAAAAGGCAGGAGCGATACCTCTTTTGACGAAATCAAGGCAGTTGAGATTAGTACTCCTGAAGAGCTCAAATGATTTACGTTATTGATACGCACGCCCTTGTCTGGTTTATTGAAGGCAGCAAAAATCTAGGTCGCGAAGCACGAGAGATAATGCGCGCGGCTGAATCATCGATCGTCGTGCCTACCATCGTTCTTGCTGAAATAAAACACCTCTACAACAAGAAACGAATCGCGAGCGTTTTCACTGAAGTTAGAGAATTATTAGACGATGACGAGAGGGTTACCATCTATCCGCTTGATGACACCACATTAGATTACCTCCCGGAGGGTTTAGAAATCCACGATGCAATAATATGCGCCACGTGCCTCGCGCTTCAAGATAGTCTCGAGGAAGAAGTAATTTTGATCACCAAGGATCAAGAGATTATCGAATCCAAAATAATCGAAACCACTTGGTAAGACGATTGCCTTATTGTAGCAGGCTATGATGTACAAGCGCTCGTTTCCGGCGAGGGCAGCGCTCTTTCAAGAACGACCCCGCGAATTAAAATCGCTAACCAGCCCGCTTCGCTTCTTTTTGCTCCTCAATCTCGACGGCCTCAAAGAGCAGCATTCTCATTAGCGTCTGGTAGCCCATGCCCTTCTTAAGCGCGAGTTCATTGAGCCGCTCAACGAGGTCCTCATCAAGTCGGAAGGTGACCATTTTTTTCTTGGGGCGCGGGCGAGTGGGGCGCATACCGCCAGGGATTTCTACACCTTCGTATTCTGCGGGATCGTGGGTGATTAACGTCAATTACTTTTCCTGTCGGTAATTCTAATTGTCGTTGATCACCCGTGAGAGGATTTGAACTTTTTTACACATTAGCGGTACCTGCAAGAGAGCTATAGGAGCCGTATAATGGATTAGCGTTTTCTCTCTTCTCGTAACTTTTGACTTGGGCATATATGTCGTACTCGGTCTCTGTTAAGATCAGTATTAAGGATTATGCCTCGAGTGCTTGCAACAAGGTAGAGACTTGATAATCTGAGAACCTCTACAGTGGGAGTGATGAAGAGCTGCCGTGAGAAATATCGAGATAATCAACGGATCTAGAGATACTGATGGTACATATTTTGGGCACATCAAAGGTGTGCCCAAACCCAAAGAACTCATTGAGAAAACCATGGCTGCGGCAGAATCAAGAGGCGCTGATTTTACCGGAATAACAATTAAAAGCAGTGATTATCATGATGAATCTTCGTATGGCTTTATTCTCATCGGCCGACCAGTCATCTACCTTCAAGGCGTGGATTTAATTGCAGATTGCGCTTGGTATAGTAATGCGATACGGGGCCTTTATGAGAAATTAAACATTGACGGGACCCTTGCTGATAGGGCTAATAATGTCGTAGAATCTATAGTAAGGACGTTATTGCACGAATATTGCCACCTAAAAACACTCGATGTCATGGGTGATTATTTAGCAGGTGGTTTCGATAGCCGATTTACAGAGTATATAGACCATGTGGCAAAAATGAGAAAAGGTGGTCCAGAAGCGCTTCTCCAATTGGATGATCGCAACCGTAATGGAGAAATAGGTGAGTGGATTGCTGAGGATTATAGGCTACTATTAGATCCAAACTCACCGTATCATAATAGTAATTCAATAACACAGGATTTACTCTATCCGTATCTGGCCGCTGATAGGCGTGATTATTTGAAAGGGGCTCTCGGGCTATGAGAGACAAAAGACCAAACTTAGATATTTCTTCTGACGAAATTGAAAGCGTCAGAAAAGAAGTAGCTTACAGAGTAAAAAAGGGCGTCTCCAAAAGCGAGCTTGAAAAGATTATGGCTCCGGCGAAAAAAGCGAAGGTAGTCCGCACTGCGACTAAGAAAGTTAGCCAAGCTCACTCTTAATGTATCTAAAGCTGTCAGCCGAGGTCTGCCTACGATTCTCGGTTTGTAGGTTGTTCTTAGCCTTATCAAAAGCACTGACTTATCCTTCCAGACTCTGCTTCCGTCCCAAGTATTCTTTTTCGCGAGCAAACCTGAACTCTTTCTGGTTCGAATAGTGTTGGATTAGGGCTGCTTAATTTTTGATGCGTTTTTCTGCTCTCGTATAATGGCGATAGGCAGCTCGCAATGTTATAATTATCCAAGCAGTTGCCTATTGTATGAGTGAACCTTCGACTATATCCCGGGGTGGTTATATGCGCATCAGCGGAAACGAGACCGTCGATGACCTCGGCGCCGCCGGAACCTATACGCTCAGGTGGGACCTGGTCGAAGAGTTGGTTACCTGGTTCTCATCGAAGGGCGTTGCGACCAGAAACATATCGGTGAGCGTGAATTAGTATAAAAAAAGAAAAAGTTATCAGCAGCCAGTTGATTTGCTGATACTCCATAAGGATTGCGGAGCGCAAAAGGATAGTGTATAAATTAATTAGAGCCGTTCAAGCTCTAATTAATTTTATTTGAAGGTAAGACATGCTAAAAGCATTACAAGAGCTGTATGAATACCGAGAACTGCTAATCAACCTTGTTGTCAAAGAGCTAAAAATTAAATACAAAAACTCAATATTGGGTTTCTTTTGGAGTCTCATCCACCCGTTATTGATGATGCTGGTTTTCACATTTATCTTCTCCTACGTCTTTAGGGCGAACATAGAAAATTATCCTGTTTATTTTCTCGTCGGGTTTCTGCCGTGGAATTTTTTTGTAACCGTGCTATCGGTTAGCACGGGGAGCATTGTCGGAAGCGGGAGTTTAATAAAAAAAGTATATTTTCCTCACGAAATTATACCGATTTCACTGGTGGTTGCAAATCTGGTAAATTTGTTTTTATCTCTCGCGGTCTTGTTCGTCGTCTTAGCTCTATACGGCTACAATTTTTATGTCTTTTTACCGGTTTTACTCTTTGCAATCATAGCGCATACTCTGTTGACCGTTGGGTTTTCTTTAATGCTCGCGGGTTTGAATGTGTATTTTCGTGATATAGAACAGTTGATCGGCATAATGCTGTTAATATGGTTCTATGGTACCCCCGTATTGTATGACATGTCGATGATACCCGATAGGTTCCTGTGGCTAATAAAGTATGCGAATCCGATGACATCGGTTATATTTTTATACCGTGAGGCTTTGTATTATTTGCATTGGCCGAGCCTAAAACTACTTGCCTATACGACAGTCAGCTCGCTTTTGGTGTTCTGGGCGGGGTATTGGTTGTTTAAGCGATTATCGCCGGCGTTCGCCAAAGAGGTGTAATAGATGTCATCTAAACCACTCGGCTCGGAGCGGGATAAAAATGTAACACTTAGCATTAGTGATGCATGGGTGAAATTTCGCATTTACCATGACCGAAAATTTACATTGAAGGAGAGGCTGGTAAGACTCGGCGGCTCTTCTTATGAAGATTTCTGGGCATTAAGCGGAGTATCCTTCAATGTAAACAAGGGTGAAATGGTAGGCATTATCGGCCATAACGGCTCGGGTAAAAGCACGCTTCTAAAATGCATTGCCGGTGTTTTACCTGTCGATAAGGGCAGCGTAAAGGTAAACGGCAGGATATCGCCGCTGCTTGAGCTGGGCGCCGGTTTTCACCCCGATCTCTCCGGCCGCGAGAATATTTACCTAAACGCAGCTATTCTTGGCCTCACAAGAAAGCAGGTAAAAGCGCGCTTTGATGACATAGTAAACTTTGCCGAACTCGAAGAATTTATCGATACGCCGGTTAGAAACTATTCGTCAGGCATGTATGTTCGTTTGGGGTTTGCGATTGCCGTTCATTCAGATCCCGAAATTTTACTCGTCGATGAAGTGTTGGCTGTTGGCGATGAAGCTTTTCAAAAGAAATGTTTTGAAAAGATTGAAGCTTTCAAAAAAGCCGGTGTCACCATCGTATTCGTTACGCATGACCTTGGTTCAGTGCGGCGCATGTGCGATAGAGTTATCACCCTTGAGAGGGGCCGCATAAAAGCGCAGGGCAAACCAGGCCAGGTTATCAGGGATTATGTCGACGCGGAGCTAATCGATGAAGAAAGCAGCTTTACCGAATACGGTACAAAAGAGGTCGTAATTAACAAGTGCGAACTCCTTAACCGGCGGGGCGAAGCGACCAGGACTTTTTTAGCCGGCGATACCATGACCTTAGCGGTCCATTTTGAGGCGACAAATCCGGTTGAGGAACCCAACTTCGGGATAGCTATTTACGATTTGAGGGGCAACCACTGTTTCGGTACGAATACGCAATTAAAGAGGTACAAGACGGGTATCGTTAACGGCGCGGGTATCATGTACTTTCACCTCGAGCACCTGCCGATGCTTGAAGGTAAGTTCTATATATCCTTAGCCGTTCAATCCGCAGATGAAAAAGTAACATATCATTGGCTTGATCGTTACCTCTTATTTGAAGTCGACAATCCGAGCGATGATATTGGAGCCTTTTACATACCCGTGCGTGTTGAGTTAAAGTCGCCCGTTAGCACGAACCCTGGTGGGTTTAGTTGATCGGCCCAATGACACATACGTTTAGATATTGGAGTGTCTGAAATGAATGAAGACTTTTACCGTGTGTTTGAGGCACGGTATCGCGGTTCACGTGAGTCGATCATGTCGCGCTTGCGCGCGTATCTGCCTTTTGTTGAACCGCTTCGGGGATTCTACGATACACCCAAAGCCGTTGATCTGGGCTGTGGGCGCGGAGAGTGGTTGGAATTGATGCTTGAAGCTAAATTTATGCCTTATGGTGTCGACTTGGACGACGGAATGCTCGGTGCCTGTGTTGAACTGGGGTTGCCGGCAGAGAAAGGCGACGCGGTCGCTTATCTCGCCACGCTTCCCGACGAAAGCCAGGCCGTCGTCTCAGCCTTTCATGTGGTGGAGCACATCGGCTTTGAGCAACTGAGATTGCTGGTTTCCGAGGCGCTGCGGGTGCTCAAGCCCGGAGGCCTGCTGATCATGGAAACCCCGAATCCCGAAAATATTGTTGTGGCTACAAGAGATTTTTATGTAGACCCAACGCACCGGCGCCCGATTCCGCCCCTATTGTTATCTTTCCTCCCCGAGCACTACGGTTTCGAAAGAGTAAAGATATTGAGGCTGCAGGAGTCCGCGGAACTCGCCTGCAATAAGGCGCCATCGCTACTCGACGTGCTCAGTGGCGTAAGTCCCGATTATGCCGTTGTGGCGCAAAAAGCCGGCTCCGAAGAAATCATTGCCGCGACAAAACCAGCTTTTGATGCTGAATATGGTCTAACGCTAGAAAGCCTGGCCGGTAGATATGACCAGCACGCCGAAGCCCGCGCCACCGAAGCCGAAGCCCGCGCCGTTGATTTGATAAACAGTACGTCTTGGCGCATCACCGCGCCTATGCGCCGGATGGTGTCGATCCTGCGGAGGCTGGTCTCACCGTAGACGGGAGATGTGCTAGAATATTTAAAACAGCTCGAAGACGACTTTCTGGGAGGCATTTTTATGGGGCAGGTTGTTGAGGATCATATATAGCGCCAATTATCGAATTTGAGGAACCATTGATCGATTGAGGCCTGTTCGGAAATGATGCGTTGGTTTTGAAGAAGTATAGGATTGATTTCAGGGCTGAGGGATAGCGCGTAGGAGTGTGGCGGCTGATGCGAATCGGCATTAATCTTATACCATTGTGGCCCGGTAAGATCGGTGGCATGGAGACGTATATTCGAAATCTACTCGACCATATCGCTGCTTTGGACAGGACAAATGAATACTTTCTATTCACGGCCGATTGGAATGACGATACGCTCGATTTTGCGAATCCTAACTTCAAAAAAGTGCTAGTGGAAAAGGAGATACCCCAGTTTGCGCCTCGGGAGATTAGCCGATTTGAGCGCAGTATCTATAAGATACGCTACGTTCGGTACCTCTATAAAACCCTGCGACGGGTAAAAACCGGTAAACTAACTAAGATCATAAGGGATTTATCCATAGATGTTTGGTTCTGTCCTTTAATGAGCCTTGATCCCAGATACTTACGCATTCCAGCCGCGATAACCATACCCGATGTCCAGCAGGAATATTACCCTCAGTTCTTTACCGATAAGGAACTATTCAATCGCGCAACGAATTGGAGGCAGTCATGTCATGAGGCGACAAAGGTGTTGACCATCTCTGAGTTTTCCAAACGAAGTCTCTGCGATAAATACCACCTGTCACCGGATAAGGTAGAGGTAACGCTTCAAGCCGTCGGCGACGAGTTCCTTTCAACCGATGGTGCCGGCGATAACCGGATAGCAGAGAAGTATTCCTTGCCTAAAGCGTATGCGTTTTATCCGGCTAACACCTGGGCGCATAAGAATCACCAGCTACTCATCATGGGTTTTGCGCTATTTAAGAAGCGCAGCAACAGTAACCTGAAACTGGTTCTGAGTGGCGTGAGCGATGCCCGCGAGCAACTCCAGGCACTAATCGATCGCTACAATTTAGTCGACGATGTGGTGTTTTTGGGGTATATCCAGCGCGCTGAGATGCCAGCCGTTTACCGGAGCGCAAGCTTCATGATCTTTCCATCGCTTTTTGAGGGGTTTGGCATACCGCTACTTGAGGCGATGGCGTCAGATTGTCCGATTGCCGCGTCGAAGATGACTAGCATACCAGAGGTTGCAGGGGATGCAGCTCTTTATTTCGACCCGAGGAATCCGGAGGCGATTGCCGCGGTGATCGAGAAAATGGTGGATGATGCCGCGTTACGGCATAATCTGGCGCAGGCCGGGCGAAAACAACTTAAAAAGTTTTCCTGGGATAAAACGGCGCAACGGACCTTACATGTTCTTGAGGAATTATATCGAGAAAGTAAGAGCAGAGGCTAAGATGAGCGATAGCTTGCAGTCAAACAATGGATACCCTTTGGTTTCGATTGTTACTCCATCATTCAATCAAGGCAAATATATCGAGGCGACCATCAACAGCGTGCTCGGTCAGGATTACCCTAATATTGAGTACCTCGTGTTTGATGGGGGTTCGACGGACAATACGGTTGAAATTCTGCGGAAGTATGAACGAAAGCTTACCTGGGTTTCGGAAAAAGATCGGGGACAATCTGACGCCGTAAATAAAGGCTTTAAAGCGGCGAGAGGCGAGATTCTCGGCTGGTTGAACTCCGACGACACGTATGAGCCAGGTGCGATTAGGGCTGCGGTTGAGTTTTTTATTAAGCATCCGGGCGTTAAGATGGTCTATGGAAAGGGTGCTCATATCTATGAAAACGGCGAATTTATGGAATGGTATCCTACCGAGCCGTTTGAGCTGCAGCGATTATCTGAGACCTGTTTTATATGTCAACCAGCCGTTTTCTTAAAAGCAAGCATCTTTGATGAGATTGACATGCTTGATGTTGGCCTACATTACTGCATGGATTATGACCTTTGGATTAGAATTGCAAAGAAGTTTAAAGTCGAGTATCTGCCTCTGCATTTGGCAAATACGAGACTGTATCAGGACACGAAGACGTTATCAAAACGGGTGGAGGCGCATGCGGAAATTATTGAAACCGTTAAAAGGCATTTTAGCATCGTCCCGCGGAATTGGATTTATGCTTATGGCCATTATGTGCTAGATAGGTTATTGACGCGTGATACTAAGGCGAAATATATCGCCCATGTAGGTTTGCTGGCACTTATGGTGTTTTACTATAATTATCGTGTAAACCGTGTACTGCCGGGGTCAGCCGATCTGAAAGAATGGGTAGGAAGGTTTTTCAAACACGTTCGGTCAAAGGGGTTATGACGGGTTTAGCGTAATCCTGGATACTCGGTTATGTAGCCAAAAATGAGGATAAAATGATTGGTATTGATGTAAGCCTGGCCGTTGGCGAGAAGGCAGGTGTCGGTTATTATGCGGCTAGCCTTATTGAGGCGCTAGCGAAGATCGACAGGCAACACGATTATATGCTCTATCCGTTCTTCGGCAACACGATGCATCCCGACTTTAAGAAAGTCACCGCATTGGCCACTGGCAACTTCAGGGTCTTCATGGACTCTGCCTCGCCGTCGCGCGTGAGGTTAACGAGGATAAAGTTTGGTATCGATAATAGCCGGTATTTTAACGGTATCGATCTTTTGCATTGCACGAGTTTTTTTATCCCAAAGCAATACAGTGGTCCGATTATCTCCACGATCTACGATGTAAGTTTTCTGCTTTTCCCCGAATGCCACACCGAGGCTAATAGGCTGTACTGTCTCCAGGGTACCCTTGATGCGGCAGATCGCTGCGATAGAATCATCGCTATCTCAGAGAATACCAAGAGCGACTTGATTAAATATTTTGCCGTCGAACCCGAAAGAGTAGTCGTCACTCATCTCGCACCGCGTGATGTATTCCGGCCCATCAACGATGAGCTGATGCGCGGGACAGTGTTAAAGAAGTATGGCATTAAGGGGTCGTATATATTCTCCCTCGGTTCGATCGAGCCAAGAAAGAATCTTATTCGCCTAATTCGAGCCTACGCCCTCCTTGATGAACGGACACGAGGCCGATTTAGCCTCGTAATCGCGGGTGGTACCGGTTGGTTGAACAGCGATATATACGCCGAGGTTAAAGAATTGAACTTAAGCGATTATGTGAAGTTCATCGGCTATATCGTCGATGAAGATCTGCCCGTTCTTTATAGCGCGGCCGACATGTTTGTTTACCCGTCACTCTATGAGGGATTTGGCCTACCAGTTGTTGAGGCTATGGCCTGTGGAGCCCCGGTTATAACTTCAAATAACTCTTCGCTTCGCGAGATTGCCAAGGGTGCGGCGTTGTTGATCGACCCAATAGATGAGACGGCAATAGCCAATGCCATCCTGGACATTATAAATGATCGAGAACTCGCCAACGATTTGAGGGCCAAGAGTATTATTAGATCCTCCGAGTTTTCCTGGTTAGAGGCGGCCAGAAAAACCCTTGCTGTGTACGAAGCATGCATCAGATAGTATCGTGATTGTTTTACAGTGACTCGTATGCAATCCCTGTTCGATTATGGCGAATACTCCTTAGGCGCGGCCGTCTTCGTTTTTTGCGGCTGATAGTTCTTATGTCGGGCTGCTGAGCTGGTGATTTAGGTTTTGGCTGGGGTAAAATGCCTACTAACCGCGGAACTTTGGAATTTCTTCGGACAACAATGGGCAACTAACCTTTATACATCCGATAGTTGAGCTTGAGTGGTATAAGGTGCCACTTATACCTTTTGTTTACTGGGCCTTAACCAATTCAAGATTCACGATCATAAAAGACATAACGCGAGGGTCGGTATCGGTTACGCGAACGGGTTCCCCATCGGCGACAAATTCGATCAAGAGCTTATCGTAATTAACATCTATGGGCTCGGATATATACTCCTGCCATCCGTCCCCCATCTTGAACTCCGCTATCTTCTCATCCGCGACTTTGACCTTCAAAGTCTTACCGGGCGCCGCTGGGTTGACGGTAAATTTTAATATGGCTTTTTTCTCGTCGGTGTCGTTTACCAAAACCTTATACTCAAAGACAAGGGATTTTGAAGTCCAGTACCACCAGTTGGTCCCGTCTGTTTCGCGGTTATACCCACCGCTAACTGTGGCTAGGTAGAACATATCCCGCACGTCGCTCGCCCTTCTTAAGGCAATCCTTCCCGCACCTACGCCTTGATACCCTTCATGTGGCTCTGTAAACTCGATTACCCAGTCTGCCGTCTTAAAGGGCATTGTTCGATGTTCGGGCGGCAAATGCCCCGTAATATAACCATCATCCGTGTAGTCGCTTGCCAGCTTTCTGTCGAGCAATATATAGGCGACCATCTGGCGCAGTTTGTGGTGGCTGGGACCTAAATTCAGATATATCACCTCATCCGGGTCTATATCTTTTACTGCTTCCCTTAAGTGCAAAAAGGCGGTAAACGGCGCGCGATTATAACCCGTCTCATTTAGAAAATCCTGTGTGATATGTTTAGACACGATAAGCAAGTTTACGACAGCGCAATACATAGCTAAGAAGCCAAGAAAAATCGGCAAAAGCTTGGTGCGATACTTTTTGCTGTAAAATGCGATAGATGATCCCAGCAGAATAATAGAAAAAGGACTCGCCCACTTCGCAATCTTAAATTGCAAGAAAGAGTGGCCGACTTCGTTTGCGGTTATCGGCGCGGAAACGTATCTGAAATATAAAAATGCAAGAAAATACACGAATAGGATGGAGACATGAACGAGAAGGGGATTTGATAGCTTCTTCTTAAACGTCAGGAAGATGAAATATAAAATCGCCGAAAAGAGGGCGGCAAAGACCACGGGCGTAACGTATTTTCCGAATATCCAAAAGCCGAATGCTGTTTTAAAGCCTGATGAGAAGGCCAAGAACTCGAAAGGATTCCATAAAATCGGCCAGCCAATCTCGCCCTTGCCCGACCCTATTCCAAAAAGAATTTTTACAATGTTATTAAGGACCCTGACTGATTCAAAGTTAACGAACAGCGCGGCTTGAAAGATAACGAACACGCTGGATAGTAGCAGCTTTTTGATATTAGAAGGGTCGAAAATTATTTTCAAGAACAAAAACCCAAGCAGTGCTACAATGATAAAGGGCAACATATCGTTGTAGCAAAATACTACTATTGCAAAAAGAAGGGATATGGGTATCGCGCCAATAAACAGCTTTCCGAGTTGCTTGACTCTAGGGCTTTCATTAATGAAAGCCGCAAATAATGTCGTGCTTCCTGCCGCAAAGGCAAGGCCGAAAGTTTGTGGGAAAAACGCGTTCGTTGCGCCAAAATGCCAACCGGTAAACATCGTTGCCGCCGCCAAGGCGGTAAGAAGCGCGATTTTTCTGCTGCCCCTCATGATAAAATTAACCGCCCCGCCGATCGCTAAAGAACCTGCGATAAACGGAACGGCTATAACGGCCGGGTAGGCAAGATAAGACCAATCCAGCCCAAAAATAGCCTGCACCCAGCCCAGGAAAAAAGACCCGCCCATGCGGGATCCCGCCCCTTGGTATAAAACGACCTGGGATAAGGCTGGGTAATATCCCGAAGCGGTAACGACCTCTGAGAAGGCGTGCTTTTGCAACCACTGACTGTGAACGAGATAAGTGAATATATCGTTGAAAGAGTTATATCCGTCAAAGCGGATAAGTGGCGCAAAAATTGTCGTGGATGCTATTAAAGAGAATGAGAACAACAGCAAGTACTGGGCCGGGGGGGTCTGTCTTATATCTTTACGTAAAAAGAAAAGAGAAATCGCGACTACAAGCAGTAATTCGACTAAAACAATCAATTGACTAAATGGGGCGACCCAACCATGGATTGTGGCAACGAGTATGAATATAGCAAGCCCAAACAGCGGGCTAAAGTATAATTTCCCGAACGGTCGGAGTCGATAAGGCAGCAACTTGGCTATACTAAGCCCAACTATCGTCGCCATAAGAAGCATCGTAAGCATTATTGATAGCGAAATTATGAAAAGCACTTGGACCCTCCGTATTTAATAACGTCTGATGCGAATTAAAACACCAAGCATCTTAATGACCCGTCAGCTAAATATGGACAGTCTGCTTGGGATGCTTTAGAACAAAACCACATAGCCTCGAGTTGCCTAGAGCTGACGTAGCCAAGATAAGAAGGCAGCCTGTTGCTATTATAGAACATTTCTGTGCAGTCGGTAACCACTCAGAGAAATGTTTTGAAAAAACTCTTTTTTTAACGCCGCATAATGCCGTACAAACACTAAAGCCGGGAAAAATTGGGGGCATGGGAATCTATCCCCGCAACCTTCTTAAGGAGCTTTTGACATTTAAGAGGCGTCTTTATATAATTATTCTGACTGTGCTATATGGGATAATCACGAGAGGTATCCGGGGTAACTTCAGGTTTTTTTGATGCTTTTGCAAAACATGAAATCTGCTGCGGTAGTAATGGTAATACTTCGAAAGAATCCTCTAAAGCATTTATCACATTGTGAGCCGACTTTGGTACTTGTCCGATTAATGCGGTGTGACTTGTAGCGCTATAGCATAGTGTGCCTTTTAATATCTTGAACGGACAAGAGTGAAGGAAGAACAAGATGATTATTTCAAGAACACCTCACAGAATTTCTTTTTTTGGAGGCGGGACTGATTACCCGTCATGGTATCTGGAAAACGGAGGCAAGGTTTTAGGGGTAGCTATCGATAAGTATTCTTATATAACCTGCAGAGAACTCCCCCCTTTTTTTAAACACAAACACAGAATAGCTTATTCAAAAGTGGAGATGGTGTGCGGCGTAGATGAAATTCAGCACCCATCTGTAAGGGAAACATTGAGATATCTAAACATAGATCAAGGGTTGGAGATTCACCACGATGGTGATATCCCTGCCCGTTCAGGCATGGGGTCAAGTTCAGCCTTTACCGTGGGGCTTTTAAAAACGTTATATGCGCTTAAGGGCAAGATTATTACAAAACAGGACCTTTATAAAGAGGCAATACATATTGAGCAGAATCAAATTAACGAGAACGTGGGCTCTCAAGATCAGGTGTGGGCCGCGTATGGAGGGCTTAACACCATTGAATTCCTGCAAAACGGCGAGATTATTGTTGAACCGATAATAATGAAGGAAAGGTTTTTGAGAAGCTTTGAGAGTAAACTCATGCTCTTTTTCACAGGTATAGCGAGATATGCTTCAGAGATAGCAGAGGAACAGATACGAAATACATCTAAAAACAGAGACGAATTGGTTAAGATGAGAGAACTTGTTGACGAGGCCTATAAAATACTCATCACTGGCAACGGTGATTTCATCGAATTTGGCAAACTTTTAAATGAAACATGGAGGTTGAAAAGGAAGCTATCAAATAGAATTAGTAATAACGAGATTGATAGTATGTATGAGATCGCTATCAAGAACGGTGCGGTTGGCGGCAAGCTACTAGGTGCCGGCGGTGGAGGTTTTATGCTATTCTATGTAGAGCCAGAGAATCACAGCAGGGTTAAAGAGGCGTTAAAAGATCACCTGCATATTCCTTTTAATTTTGACTTTACGGGTTCGGAAATTATTGTATACAGGCCAAGCTATCAAGCTAATGGGGAGAGAAGATGAGTTTTGAGCTTGCAAGCTCAACATGGGCTGAGGAAGAGAAAAACGCGATACTCGAAGTAATCAACAGCGATAAATACACGATGGGGAGAAATGTAAAAGATTTTGAAGAGAAGTTTGCAAGCTTTTTCGGAATGAAGCATGCCGTTATGGCAAACTCAGGCTCTTCGGCTAACCTGATTGCGGTTGGCTCTTTGTTTTATAGGAAGGATAAGCCTCTCAAGAGGGGAGATGAAGTAATAGTACCGTGCATTGCATGGTCGACAACTTATCATCCCTTACACCAGTACGGTTTAAGGCTAAAATTCGTTGACATTGATTTACATACGCTGAACTACGATGTAAATGAACTCAAGAAAGCCATAACTAAAGATACCAAAATGATAGTCGCGGTCAGTATTCTAGGTAATCCCTGCCAGTTCGATGAGATAACGAGCCTCTGCGAAGAGAATAATATTATCCTTTTTGAAGATAATTGCGAGTCGATGGGTGCGGAGTTGAATGGTAGGCATACCGGGACGTTTGGGCTTGTAAATACCTTTAGCACATTCTTCTCGCACCACATCTCAACGATGGAGGGGGGGCTCGTCTTAACTAACGACAAAGAAATCTACAATATTTTAAAAGCGCTTCGAAATCACGGTTGGACGAGAGACCAGGATGAGGATAGTCCGATTTTTGAGAGAAGGGATGATGATTTTTTTGAGGCTTACAGGTTTATTCTGCCGGGATACAATTTAAGACCTACTGAAATTCAAGGTGCGATAGGAATAAGGCAGTTAGATAAGTTAAAGGGTTTTCTAGAGATCAGAAGGCGGAATGCTGAGCATTTTGTAGATCTTTTCAAGGATGACGCGAGATTTATAATTCAAAAGGAGATTGGAAAAGGTTCGTGGTTTAGCTTTACGATGATTGTAAATCCTGAGTCGAACATCGTGAGGGATAAAGTTCTTCAAAAGCTAAAGGATGCAAATATTGAATACAGGATAATAACGGGCGGAAATATATTAAGGCATGATGTCATTGAATACTATGACTACACAGTTACGAAATCGACGAATGCCGATACGGCTCATTACAATGGGTTTTTTATCGGAAATCACCCCCACGATGTAAGGGATAAAATAGATTATTTATATGAAACGCTAAAAGACCTATAAGGAAAGAGTGATCAGGTGAGCTATAAAATATTGGTTACTGGTGGTGCTGGTTATTTGGGTTCGACGCTTGTTCCCAGACTGTTGGAGTTGGGGCACAGGGTAACTGTGCTGGATAATTTTATGTTTAAACAGAATTCCCTGCTTGATAGTTGCGCTTCCGAGAATTTTGATGTTGTCCGGGGTGATGCGAGGGACGAGGGTACTTTAAAACCGCTCTTGAAAGATGTGGATTACATCATTCCCCTGGCGGCGTTAGTGGGCGCACCGCTATGCAATAGGGATAAGTCGGGTACCGTAAGTACTAACAGGGATGCGGTAATCTCTGTCGCTAAGCTTGCCTCAAAAGAACAGAGGATTGTTTATCCATGCACAAATAGCGGATATGGCGTTGGGCAAAAAGGCATCTATTGCACGGAGGAAACACCTTTAAACCCGATATCCTCTTATGGAAAAACAAAGGTGGAGGCAGAGAGTTTTCTACTTGATAGGGGCGACGCCATAAGTCTGAGGCTTGCTACGGTTTTTGGCATGTCTCCGAGGATGAGGCTTGATCTGTTAGTTAATGATTTTACCTACAGGGCTGTTAAAGATCGTTTTATAGTTGTTTTTGAAGGCCATTTCAAGAGGAATTACATCCACGTTCGTGATGTTGCCAGAGCCTTCATTCATGTGATCGATAACTTTGAGGCGATGAAGAATGAGTCATACAATGTGGGGTTATCCGATGCCAATCTCTCGAAACTCGAGCTTTGTTCCAAGATAAAGGAGCAGGTTCCCGATTTTACGATTATGGAAGCCCCGATAGGTGAGGACCCCGATAAGAGGGATTATATCGTCTCAAACGAGAAGATTGAAAGCACGGGTTTCAAGCCCACACACTCCCTGGAGATGGGGATAAAGGAACTTATCAAAGGTTACGCGATAATTACAAATAGCAGTTACAGCAATGTTTAAAGATTCAAGGATTTATGTTGCGGGACATACCGGTCTTTTGGGTTCGGCGCTGGTAACAAAATTAAAATCCGCCGGTTATCAGAACATACTCACGAGGACCCACAGTGAGCTTGATCTTACAAATCAGGGGGCAGTAGCCGACTTTTTTCAGAGAGAACGACCCGAGTACGTTTTTCTTGCCGCTGGACTAACCGGGGGCATTGTAGCTAATAAAACCTATCCAGCAGATTTTTTGCATGTCAACATCGCAACTCAGGATAATGTTTTTCAGGCGGCACAGGAAAACGAGGTAAAACATCTTATCTTTTACGGTTCGTCGTGCGTGTATCCGAAAAACTGCCCGCAGCCTATAAAAGAAGAATATTTGCTAACCGGCGCGATCGAGGAGACTAGCGAAGCTTACGCGGCGGCAAAGATTGCGGGTATAATTGCCTGCAAGGGATACAACAGCCAGTATAAGACGAATAGGTTTATTGCGCTGGTTCCGAATTCCATGTACGGGCCTAACGACAATTATGATTTAGAGAACTCCCACGTTATGGCCGCACTTATCCGAAAGCTCCATGAAGCAAAGATGGAAGGAAGAGATAAAGTAACCCTTTGGGGAAGCGGGAGCCCGAGAAGGGAGTTTATATTCAGTGAAGACGTTGTTGGCGCCTCCGTTTTCGTTATGGAAAATGCTGAAAAATTTCAAAATAACCATTATAATTTAGGGACTGGCGCTGATCACTCAATAAAGGAACTTGCCGAGATTATATCAAGAATTGTGGGCTTTAAAGGTGAAATCTTATGGGATTTAAGCAAGCCGGATGGAACGCCGAGAAAGCTTTTAGATAGCTCAAAATTTTTAAGTCTAGGGTGGAGACCAGCTACTGCCATAGAAGATGGTATTAAAATAACGTACGAATGGTACTTAAATAATAATCGGATAGAATGAGGAACATGCTATGCCAGCGCAAAAATCTGAAGAGCTAATTAGCTTTCTGAAAGAGAAGGCTACATGGGTAAGAAAGGAAACTCTAAATATACATAGAATAGCTCAGGAAACCAGAGTTGCCTCTTCACTATCGCCTGTAGAGATATTTGTTGTTTTATATTACGGCAAGATCATCAATCATGATCCCCGGGACATCCTCTGGGAAAATAGGGATAGGTTTATAATTAGCAAGGGCCACGGTTCAATCTCATTTTACCCGATATTAGCCGATTTGGGCTATTTTGACAAACAAGAATTAAGCAGGGTATGCAAAGAAGGTTCAATCTTAGGAGGAATCCCCGACCCCATAATACCTGGATATGAAAGCATAAACGGTTCTTTAGGTCACGGATTGGGGGTTGCATGTGGTGTAACCCTGGCTTTGAAAAGTAAGAACGGAAATGAAAAAGTATTCGTACTGCTAGGTGATGGTGAGCTGTACGAAGGTTCTGTATGGGAAGCTGTCATGTTTGCGGGCGAGCATAAGTTAGATAATTTGATAGCGATAATCGATAGTAATAAAGCGTGCATGCTTGACCTTTGCGCTAATATCATAGACCTCGAACCGCTTGATGAGAAATTCGAGGTATACGGGTGGAAAGTTAAAAGGGTCGATGGCCATGATATCGGGTGCCTATATGATGCGTTAATAGAGCTGAAAGAGGATAAAAGCAACAAGCCAAAACTATTGATCGCAGATACGATAAAAGGAAAATGCGTTCCAAGCTTAGAGAAAGACCCCTTGAGCCATATTAGGAGCTTAAGGGAAGAAGAGATCGATTTGATAATTGCGGGGTTGAAATGATAATAGAGACGAGAGTTGAAACAAAAACCATGAGGGATGCGCTCATAGAAAAAATTTATGAGCGCATGCATGAAGATAGTAGCCTATTCTTTCTATCCGCAGACTTTGGGTCTCCTAAGCTGGATAAACTAAAAGAGGATTTTAAAGACAGGTTTATAAATGTTGGGATAGCTGAGCAAAACCTCATCAATGTAGCGACTGGGCTTGCGCTAGAAGGTTATAACGTATACGCTTACGCGATTGCGCCATTTTTGACGATGAGGGCTTACGAACAGATAAGGAACAACCTCTCGCTGCTATCACAGGTAAAGACAGTCAACGTAAACCTGGTGGGGGTTGGCGCGGGACTAAGTTATGATGTATCTGGTCCGACGCATCATTGTTTAGAAGATATTACTATAATGAGGACATTGCCAAACGTTACCGTATTCTCCCCTAGCGACTGGGTGCTTGCTGAAAAGTTTTTGGACTATTCGATAGATGTTAAAAAACCCAAGTATATGAGGTTTGACAGTAAACCATTGCCGCGAATCTATCCGAATACAGCAAACATCGATTTTCAGAAAGGATTTTGTGAATTAGCAGAAGGGGAGGGATGCTGCTTAGTTTCAACCGGTTTTATGACGCATACCGCGGTAAAAGCAGCGGATAAATTACTGAACGATGGTATAAAAATCGGGCTTATCGATATGTTCATGCTGAAGCCTTTTGATAAAGATTCATTTTTTGAATCTTTAAACAGATACGAGGCTGTAATAACTCTTGAAGAAGCTTTCATAAACACAGGGGGGCTGGATAGCCTCGTCTCTACCATACTAGAAAACAAAAACCCTAAGATCGGGCTTAGAAGAATGGGATTTGGGGACGAATATGTTTTTGAAATGGGCGGTAGGGAGCATTTACATAAATTAAACAATTTGGATGAGGGAAGTATCGCAAAGGCTATCAGAGAAGTGTTAAAGTGAGCTTGATGAGTCGGACAGTAGATTTAGTATTAATTAATCCCGGGGACAGGAAGCAAGTCTATCAGGACTTAGGAAGGGATTATTCCGCAATCGAACCCCCATTCTGGGTGGCAGTGCTAGCCGCTTATCTTAGGAACAGTGGATTGAATGTGTCAATAATTGATGCAAACGCTGAAAATATTTCTCCAGGTGAGACCGCAACAAGGGTTAATGAATTAAACCCAATACTATCCGCCGTGATAGTTTATGGTTCCCAACCCTCCGCATCAACACAGAACATGACGATTGCGGGAAAGATATGTAAGGCTATAGAGGAAAACACGTCTTCAAAAGTGGCCATTGGGGGGCTTCATCCCTCGGCATTGCCTCAACAAACACTCCAAGAGGAAAAGGTTGATTTTGTAATAGAGGGTGAGGGGTTTTATACTCTCACAGGCTTAACGCAGGCCTTAAAATCAGGAAAGAAGGAATACTCGCATATACCAGGGCTTTGGTATTACGAGGATGGCGCCATTAAAAATAACCCGAGAGCCCCGCTTGTTAAAGATCTGGATAAAATGCTTTCTGTTGCCGCATGGGATTTGCTTCCAATGCAAAAGTATAGAGCGCATAACTGGCACTGTTTTGATGATTTAGAGAATAGAATGCCTTATGGTGCCGTATATACAAGTCTCGGTTGCCCTTATTCTTGTGTCTTTTGCTGCATAAATGCACCTTTTGGAAAGCCTGGCATAAGGTATAGGAGTCCCGAATTAGTTGTAAAAGAAATCGAATTGCTAGTGAGCGAACACGGGATAAGGAATGTTAAGATTGTTGATGAGTTGTTCGTTCTAAGTGATAAGCATTACATGACAATCGTTGATTTGATAATAAGAAGGGGTCTCGATTTAAATATCTGGGCATATGCGAGGGTGGATACCGTAAAAGAGGATAATTTGAGGCGCATGAAAGAAGCTGGGATTAACTGGCTTGCGCTAGGGGTCGAATCGGCTAATCCTGATGTAAGAGATGGCGCCGAAAAAAGAATGAGAGTAAATGATGTAAAGAGCGTGGTACGGGCTATCCATGATGCCGGTATTCGAGTGATAGGGAATTATATCTTTGGCTTGCCGGATGATAACCTAGAAACAATGCAAGAGACATTCGATATGGCCACAGAGTTGAATTGTGAATTCGCAAACTTTTACTGCGCCATGGCCTATCCGGGGTCGAAATTATACGCCATCGCGGTTAAAGAAGGATGGGTGCTCCCAGAAAAGTGGCACGGATTTTCGCAACATTCGTATGATATGCTCCCCTTGCCAACGAAGCATATCAGCGCAGCGGAAGTGCTGGCATTCAGGGATGATGCGTTTCACCGGTATTACGAAAATGCGGGTTACTTAAATATGATCGAGGAAAAGTTCGGAAAAAACGTTAAGGGGCATATACAAGAGCTAACGAAGACTAGGTTGAAAAGAAAGATACTAGAAGGCTGATTTTAACTTGCTCTACATCTCAACGTCTTCAATCCAAACGAACAATATTTTCGAAGCGATACGCCAATTATTAGGAATAACGCGGAATATTGAACTATCCGGCGGTTGCCTATATGATGATAAGCTTCTTCAGAAACTGATAAAGGTTAAGCAGCAAGAGGGTATCAATTTTTTAGTACACGGTTATTTCCCGCCTCCACCAGAGCACTTCATTTTGAATTTTGCCGATACAAGCAAAAAAACGAGGGTGTTTTTAACAGAGACAATGAGGTATGTCAAGTCGTTGGGTATCGGTTATTACTCCATCCATGCGGGGTTTAAGAGAACGTTCGACTTCGAGAACGAGCTTCTTTTTGAATCCGGTGATAAAAAAGTTTTTCTTCTAGAAAACATAGAAAGCAATATCGAGTGGTTTGTAAGAGAGTTTTCGGACACAAAGATAGCAGTCGAAAACCTGTACCCGAACAACAGAAACAAAGAATGCTGTTTTATGATGCATGTGGACAAAATTGTCCTGATGATGGAGAGATTTTCTCAGATGTACTTATTACTAGATCTGGGGCACTTGAAGGTCTCATCAAGGCTCTTGGGCTTTGACTACCTGGAGGCGGCAGGGCTTTTGTTTGAAAAGTATAGCGATAGAATTGTAGAAATTCACCTCTCCGAAAATGATGCTATTAACGATAGCCATTTCCCAATCTACTCGGATAGTGCTCAATACGCTATCATAAAAAGATATGCTGAGCTGATTAAACGAAATAAAATCAACGTTACGATAGAAGCAAGGAATTACTCATCAGTTCAAGAACTCTTAGATAGTTATTTGCTGGTACATGATGTGTTAACCAAAAACTCACCTTCCACGGAACACAAGTCCAAGTCCACCCGCTAAAAGACAACCTGAATAGCTTCTTTTAATAGGTCTATCTGGCGGAATCGTGTTCGCTTAAGTCTTAAAGTCCTGTTTGACAGGGAGTAGGTTGTTATCTAAAATGAGCGATGTGAGGGGGATTCTAATTTTAGCCATAACGATACCATTTGTAGATTCTTAAAGTCATGCGGTCTATTGGGAATTCCTCCGAAATTTCAATGGAAAGGGTCTTTTTGTGAATAAAGAAATAAAGGTATTGTCTGTCGTGCTTTCATTTTATAATGAGGAAAACGTTATCGAGGAACTCGTCAATAGGCTTGAAAATGTGTTTAAGAAAGATTTGAAAGGGGTCGTTAGTGACCACGAACTTATCTTAGTGAACGATGCGTCGACCGATAAGTCGAAAGAAATCTTGATAAGATTATCAAAAAACAACAAAAGTATAAAGATAGTCAACATGTCGCGAAACTTCGGCGTCTCTCCCTGCGTCCTTGCTGGAATGGCGTTTTCTTCTGGCGATGCTGTTGTTTATATGGATGCCGATTTACAGGACCCGCCTGAGGTTATTCCGGAAATGGTAAAGGTCTGGTTAAACGGTGATGCAGATATAGTTGATACTAGAAGGGTATCTAGAGCAGGCGAATCAAAGATTAAGTTACTAATTACTAAAATCGGTTACCTGACTCTAAATAAGGTTTCTAGCGTCAATATAGAGCCGGAAGTCGGGGATTTCAAGTTACTTTCAAGAAGGGCTGTGAACGAATTAATAAAGCTAAAAGAAAAGAAGCCGTTTACGCGGGGATTAGTCAGATGGATTGGGTTCAAGCAAGAAACTATCTACTACAATAGGGACGCTCGTTATGCTGGGGAGACTAAGTTTAAAGTATATGGGCGGAAAGTGATTAGCAATTTCTTAGACTCTGCTCTAATTTCATTCTCAAGCATACCTTTGAAAGTTTCTTTATTTATCGGCTTTTTAGTATCAGCTGGCGCCTTTTGTTTTTTGATTGTGATATTCATTATGAAGTTCCTCCAACTTTCTTTGCCGGGTTGGTCGGCCATAATGGCAACTATACTCATGCTTGGCGGCATTCAATTGCTCACAATTGGAATGCTCGGGCTATATATAAACTCTATATTCCTCGAAACAAAGGGAAGACCGAACTATATTGTTGAAAGTACCCATGGCTTTAATGAATAACCGGATCAACTGGAGATCAATACTTAAATTATCGCTCATAATCATAATTATGGTTTGCATAGTCACCCTTTTTTTTCTGAGGTCGAACGGATACATTTCGACCGAAAATATAGTGCATGCTATCAAAAGCAACGCCAGTATGGCCCCGTATATCATGCTGTTTTTATACCTTGTCTCGCCAGGTATTTTCCTACCCACTTTTTATCTGGCATTACTTGCAGGAATGTTGTGGGGCCCTTTCTGGGGGGTGGTTGTTGATGTGAGCGGTGCTACTGTCGGTTCAACGATAGCTTTTTTAATTTCAAGATATACCGCCGGTGATTTTATTAAGGCTAAAGTAAAGAATGAAAAGTTTAACCTATATTTAAAAAAAGAGGTTAACAAAGGTTGGAGGTTAAATGCATTTCTACGCTTGAACCCGATATTTCCATCTTCACTTATAGGTTATTTTTTTGGGGTAACTTCAATTGGGCTGGCTGAGTTTTCCATCTCAACCTTTGTCTTTCTTATTCCTGCCTCCATTGTTTTCGTTTCTCTGGGGAGTTCATTTACGGAGTATTTTATAAATAATAGCGTAGAAGGCGTATTGATAAAGATCTCTATGTTCGCGGTATCGATAGCGTTCTGGTTATTCCTGCGAAACCTTAGTATGAAGAGAAATAAAGAATAGTTAAATTTTGCAGTTCATGGGATTGCTATCTACTTGTAAATGATGTTTTGCCTAGTCTATAGCCGTACACGGTTTTATAACCCACGCAGTTGCCCATACCACTCAATCGTTTCCTTTAAACCCTTCTCAAAGTCTGTCTTTGCCTTAAAGCCAAACTCCCTCTCGGCCCTTGTCGTATCGAGACACCTTCTGGGCTGCCCATCAGGCTTGGTGGCATCCCACATAACCCTGCCACTAAAGCTCGTAAGCTCAACGATTAGCTCTACCAGGTCTTTAATTGATATTTCAAAGCCGGCCCCGAGGTTTACCGGATTGCTTTTATTGAAGTGCTCAGCCGCTAGAAGGATACCCTCAGCACAATCTTCCACATAGAGGAACTCGCGGGTTGCCGAGCCTGTGCCCCAGACGATGATTTCATCATCGTCGTTTTCGATCGCATCGATGCATTTTTTAATGAGTGCGGGGATAACATGCGAGTAATTGGGATCAAAATTATCCCTCGGCCCATAAAGGTTGACTGGAAGGAGAAAGATTGAATTAAAACCGTATTGGTCCCGATACGCCTGAGATTGTACGAGAAGCATTTTTTTTGCCAGACCATAAGGGGCATTTGTCTCCTCGGGATACCCGTTCCAAAGGTCTTTCTCTTTGAAGGGGATTGGCGTGAATTTTGGGTATGAGCAAATGGTGCCAAGGGCAACGAATTTTTCTATGCCGAACAGGCGTCCCTGCTCCATCAGCTGGACACCCATCATCAGGTTATCGTAGAAGAATTTGCCCGGATTTACCCTATTGGCACCAATCCCGCCGACCACAGCGGCCAGGTGGATGACTATATCGGGCTTAACATCGGCATAAAGTTGCTTCACAGCCTGGTTGTCAACCAGGTCATAATCTTTACTTCTAGGCACGAATATTTCAGCACAATTTCGTTTCTTCAGTTTATCGACCACATACGAACCCAGAAACCCTGCGCCGCCTGTTATAATTACTTTCTTATCGTCCCAGAATCCCAATTAAACGACCCCCTTAACCGCTATTCGTTGTCCTAGCATTTATTAATTATCTTCCGCCAGTAATTAAGCAGGTCCTCCATCATCTTCTCAAATAGTATAGTTGGCTCCCAGCCTGTTGCCGCCCTAAACTTGCTATAATCGCCTAAAAGAATTTCGACGTCAGATGGCCGCATTCTCGATGGGTCTTGCCTTACTTCCACCTTTATGTTGCTCATGCTAAGTAGAAGATCGAGCATCTCCTGGACCGTTCGCGTTACTCCGCTCGCGATAACATAGACATCGCCGGGCGTGCACTTATTGACGGCAAGCCAGTAGCCTCTGACGGTATCGCGCACATCCGCCCAATCGCGCTTAGCCTGAAGGTTTCCCACCTCAATAACCGGCTCTTTCTTACCGGCCTCTATCTCGGCAATTTGCTTGGCGAAATTGCTGGTTACAAAGACGTCGCCGCGCCTCGGGCCTTCGTGGTTAAACGTGCGTGTTCTGATTACTTTTAAGCCATAACTTTGGTGGTACTGATACCCCAGCATATCCTGTGCCACCTTACTTACCGCATAAGGGCTTAGCGGCCGCAGTGGATTGTCTTCATTGATTGGGACTTCATCCGGTAAGACCAGACCATACTCTTCGGATGAGAGCGCGATCTGAATAGTCGGATCAATACCCGCTTCGCGAACCGCTTCGAACACGTTTACCTGCATCGTGATGTTATCGCTGAGCGTTGCTGCAGGAGAGACCCACGAAGTTGGAACATAGCTCTGTGCGGCTAAATGAAAGATAAAATCGGGCTTGACCTTTCGGATAACCCCCAGAACATTTTTATAATCCGTTAGATCACAATCATGCAGCGCAATCTTGTTCTCGATATGAGCAATATTCGCAGGGTTACTGCGCCATCTTTTAGTGCCATGCACCTCGATATCGCCTAAGTCGAGTAGGTAATCGGCAAGATGACTGCCGGCCATACCGGTTATTCCTGTAATAAGCGCTTTTTTATTCAAATTAATTCCCCTTTCGTAATTTAATAAAATGTCGCCAGTAGTCTAAAGTGTCTGCCAGCGTCTTGTCTAGCGGTATCTCGGGCTGCCAACCTGTCAGTTCTCTAAGTTTACCGGCATCGCCAAGGAGGCATGGCGTATCAATGCCTCTAACCAACTTTGGATCGATTCTAACTTCGATTGATGCCTTCGAATGCCGAAGCAGGAGATTTAGAATTTGAGCTATAGATTGCATTTTTCCTGAAGCGACATTATATCTTTGACCGGGTATTCCTTTATTGAGAGTAAGCCAATATGCTTTTACAACATCTCTTACATCCAAGAAATCACGCTTTGCCTGTAAGTTTCCTACACGCATTATTGGTTTCCTTAATCCGGCCTCTATCTCGGCAATTTGCTTGGCGAAACTAGGCACTACGAAATTACCATGCTGCCGTGGACCTGTGTGATTAAACGGGCGCGCAAAAACCACAGGTATATTATATGCTGCGTAGAATTGATAACCCAAAAACTCTTGCCCCAATTTACTTACTGAATATGGATTATTTGGGCGAAGGTCACTTTTTTCCGATAAAGGCAGCTCGTCCTCAGACGCGCTTCCGTACACCTCGCCCGAGCTGATTATGAGCACTTTTGCCTTTGGCGATATGCTCTTTAACGCATCCAATAGGTTTAGTTGGCCAATTATATTATTGGTGATAACATATTCGGCGTTCTCTAATGTATCAGCAATCGAGGCGATACCCGCTAAATGAAATACCAGATCAGGCTTGGCGATCTCAACGAGTCGCTTTGCTGCATCGCTTTTCGTTAAATCGCAACCTATGACTGTTACATTAGAATTGGTGTTTAGCTGATCAAAGTATTCAGGGGTGGCTCCAAAGGCGCTTCCATATATTTCGACGTTTGGGATTGCGTGTAAACATTCAATTAAATGACCACCGACAAAGCCGGTGATACCGGTTACTAGTATCCTCATAGAACCCCTTAAAACATAAGTTAATTGATGTAAGCTTGATTATATCATAGAATTAATTAGCTATTGTAGGTAGCTGCATTTGAAATGTAGATACCATTTGCGAAGAGAGGAAAACATGTGGTCAATATCTCCTTAAGGGGTAAGAATCTTGAGAATCGCAATTGATGCAAGCCCGGCGATTCCGCCAAGAACCGGTATCGGCTGTTATGCGTATCAGTTAATTCGACATCTTGCCGGCATCATAAACCAAACCGACGATGAGCTTTTGCTTTTCTATAACTATTTTAGACATGGCAAGGCGCTTCCGGCTGAATTAAATGAGCTAGGTCGCGTTAGGGTTAGTCGCATACCTTGTAGGGTGCAGAGAATGCTGCATAATAGTATTGGTATCCCAATAGAGCCCTTCATCGGCAAAGCAGACGTATTCCATTCATTGAATTATATGGTACCGCCCACACTTTTTGCCAAGCAAGTCGTATCGATTCACGACTTGACATTTGTCTTCTACCCGGAAACTATGCCGGCTGGAGACGCGGCATACTTTAACAAGTTCGTGCCGGTTGCGGCTCGCAGAGCTGATAGGGTCATAACGATCTCGGAAAGCAGCAAGCGTGATTTGGTGACATTGTTAGGGATAGATGAGAGCAAGATTGTGGTCACCCACATGGCTGCGGACTGTAACGTTAAACCGATCGAAGATTCATCTATTTTGGACACCGTCAGGAACACATATGCATTACCGCAAGAATATATTCTCTATGTTGGCACGTTAGAGCCGCGCAAAAACATCCCGTTCCTCATCGACGCGTTTTCCGCACTTAAACAACAGCATCTTATACCACATAAACTGGTGATAGCTGGTAAGAAGGGCTGGCTTTATGGAGAAATCTTTAAGAAAGTGACGGAAATAGGTCTCGAAAATGAGATTGTTTTTACCGGCTTTGTTGAGGATGTTGACCTAGCAGCCCTGCATAGTGCTGCTTCGGTATTCGTTTTTCCGAGCCTTTATGAGGGCTTCGGTATTCCGCCGCTTGAGGCTATGGCATGTGGAACACCAGTGGTTGTTTCAAATACGTCCTCGTCACTTGAAGTTGTGGCAGATGCGGGTATTTTGCTCGAGCCTCATGATGTGGGTGCTTGGGTGGAAGCGATATATGCGGTAGTAACTAAGCCAGAGCTTGCCGCTGGTTTGAAAGGGAAGGGAATAGAGCGTTCAAAGCTTTTCTCATGGGATAAAACCGCGCAGCTTACGTATGACGTGTATCGCAAGGTTTGCGGATGCTAATTGAAGTAGCTCTTTCCTGTGCGCAAAAGATTGCTTTCGTAAAGATAAATAGCAGGGGCGCAGGAAAGCTGTCTTATAAGGAGGCAAATTCTTCTTTGATAGTCGAAACAGGCAGTAATGGCTCAAACCTGTATCTTGCGAACAAGGGTAAGGTGACTTGAAATAATAAAATAAATCAAAAGCGGCGGGAAGGTTGACCGGTTGTTGGTCGATAAAGTAAAGTTGCGTCTTATCGCCATAGTGGTAGATGCAGATCGGGCGAGGCGGTTGAGGCATTTAAGATTAAGGAAGCCTGGTGCGCTGCGTTTGTCTGATAGGCCAATACCTGTGGATGGTTACAGGGTCGGGAAAGATATTTGCTTACAAGTTATGACGAGGTGGCCCTCGGTAAGGCGACTGCGATACAAGCACCGCCTATGCAACGCTATAGCATCTAAGGATTCTTGATTACTGCCTTTAAATGCAGGTAAAATACAATCAATGCGATATAGCATTACGCAAGATGATGTTTGCATCTGGTAAGGAGTTTTATATGGTAACTTCGAAGAATTTGTACGGCGTTATTCTAGCAGGCGGCGCCGGGACAAGGTTCTGGCCCCTGAGTCGAGAGATGAGCCCAAAGCAGTTGCTCAGGGTGTTTGGTGCCGAAAGCTTGATTTGGCAGACTATTAAGCGTCTGCTGCCGCTCATACCGCAAGAACAGGTATATGTGGTCGCCAACAACAAGCTTGTCGAAGAAATAAGAACTCATCTTATCACGGAAAAGGAGCCCTTCAAGAACGTGGGCTATCTTGTCGAGCCCCACGCCAGAAACACGGCGCCTGCGATTGGCCTGGCCGCCGTTCATCTTTTAAACATAAATCCAGACGCCGTAATGGCGGTTCTTCCATCCGATCACCTACTGGGCAATCCCGACGAGTTTTTATCGGTGCTTACAAGTGCCGAAGAACTCGCGAGCGCGGGTTATCTCGTTACGCTGGGTTTGAAACCTAGTCGTCCCGAGACCGGTTTCGGCTATATTAAGCTGGGGGCGAGGCTTCAAGGGCATGGCGAAACCTACCCATCATATGCCGTAGAGCGCTTTGTTGAAAAACCGGACAGAGAAACGGCCGAGCTGTATGTGCGGGCGGGCGATTATTTTTGGAACAGCGGTATGTTCGTTTTTAAGGCGAGCACCGTTTTAGATGAGATCGAGCGGTTAATGCCGGAACTGTACAGTCTTTTGATGCGGTTCAAGGAGCTTTCGCTCAATGAGTGGAATTCAGAAAAAACAAAAGAGCTTTTCTGCGAGGCCGAATCAACATCGATCGACTATGGCGTAATGGAGAAATCCGATAAAGTCGCCGTGGTGCCGGTGGAGCTTGATTGGGTGGACGTCGGGAGCCTGACGGCAATCGGCGATTTCTTGAAGAAAGATGAGCGCGGCAACGCCATTGCGGGCAATGTAATCGACATCGATTCCGAAGACTCGATCGTCTTTGGGGAGAACCGGCTGGTCGCTACCCTCGGGCTGAAAGACACGGTCGTCATCGACACGCACGATGCGACGCTCGTGTGCTCTAAAGACAGGGCGCAGGATGTGCGCAAGGTCGTCGATGTGCTCAAGGCCCGAAATGCCGAGGAGTACTTGGTGCATCGCACGATGTACAGGCCGTGGGGCTGCTATACGCTGTTAGAGCGGGGGCCCGGCTTTAAGATAAAGGTCATCGAAGTCAAACCCGGCGAGCGGCTGAGCTTGCAGATGCATCACCATCGCAGTGAGCACTGGGTGGTAATAGCGGGTACGGCGACGGTAACGCGCGGCGGCGAAGTCTTCAATGTGCATGTCAATGAGAGCACGTTCATACCGCCCTCCACGATGCATCGCCTGGAAAACCCGGGGATGATACCGCTTAAGATAATCGAGGTGCAAAACGGCGAGTATCTCGAAGAGGACGACATCATGCGGACCGAGGATGACTATGCCAGACAGTAGAAAGGTCTTTTCTTTTGAAAATCGTTCAGCAGTTGATAAAATAGGGTAGCTAGAATGACACGTGACGATAAAGTTTTAATCCTAATATTGTCTGGCAAATCTGATGCAAATATTTCTTTTGCCGACTTACGCAGTCTACTAATCAGGCTAGGCTTTTCCGAGCGAATTCGCAGTAGTCATCATATTTTTACTAAAGACGGGGTTGAGGAAATATTAAACTTACAACCTAAAGTCGGTAAGGCTAAGCCTTATCAGGTAAAGCAAGTTCGAAATGTAATCTCAAAATATAGATTGGGTGATTCTGATGGTTAAGTATGAAGTGATTATCTATTGGAGCGATGACGACCAATCGTTTATTGCAGAGGTTCCGGAATTGCCGGGCTGCATGGCTGATGGCGAGACCTATCAGGAAGCACTGGCAAATGTTGAGGTAGTAATCCAGGAATGGCTTGACACCGCAAAAGAACTCGGGCGACCTATTCCTAAACCTAGAGGGCGCTTAATGTTTGCCTAAGTGCCTTTAGTCCGTGATAGAGAGCGCTGTATTCCATAGGAATAGCCGGGGACAGCAGGGAGATAATAACTTGCAGAAAAGAACTTTGGAAGAAACCATGTTTCGCGAATACGACCTGCGGGGCGTATTCGGGCAAGAGCTGACGATAGGTTTTGCAAAGCGTCTCGGCGCTGTCTGTTGCGCATGCCTGCGTGAGCGTCTCGGTAAGGAGAAGTTTGTAACAGCGTGGGCCGGACACGCTTCACGCATTTGAGGTGAAAGTCTCTTACGTACCCGGCAAGCGCCTTTTCTATTTTATGGAGGGGGTTTGATGGGGTTACCGGAAACCTATATAATCAAGATAAAATTTCCGGAAAGGCTCTATTTTTCATGAAAATCGGCATTGATGTGTCTTCAGCTGTCAACCAGACGGCGGGCATTGGGAGATACACTGGTGAGTTGGTTGCGAAGCTTTTGGAAATGGACGGGAGAAACGAGTACGTCCTCCATTCTTTCTTCGGAGACGCGTCGGATTTGGCTGCACGCCTCGGTCTGCCCTTGTCCCGAATATATGTGCATGGTTTTAACGGCAGGGCGCTGCGTTCTTATTTATTAGGCTTAAAGCTTATTGGCCGCACGCCAAACCACCTGATACGGAAGGTAGACCTCTTTCATGTTCCCGATTTTTCCTTTCCGGCGCCAAAGGGAATACCAAGCGTTCTTACTGTGCACGATTTGATATTTCTACGCTACCCGGAATACTTTACATGGGCCAACCGTACATTTATGCGGCAAATAGCAAAGTTTTCGGCGCATAATGCGAGTGCCGTAATAGCCGATTCTTACAGCTCCAAGCAAGACATTATCGAATACCTGTCAATTCCCGAGGACAAGATATCGGTTATCCATCTTGCCGCGGGTAGCCAATATGTGCCTGCCGCTAGGCAACAGATAGATACTGTTTTGGGGGGTCTTGGGATAACCGAACCTTATCTACTATATGTCGGCACTATGGAACCGAGAAAGAATATTGCAACTCTACTTAAGGCATTTAGTTACTGCATTGGAAGTATGCGTGATTTTCCTTATCGCTTAGTAATTGCCGGTAGCAAGGGTTGGTTGTATGACGATATCTTTAAACTGGTAGAGGAATTGAAACTTAACGAAAAGATAATTTTCTTAGGCTTTATTGAAGACAATATTTTACCAGCGCTTTATAGCGGCGCGGAAGCTTTTCTGTACCCATCGATTTATGAAGGTTTTGGCTTGCCCGTACTAGAGGCAATGGCTTGCGGAACGCCTGTTGTATGCTCCGATGTGTCGTCATTGCCGGAAGTTGCGGGTGACGCGGCTTTGCTGTTTGGTCCGCGCGATGTAGAGCAATTGGCCGCGCATATCTTGAGCGTTATTGAGAACAGTCAACTCCGCAGCAGTATGATTGAAAAGGGACTGGTAAACGCAGAGCGATTTTCCTGGGAAAAGACAGCGTCCGATACGTTGCAAGTATATGAGAGGTTGGGTTAGCATTAGATGAGGGTAGTCATATTGGCTGGCGGACTTGGCACTCGCTTGAGAAGTAAGGTTTCAGATTTGCCAAAACCAATGGCTCCGGTTGCCGGCAGGCCATTTTTGGAATGGCAATTGATGGTGTTAAAGGCGCAGGGGTTTTGCGATATCGTGCTTTGCACCGGATATCTTGCGGACAAGGTCGCCTTGTATTTCGGCGATGGTTCGAATTTCGGGCTAAAAATTGACTATTCGGTCGAAAAAGAACCGCTTGGTACTGCTGGGGCGGTATTAAATGCTGCTAAATTTATTGACGGCACGTTCTTGCTGCTAAACGGCGATACTTTTTTCGACCTCGATTGTCGGGGGCTTCTCGATTTCCACGAGGGAAAAGAGGCGGGGCTTAGCTTGTCTTTAGTTATGGTAGACGATGCAGCCCGTTTTGGCTCAGTCGCTATAGATTCAAATAACCGAGTTTTAGGCTTTAGGGAGAAGGGTTCGGATACGCAAGGATTTGGTCATGTAAATGCCGGCATTTATGCAGTTTCGCCCGCCGTGTTAGACTACATTGCACCCGGAAAGCCCGTTTCTTTGGAAAACGATGTAATTCCTACCATAATTACTACAGGTTCGGTTTTTGGCTATGTTTCGGATGGCTACTTTATAGATATCGGGACGCCTGAGAGCTATGAAAAAGCTCAAGAATACTTTGTCCGTTACTTTTAAGTTGCCTAGGTTTTAAGCATCTATCCGAGGCAAGGCTGAGCTTAAGATAGGTTTTACGGTAAGGGACATCGGCCCGCAAGCTTGTCACCATCGGCGGGATTTCACAAGCCGCGGCACAAGGACGCCGATTAGCATCGGTTATTTCAATGAGCTATAATACTTACAAGAGTTTAATGAACTATATGATTGGTCGTTTACTTCGCGTTTGGCCTTAAAGAATTGTAACGTGGCGGGCGGTCGTGTTGGAGCTGTTGCCAGGTAAAGGAGAGACGGATGGATGGCGTTGCCGGCGATATGAAAGTGCAGCTAATGGGCAAAATTCGCGATCAGATTGTCGATAGCATTAGTGTAAAAGAGGCACTGGTCAAAGGTGAAGGGCACCTATCGGTTATCATGGAAATCGCTAAGAAGATCATCGAATGCTATCAAGTAGGCGGTAAAGTTATTTTCATGGGGAATGGTGGCAGTGCGGCCGATTCACAGCACTTGGCCTGCGAATTCGTGAGCAAGTTCCAGATGGAACGTAGAGCTCTGCAATCGATTGCTTTAAGCGTTAATACCTCGATTCTTACTGCAATCGGCAACGATTACGATTTTGACCGGGTCTTTGCCCGTCAGATCGAAGCCTGGGCAAGGCCGGAAGATGTTGTTGTTGGGATAAGTACCAGCGGAAATTCTAGCAACGTGGTAGCGGCGATAGAAAAGGCCAAAGAGATCGGCGCGGTAACTGTTGCTTTTACCGGCGAGGGTGGCGGAAAGCTTGCGCCGATGGTAGATATATGCTTTAAAACCCCTTCTGTTAGCACGCCCCGCATACAGGAAGCCCACATAACCGTCGGCCACATAATCTGCGACATAGTCGAGAAGGCCATTTTTGATGAATCTTTCCTCGGAGGTCTGGGCGAGAGCCATGATGTTTTACCGGGGAGGTCGAGTGAAGAGTAAGGCGGTTTTTATAGATCGCGATGGCACGATAAACGAAGAAGTCGGTCATCTCAGGGAAGTAAGCAGGTTCGAATTCTATCCCGATTCGGCTAGGGCTATTCGAATTCTTAACAAGGCCGCATATAAGGTGGTCGTCGTTACCAATCAGGCCGGTGTAGCGAGAGGCTATTTTAACGAAGAAAGAGTAGAAGAGATACACTCCCACATGAGGTTCGAGCTTGCTAAAGAGGAAGCATGGATAGATGCGATCTATTACTGTGTTCACCACCCCGAATTCGGCGACGAAAACTATGGGCGGGCTTGTTCGTGCCGAAAGCCTGAACCGGGGATGATATTTCAGGCCGCTAGCGATTTAGATATTGATCTTTCCTATTCCTATATGATTGGCGATACGGTGAAGGATATGATTGCGGGCAAGAGGGCCGGGTGTAAAACGATTCTTGTAACTACCGGCCATGGGGCAGAAGAGGTGAGTTGTATACCGAGTGAGTTTGCGCCGAATTTTGTAGCTAAGGATTTGTTTGTTGCGGTAAATTGGCTAATACTTCAAGATCAGATCTAGCTTAACCCGCACGTTCCTTGCTCCTCGCTAGGGCAAAATCGGCTCTTTTTACATCCAAAACACGGCATAGAGTTCGGTCGGTGATTTACTCAAAACATAGATTGGGTGATTCTAATGGTTAAGTATGAAGTGATTATCTATCGGAGCGATGACGACCAATCGTTTCGCAAAAGAACTCGGGCGACCTATTCCTAAACCTAGAGGGCGCTTAATGTTTGCTTAGAAAGATTTATATCGGCGCTAGAAAAAGCGCTAAATTTAGCGGTATGGTCATACTATTTGCCACCGACATTTTGCGGGAAAGAAAGGGCGAGGAGTTTATCGGCGAGGTCAAGTGCTCAAGTTTTTGCGGGCGGATAGCGGGAGTTGCCATGCGTGTAGGAATTGACGCTCGAATGATAGGCTGGAGCGGCATTGGAAGATATACCGATCACCTAATCAAAGGCATTACGGAATTTGGCGAAGGTGTCGAGCCGGTTCTTTTTTGTGACCGCGATAATGCGCATGAAATTCCTGGTAAATCAAATCTTGAGCGGCATTATCTGCGAACCAAAGTATTTTCGTTAAGCGCGCCTCTAAAACTAAGGCGCGAATTCGCGCAATACGGCTTTGATATTCTGCATACTCCTCATTTTGTGTCGCCTTTAGGACGAACGACGTATCCGGTTGTTATAACCATACATGATTTGACCCCGATTATTATTGGGGGCACCATGCCGAGCCTGGTGCGGAAGGCCTACTATTACCTGTACAATTTATTCGCCGCCCGAAACGCGAAGGCCATAATTGTGCCGTCTAATAGCACAAAAAACGATGTTGTAAAAATGCTTGGCGTTGCACAGAGTAAGGTCGAGGTTGTCTATGAGAGCGTTGACGAAATATTCGGCAGAGTCGATAGCGACATCGTTCTTCGCACCAAAGAAAAATTTGATATAAAAGGCGAATTCATTTTTGCGCTCGGCAATCAAAAGCCCAACAAGGGGCTCGAATACTTAATCGACGCGTATTATGAAGTTATCAATAAGCACCAGTTGAGGCATGAACTCGTTCTTACGGGCACGCCGAGTAGTAAATTTAAGGGCGTGGCAGAGCGAATAGGCAAGTATGGGCTTGAACAGAAGGTAAGGTTTATAGGCGGAACAACCGATGATGAGCTGGTTGGCCTCTACAACGGGGCAAGCGTCTTTGTGTTTCCCTCGCTTTACGAGGGCTTTGGCTTGCCGCCGCTTGAGGCCATGGCATGCGGAACCCCGGTTATCGCCTCAAATAGGTCATCGGTGCCGGAGGTGGTGGGTGACGCCGCGGTAATTGTCAATCCGCTCGATGTAGGCGCATTAGCCGATGCTATAGTCGAGGTTGTTACAGATGAAGACAAGAGGTCGAGCCTGGTAGAGAGAGGGCATAGGCGGGTTAATGATTTTTCGCTGGAACAGTTCGCGAGAGAGACCCTCGATGTTTACAAACAAGTCCTAGGGAGATGATAACTTGCAGAAAAGAACTTTGGAAGAGACGATGTTTCGCGAATATGACCTGCGCGGTGTTTTTGGGCGGGAGTTAACGGTTGAGTTTGCGCGGCGCTTAGGCGCTGTTTACTGTGAATATGTGCGCAATAGAACCGGAAAGAGCGAGCTTGTGTTGAGCGTAGGCCGCGATGTGCGGCTCAGTTCGGATGACCTCTCAGCCGCCTTGATAGAGGGCATGACAAGTCAGGGGGCACACGTGTATGACCTTGGGCCGTGCCCGACACCCCTGTTATATTATTCGACTTATCATCTCGAAGTC
>JGI24111J20145_1000023_pt1 | contig 33602 bp, 30 predicted proteins | sample SubbioR11Jul_8B1_FD_20145 | JGI IMG/M metagenome (IMG submission 20145)
GAAAGATTTTTAATGGGTGTTTTGATCCTGATAGTGGTTGTAATTGCTGGCTTTTTATTGGTTACCTCAGGTGTATTCGCAACGATGATCGGTTCGATCAGTGGTATCGTTTCGGAAGTAGGCGCTCGGGTCCTCCCTGGGGAACCGAGCATTACCTACTACAATCCCACAGGTTATCAATATTTCTGTCCGCAAACTCAAAACGGGGCTGCCCAATTATTTGGTGGGCGATCGGATCGCTGGACTTTTGATCAAAAGAATTGGAATTACATGGACGTGACTGCGGTAAACCTGTTCGTACCAGAAGGTTTATCTGCCGGTTTTACTGGCTCGAGGGTAGGGTTTGCCATCACTACGGTCGAAGGGCCAGCCATGGTTGAGAATGTTCTGGCATTATCGATCGATTGTTATCGTTAGCAAAATATGCTGAAAAATAACCAAGGAATATGGGGCTGACTATCCGGAAAATCATCTGGTAAAATCGGCCTGTATATGACAAAATTTTCCCGCAAAAATAAACCCAGTAACCCTTCCCGCTTATTGAGGTTTGCCAGTATCGTATTGGTCATTACTGCCGTTGGTTTGGCGGTCCTTCAATGGCTGGCGTTGGATGATGAAAGTATTAAAATGCCGGCTGGTTCTACGATTGCCGGTAAACCGGTCGGGGGAATGAATATCGAGGATGTACCAGGTCTGGTCGAAACGACTTATCTGGTCCCGCTAATTTTGAATTATGATGGGGAAAAAATCCTGGTATCCCCCAATGATTTAGGGTTAATTTTAAAAACCACACCCTCCCTCGAAATAATCACTCAGAAAAAGAATTCCGAGTATTTTTGGGATTATTTATGGAATAAGAGGGCGGAACCATTCGATATCCAGATCCAATTTGAAGTCGAGGTTGAGAAAATCGAAGAGTTTTTGCGGACCGAAATTAGCCCGCGTTACGATATCCCTGCCTCTGCACCCGTCCCTATACCAGGGACAACCCGCTTTTCCGATGGACAAACAGGTAAAAGGTTACATGTGGCTTCTTCTGCTGTGCGTGTACAGGAAACCATTTTAGCGGCTGAGACTCGGGAAGTATCCTTATTGGTTGAACCGATAAACGCTCCAGTTGCAAGTTTCGATCATCTGGAGAAATTCCTTAAGCAAAAAATTAGAGCCGCCGGTTTCAATGGCATAGCAGAAATTTATGTTCAAGAATGGAACACCGGTCAAATTATGCATTTTGCAGTGCAAGACGGGGTGGATCTGCCCATAAACATCGCCTTTTCGGCTGCCAGTACCATTAAAATCCCCATTTTGCTCTCTTCTCTTTTGGAGGCGGAAGAGCCGCTGCCAGCGTTATTAACCACATCGGCTGAGCGGATGATCGTGTTTTCCGAAAATCCCCCTGCTGACCGTTTGATGGAAACCATCATTGGCAACACACTTGCCCCTCTTAAAGTGACAGAAGACGTCCATGCGCTTGGGTTAGAAAATACTTTTCTTGCAGGTTATTTCTATTTGGGCGCACCCTTACTACAACGTTTTGAAACGCCCGCAAATACCCGTACAGACGTGCAGCTCCGCCCAGATACTTACAACCAAACCACCGTTGGGGATATGGGGAAGCTCTTGGGGGCTATTTATTACTGTGCCACCCAAGAAAACGGACTACTGATCGAAACCTTTGGAAAAGACATCACCGCCTCCGAATGCAACTTTATGATCGATGTTCTTTTACGAAATCAGATTGGAATACTCATGGAGGCGGGGGTACCAGAAGGGACTTCGGTGGCACACAAACATGGCTGGGCATCGGAAAGGGACGGAGTAGTCCGTACGATTAGTGACGTAGGAATCGTTTTTACCCCGGGTAGCGATTTTACCCTCATCATCTTTCTATATGACCCGGTCCAACTGCTTTTTGATCCAGGTAATGTGCTGGTCGCACAATTAAGCCAGGTGGTTTACAATTATTTTAACCCTCAGGCTCAAATTGATTGGGTTTTTGGCCCGATCAGGTATCGGTAACCAATTTTTTCAATTGGCGGAGTAATGCGTTATTTTTGTTAAGCAGTCCGCAACCCCGAATACCATCTCGGATTTTTTCCTGCCGGAGAAGATAGTCCCGGTGGGTAAATTACAGCATATCAGGCAACTTAATTTCCATATGGCCAGGGGTTATTCCTCGAAAATGGGATTAAAAGCTCGTTTCCACTTTGTTTGAAGAATTAACATATCCGGGGGAGCATCTCACCTTCGAGGATGTCCAATATGCGGGTTGCGCCTATCGTTGTTTGGAGAAGGACCCGACCAACGGGTAGCTCATGGACGACTCCAATTCGGGCCGCATTCTTCCCATAAGGATGGCTGCTCATAACCTGTATAACNTGGTCGGCTTCTTCGGCAGGGACGATGACAATAACCTTGCCTTCGTTCGCGATGTACAACGGATCGAAGCCGAGCATCTCGCAGGCTGCGCGTACGGCGGGGTTAATAGGGATTAACCGTTCTTCGAGCCTGATCCCGATTTGGCTTTGGAGGGCAATTTCGTTGAGTGTGGTTGCAAGACCACCACGGGTGGGATCACGAAGGACATGGGTATTGGGAGCTGTTTGTAAAATAGCTTGAATAAGGTGGTTGAGCGGAGCAACATCCGATAATACTTGAGCGCTGAATCCTAAATCACCTCGTTCAGATAGCACGGCAATGCCATGATCGCCAATCGTGCCAGAGATCAGGACTACGTCACCCGGCTTTGCCTGGTCTCCAGAAATTTTCTGGCTTCGGTGGATTAAACCCACCCCGCTGGTAATGATAAACACCCCATCCGCTTTCCCTTTTTCGACTACTTTGGTATCACCGGCTACAATTTGAATACCCGCTTCTTCTGCGGCTGCTTTCATCGATTCCAGGATGCGCACCAGGGTCGAAACAGGTAAGCCCTCTTCTAATATAAACCCAGCCGTTATGTAATAGGGCTGTGCGCCTGACATGGCAACATCATTCACAGTGCCGCAAACCGACAGGCGTCCGATGTCACCGCCGGGGAAGAATAATGGGCTGACAACATGACAATCTGTGGAAACGGCGAGAACCGATCCATTTTTGACCTGCGGAAGAGTAGCAAAATCATTTCCGGCCAGTAAAGGTGGGCTGCTCAACAGGGGTAAAAAGATTTTTTCGACCAGATCGCGGGTCATTCTCCCCCCACTGCCATGACCGAGGACGATTTTTTCCATGTGGTGAAAGGGCCTCGGACAAACCGGACCTTCGATGGTGGGAAAATTGCGCTCTTCCATCTCGTTTACCTCAATCTCCGACGGGCTGCTGTGCCCGAGAATAGCGAAAATATGCCGAGCAAGCCCCTTCAGCCGAGACCATCGGGGCGCCCAGAGGGGTGCGGGGTGTGCACTGAAGGGCGAAAGCCTGGCATTCATGCGGTTTTTTTAAGCCCTGAAGAATTTGTCCGGCAATACATAAGGGCGATTCATTGGTCCGGATGTGCTCGACCTGAAAACGTTGTTCTGCGTTAAATTCTGCCAGTTCGGGACGTAATCCCCAACCGCTGAGGGGAATTGTGCCGATCCCACGCCAATTGCGGTCGACAGGTTGATACACCGTGCTGATGATATTTTGGGCAGCCTGGTTTCCTAAAAAGGAGACAGCACGAGGATAGGCATTTTCTACTGCGATGTTGTTCCTTTCGAGCATTCGGACAACGGTTAGAATGCCTTTTACCAGGTCCAGGGGCTCAAAACCGGTAACAGCCATAGGTACCCGGTATTTCTCTGCGATGGGGGTGTATTCATGGTAGCCCATAACTGTACAGACATGTCCGGCGAGCAAAAAACCCTGGACTCGGTTGTGGGTTGAGCCGAGGATAACATGCATCGCCGGTGGGACGCATACTTGGGAAACCAAAACCGAATAATTTTTTACCCCGAGTTTCTGGGCTTGTAAAACACTCATCGCATTCGGCGGAGCAGTGGTTTCGAACCCGATGGCAAAAAAAACAACCTGTTTATCCGGGTTCTGTTGGGCCAATTTCACTGCATCCAAGGGTGAATAAACCACCCGAACCGCACCACCCGATGCGCGAACTGAAAAAAGGTCATTCTTTGAGCCGGGAACACGGAGCATGTCGCCGTACGAGCAAAATATGACCTCTGGACGGGAGGCAATGATGAGACCTTTATCGATCAATTCTAACGGTGTAACACATACCGGGCAGCCAGGCCCGTGAACCAATTCGATTTCTGGAGGTAGGAGCTGATCCAACCCTGTTTGCATGATAGCATGGGTTTGCCCGCCACAAATTTCCATGATGACCCACGGACGGGTCAGGATACGNCGGATTTCTTCAATCCCGGCCTGTACCAGCTTGGGGTCGCGATAGGACTGGGTAAAAGCACTCAATTCCATTTTCAAACCTTTCGATCTTCGAAACCGAGGTCGGTATCGGGGGTCAATTCTTTCTCGATAAGGCCGGCTTGATGTAATAGATGCAAGGTTTCCAAAGCTTCCGCTTCTGAAAGTAAATTAAGGGCAAACCCAGCATGGACGATAGTGTAATCACCGGCTTGGGCTTCGGGCAGTGTTTCCACACAAATCTCTCGCAATACACCGCCAAAATCGACCCGCGCCATTCGCATACGGTTACTAAGGTAAACCTCTATTATTTTAGCGGGAATTCCCAGACACATCGATCACCTCATTTGATATTATTTTTTTGGCCAGGGCTGCTGTGGCTGCAACAACCGCTTGCCCTAAAGCGATACCGCCATCATTGGTGGGCACCCTCCGATGAATGAGTGGCTTGAAACCAGCATCGACTAATGCAGTCGTCGTTTTGTGCAACAGAAAAGTATTTTGCCACACTCCGCCGCTCAGGGCGATGATCAAAATATTATCCGTGCTCCGGATTCGATCGCAAATTTCGAGGATCAAGTTGACGATACTGTTATGAAAACGGGCGGATAACTGAGGGGGTTTTATCCCATTGCGCCAATCATTGAGTAAACCCTGCCAAAGCGGAAAGGGATCGATTTGGGTTCCGGAAAAATCGAAGGGGTAATTCCCAGTTTCGGAAGGATCGGCTATCGCCTCGAACTCGATGGCTGCCTGGCCCTCGTAAGTAGATTTACGGCACACGCCGCATAAAGCCGCCGCCGCATCGAAAAGCCTGCCCATACTGGATGTGAGTGGGGTGTTCAAACCGCGTTCTAATTGGGTTAATAACACCATCCGGTCCTCGGCGCTTAAGGTCTGGACGGGGGGAAAATCGGGCTGCCATTTTATCCCGGCGGCCCAAAGGTGAGCGAGAGCCATTCTCCCAGCATCCCGGGCAGCCAGATCGCCGCCTGGTTGAGGAACATATTTTAGATGGTATCGCCTTTGGTAGGATGTAAAATCACCGACAATAAATTCTCCACCCCAAATCGTTCCGTCAGTACCGTAGCCGGTACCATCCAGGCAGACACCGGTAACCGGATATGACCCATCCAGCCCATTTTCGACCATACAGGCTGCCAGATGCGCGTGGTGGTGTTGAACCTGGACAACCGGCAAATTTTCAACCCCAGCGCGTTGGATGGCGTAACGAGAGGCGAGATAGTTGGGGTGCATATCACAAGCGATCAATTCTGGTTTGATATGGAAAAGGCGTTCATAATGCCGTATCCCCTCTTCCAGCGATGTGAGGGTTTCAAAATTTTCCAGGTCGCCGATATGGTGGCTGAGGAACGCATAAGTTCCCCGAGTAAGGCAAAAGGTATTTTTTAATTCTGCGCCGGCTGCAAGAATCTGGGGAAAATCGAAAGGTAGATGGAGTGGGTCTGGCGCATAACCACGAGCACGCCGGAGTGGATAAACATTGGATCCTGTAACTCTAATCACAGAATCGTCGACCCGCATATGAATAGGGCGGTTATGGATCAGGAATCCATCTGCCAGAGTGGAAAGGCGCTGGCGGGCATCTTCATCGAGGTATGCGATCGGTTCTTCACTCACATTCGCGCTGGTCATTACCCAGGCGTCAGGGAAACCCGGTGCCGGTTCAAGGAGTAAGATATGCAAGGGGGTATACGCCAACATAAAACCAAGGGTTGTTTGCTGGGGGGCAACTTCTTTCGCAATCTGGCTGGTTGGTGACCGCTGGAGGATGACGATTGGAGCTTGGTGTGAGAGGAGCTGCTCCTTCTCTTGGGGGGTGACCAGGCAGTGCCTTTGAATACATTCCAGGCTGTAGGACATCAAAGCAAAGGGTTTATCGCTGCGTTTTTTCCGCCGGCGCAATTCAGCGACTACTTTTGGGTTGGTGGCATCGCAGGCCAGATGGTAGCCGCCTAACCCTTTGATGGCCAGGATTTTACCGCGGCGCAGCCATTCACGAGCAATGCGGATAGCACTGCCGTGAGTGGCAATATGTTGACCGCCCGCTTCGAACCAGACTTGAGGCCCGCATTTAGGACAGGCAACCGGTTGGGCATGGAAACGGCGATCGAGCGGGTCGTGATACTCACGATTACAATGCTCACACAGGGCAAAATTAGCCATTGTGGTGTTGGGCCGATCATACGGAATGTCCAGGATTATGGAAAAACGTGGCCCACAATTTGTGCAATTGATGAATGGGTAACGAAACCGACGGTCGGCAGGATCGAAAAGTTCACTCCGGCAATCGTTACAGACGGCCGTATCCGGCGGGACTGGCAATAAACCATCCGGTTGTTCCTCACTCTCCAGAATTTCGAAACTGGAGAAGTAGTCGAGCTGTATAGGTGATATTTCAAGAAAGTCGATCCGCGCCAGAGGTGGGAGATCATTTTTTAAATTCGTGATGAAACGGTCTATTTCGGGCTGTGATCCATTGAGGACGATCTCAACACCGCTGGATGTGTTCCGCACCCAACCGGTCAGTGAATTCCGGTCTGCCAGGCTGTAAACAAACGGGCGGAAGCCGACCCCTTGAACTATTCCTCCGACCCGGATTTTGACAGCTATTTTTTCAAGATTCATGGTTTACAATTTTTTTCGCAATTTGTTGACAAAGCCAGGATATCCACTCGGGGAATCCATCCAGGGTTTTGCAGGAAACCGCAAAAGTGGTCAGACCTGGATTGAGCATCTCTACGCCCTGGCGAAAATATTCCATATTGAAGTCGATATAGGGCAACAGGTCAGTCTTATTGACCAATAACACATCTATCCCGCGGTAGATATTGGGATATTTATAAGGTTTGTCATCGCCTTCGGGGATGCTGGCGATTAACAAGTTGATATGAGTGCCGAGATTAAATGCGGCCGGACAAATCAGGTTACCCACGTTTTCAATGACCAACAAATCCAACTCGGCTAGTGGGAGCTGCTGCATTCCGGCTTTGACCATAACCGCATCGAGGTGGCATTCTCCGCCGGTATTAATCTGGACAGCGGGTATTCCAACAGAGTTAATCTTATCGGCATCAATGGTAACCGGGGCGGTATCGCCTTCGATCACACCCAACCGAATTTTGGGAGAAATGGATTGGATGGTCTTAAGGATAAAACTGGTTTTTCCGGCCCCAGGTGAAGCCATTAAATTAATGGCTAGCAGATTATGGTCGTCTAGGAGCTTGCGGTTAAGGTCGGCCACCTGATCGTTGGCGCTCAGGATATTTTCAACTATAGGGAGACGGGTAAGCGGCATTCGATTCTCCGTTTATTTTTCAATTGCGATACTATCTACATAAAATTCCTCGCCAGCGGTTATTTTCAAATGGTAGCTGGCGCAATTGGGGCAGGGGGTTGTCCGATCTGAAATATCGAAGATGGTCTGGCAATCGAGGCAGGTCATCTGAGCCGGCACTCTTTGAAAGTGCAATTTTGAATCCTGACAGATTGTGTTTGCAGCGATCATTTCCCAATAAAACTGAATGGAATCGTCCACAATACTGGCTAAGCGCCCAATAACCAGGTAAACATCGGTAACCCGTAGAGCTTGAGCTTGAAGGGCATGTTTTTCAGCAATTTCCAGGACCGATTCGGTTACAGCCAATTCGTGCATGGAAAGATATTATAAACCAACCTTAAATATTCGGATACCCAATATCAGATTTCCCTATTTTTCGGGTGGTCGGACGGGGTCAGCGCTACCATGGAGGATGAGGTCCATTAATTGTAATTTAACCGATAATAAATTACTCGCGACCACATTCGCCAGTCGACGCATCACAATATACCCGGTGTGATGATCTTCCTCGCAGAGGGCAGTTAATTCATCTCCATTGATAACCAACAGGCGGGTTTTTATTAACGCATGGGTTGATGCTGTTCGTTGCCGAACCATTGGGGTCATCTTAGACCATCCGATGATATCTAAAGCTTCCGCGATAGTTATTCTAACCTGACCACGGGTTGGCACTGCCATATCCACGCTAACCTGGCCGGACAAGATTATATACAGGTTATCGACCCGATCGCCTTCACAAAAGATTTGATCGCCGGCATTAATTTCTTCTATTGTCGTAATTCTAGCCAGGCGTTCGATCTGTTCGCGATTCAGGTCTAAAAACCAGGGAATACTATTAAGGATTTCGATCTGGTTGGTGAGTTTTTGCATGGTTTAATGGGTTCGATGGGTTACCAATGTTGTATCATCGAAGGCGACGCTCTTATAGTGTCCTCCGTCACTTAACCATAAAGCCAATTGTCATCAAAAAATTTTCTACTTTAACTTGGGTGTTTAAGCCAATTTATAAGCCACTCTGCGGCGACGGTTACATATTGGTTTGTAATCGGGGAAAGGGTGGGTGAGAATCCGAATTCATAACCGCGTACAGTTACTAACACTGCCTGTGGAGCTTTTCCGTAGATCGTCTCTGCCAGTGATAAACAAGTAGATGGGGTTAAATGGTGGGTGAAAGGTGAATTAACATATTGAGGTTGAAGGATTTCGGAATGGAAGGATTGTTCCACCCGGCCTGTATGGGCATCAATAAAAGCCACCCGCTGGTAAGATGAGACTAATTCTGCTATCTCTGGAGCAAGTTGAAGTTCGAAACGAATAGAAATTAGGGGAGAAAGTTCGACCTGGTTTTCTTCAGGGGTTTCTGCTAAAACGAACCCTTCGCGTTCGGCCACAGCCCGCAAGATATGCCAGGCCACGCCATCGTCCTGCCGGTCGATATTACCATAGCCCAACAATAAGGTTCGCGGGTATTTGCCGGCTTCTTTACCGGTATGTGGCAAAAGGAGCCGGGCTGAACGATCATGGGGGATGAGATCAGGCATTAGCCCGCGAAATGGTCCTCATAAGGTTTCCTTGCGAGTCGACAATATCGACCAAAATGGGCATCTGACCGATCGCGTGGGTGGAGCAGGACAGGCATGGGTCATAGGCGCGAATGGCTGCTTCGACCCGGTTGAGGAGACCTTCGCGGATTTCCTGGCCATTGATGTAAGTTTTGGCTACACTATCCACAGCGTTGCTCATGGCCCAGTTGTTATTGCCGGTTGCGACGATCATGTTGACTCGGGTGAGCTGGCCATTTGGGTTAGCCCAGTAGTGGTGCCACAGAGTCCCCCGCGGTGCCTCGATGATTCCAACGCCTTCACCGCGGAAATTTTGGTGGTTATTAATAATGTCGTTGCTGAGAATGTCTGGGTCGTTGAGTAACACGAGCACATTTTCGGCTGCGTACAAGGATTCGATCAAGCGGGCATAATGGTAATGGAGGGTATTTTCAACTGGTCTCCCGTTATTAATGGCTTTGAAGATTTTTAGCTCCTCATTGGCCTGGGGGGTTGCTATTCGGTCTGAGGCGTTCAACCGTCCGAGGGGACCAACCCGATAAACACCTTGCGGGTATCCCAACTTTTTGTAGTATGGAAACTTGAGATAGGACCAAGATTCAACGTGTTCGGCGATATAGTCCAGGTAATTGCGCCCATCAAAATATTCCAATTCCTGGCCGTTATGGTCCACCAGGCGAACAACACCTTCGTATAACTCCAGGGTATTTTCTGGTTTAACCAAACCGAGGTAACCGGATGGGAAAACCGCGAATTTTTGGACGTCTTCGGAATTTTCCAAAGCCCAATCCTTGAAGATTTTAAGTCCAATTTTTATCGTCGCAATTGCATCGTCCAGACCAGCTAAAATGGTCTCCCGTTCTTCGGCTTTCAAAGCTTTATTTACACCACCAGGAATAGCAAAGACTGGATGGAGCCGGCGACCGCCAAGAATGTTAATGATTTCCTGCCCGAACTTGCGCAAATTGACAGCTTTGAGGGTTAACTCTGGATTGGCATGAATGAGGCCGACCACGTTTCGAATGGCTGGATCCGCATCGAACCCAAGTAACAAGTCTGGCCCGGCCAACTCGAAAAAGTGCATGCCATGGCTTTGGATAATTTGACCCATATGCATCAACTCGCGTAAGAGTTGAGCAGGTCGTGGGGGGGGAGAGCCATACAGGTCATCACCAGCTTTTGCGGCTGCCAGGTGATGAGAAACCGGACAGATTCCACAGATCCGGGGGGTGATATGGGGCATTTCGAAAACCATCCGGCCTTCGCAAAATTTTTCAAATCCACGGAATTCATTGATATGGAGAAAGGCACGATCCACATTTCCCTGCGCGGTCATATGGATGGTAACTTTGGCATGGCCTTCTATACGGGTAACGGGTTCTATTGTAATTTTTTGAGTTGTCATCAAAACCTCCTTCTAGTGCCAGTGTAATTTATCATTCTTGATTTCTGGCTTGCGGCCTTGGGCAAGTTCAACCAGCACGTAGAAGATTGTATCAGCATCTGGAGGGCAGCCTGGCACGAAGAGATCTACTGGCACAACTTCATGTAACGCCTGAACCCGGGTAGGAATAGCAAGTTCAGGATCATCGGGAATTTTGCCGTGTTCATCGGTGCTTTCGGTTTCAATATAAGCTCGTCTGAGCGATTCTTCGAGGGTAAAGAAATTACGCAAAGCCGGCACACCTCCAAACACTGCACAATCACCCAATGCTACCAGAATTTTACAATGCTTGCGCATATTGTGAGCTACGGCTTCATTCGTAGTGTTGTTTACCCCGCCTTCCAGGAACCCGACGTCTACACCGTTTTCATCAGGCTCCTTAAGGTCGGTGATGGGTGTGGAGCGTAAATCGGCTAATTCAACGACCTGGACGATCCGCTCATCCATATCCAACAAAGACATGTGGCACCCTGAGCAACCGGCCAACCAATCTGATGCTATTTTAGGTTTAGTCATGGATTTCCTCCTAACCAGTAATCCTTGGGTTTAGTAAGCGATTTCGACCGGCGAAGGTCGCAGGGTTAGGTCATCCTTCCAATTACCATTCAGGGTGATTCCTAACTTGCCAGCAAGTTCGCGTAGAACAGCCGAGTTGCTCCAAACGGTTCCTTTTACCTGTTGAGATGAGTTGGCGAATTGTAAACGTCCATCCATGCTTAGGTAATGACCTTCCTGCTCGAGCCAATTCACAACCGGCAGGACAACATCCGCCATAGCAGTTAGTTTGGATGCATGGCTGGCCTGAACAATCAGGAAAGGTGCTTTTTCCAGCTTTCTGATGATCCGCTCGGTTGGAATTTCATCTGCCAGGGCGACAAAAGTGGTCTGGTGGCCATTAAGTTGGAAGGTTCTGTCGAGACCGTATTGAGCAGCAGCCAGGCTGTTGGCCCCGCCTTTGGGATTAATTAATACAGCCCCGGCGTTTTCTCCCAAAGTGACCAATGCTTTTAAGATATCGATATCTTTTAGCCTGTGGGGATCGAAGATGATGACCGGGTTTTTGGCGTCTGATAACCGGAAGGCTGCCTCGAGGAGTAAGTCTGAGCTAACAGCGCATTTCTCGGCAGCGGCCATTAATACCGAATTAGGATCCTTGTCGAACGGTGAATTATTTTGCCCTAATTTGGCAATAGCAGCTGTAAGGCCAAACAGAAAATCCTTTTCGGTCCCAGCTTTGGGCATGAGGTAAGATTGGGTATACGTCCCCATTTTATTTTCAGCGCTATCCACGACGATCAGAGTTGCGTGGTACGGTAGTAAGCGGCGGGTTAAAAACCCAGCGACCTCATGGTGATCCACCAAATCCGCGCCAAAAACTAACACACAGTCCGAATGATGCAGCGCATCCAGGCTGCCTTCGAATGGTTTTCCATTTTGAGCAGCAAACTCAGAAATGAGGCGTGTACGGGTGCCCTCTTCCAGGGTAGTGACCATATCGCTTTTGAGGGCATCAGAAAAAAGTTGTTTGATGAGGTGGAGACTTTCCACTGGCAGGCGGGTCGATGCTAAGGCAGCAACATTGGAACCTGATTGTCCAATGCTGGATTTAAGTTTATTGGCGACCGTTTCCAAGGCTTCTTCCCAAGTGGCCGGCTGAAGAGTGGAGTTTTCACGCAGCATAGGTGTAAGGATTCGCTCTCGATCGTCATAAAGAGGAAAGAAACGCCCAACCTTACAAAGTACACCAGCATTGACCTTGGCCTCCCAGTTGCCATCGATACGGACGACCTGGTTATCGCGGGTTACCACATCGATACCACATCCCAATGAGCATCCCACACACACTGAAAGTGTGTGTTCAACTACATTGGTCTGACCGCGATAAGAGCTGCGACGGTCGATCATTGCCCCAGTGGGACATACCTGGACGCAAGTGCCACAGGAGACACAGGTGCTTTCACCCAACGGGATATTCAAGTCCGCTATCAGCAATGTTTTTGCACCGCGCTCCTCGACCCCAAGTGTGTTGATGCCTACCAATTCCGAGCAGGCCCGGATACAACGGCGGCAAAGAATACAGCGGTTATGTTCGATGAGGATGTAAGGATGCGATGCATCGAGGGTAAAATGCTTCCAATTGGGTTGCAATGGCCAATGGGTCATTTCTTCGCCATAGGCTGCATTTTGAAGTTCACAATCGACACCGCTCACTTGGCAGAATGGGCAGAAATGATTTCTTTCGCTAAAAATCAATGTCAGAACGAATTTCCGAGCGGTTTTGATTGGGGCGGATGTGGTTCGGACAACCATATTATTGGAGACCGGGACTGTGCAGGCGGATTGCAAGGTGCGAAAACCTTCGATCTCTACCATACATAACCGGCAGCCCCCATGTGGTGTAAGGTGGGGATGGTCGCAGAGGGTGGGGATTCGTATCCCTCCCTTACGAGCAGCATTCAATACGGTGGTCCCTTCAGGTACCTCGATTTTTTGGTTATCGATTGTGATGGTAACCATTCCAATCACTCTCCTTAGTCCTTAGCGTTTGGGTACTTGCATAAGCAAGTTAGATGAGAACGAAGATTTGGTAAAGTGAGACATAAAATGTCCTACAGAAGTAGTAGTAAAGTCCATGATGATTAAGTGGGTGCCCATTAACCGTTCGTCCTTAATGGTGATGATGTTGTTTGTTTCAGGAGCCATACTCGTAAAAAAATTCTCCTCAGTTGATCAAGTAATTTGGGCGGGTTAAACGACACCTTCTTTAATCTTGCAAACCCCTGCCGGACAGACGTGCAAGCGAATATGTGCTTCAACCTCAGCCTGGAAATAAGCAAGAATATCCTTGAGGGGTGTGCCAGCCGTCTGCCCAAGACCGCAGTTGGAGAGCAATGTGAGGTTGTAACTCAGGTCGACCAATATATCCAGATCTTTAAGAGAAGCAGTTCCCTGGGAAATGTTATCCAGGATTTCGTAAGCTCGTTGAGTGCCGATGCGGCAAGGAGTACATTTCCCGCAAGATTCTTTGCGGAAGAAGTTCAACAGCACTTTCGTAAGGTCCACCACACAGACATCCTCGTCGCAAATGAGTAGAGCGCCTGAGCCAAGGGAAACCCCAGCTTTCGAGAACGAATCAAAATCCATGGGGGTATCCTGCAAGGAAGCCGGGATAATCGATCCACTGACCCACCGGTTTGCGCCATTTTAAGCGATGAGCCCTTCTTCATCCCTTTACCATAAATAGCAACAACTTCGCGTAACGTAATACCCATAGGTACTTCAATTAGCCCTGTAACGTTGACGTTACCTAAAATTGTATAAACCTTAGTGCCTGGGCTGCTAGGCGTACCGAAGCTGCGATACCATGTCGGACCAAGATTGACGATTGGGGGAATATTTGCAAGTGTTTCGACGTTGTTGACCAATGTTGGTTTTCCCCACAAGCCTTGGGAGGTCGGGAAGGGTGGGCGGGAACGCGGCTGCCCGCGCTTGCCTTCGATGGATTCGATCAGGGCTGTTTCTTCACCGCAGATATACGCGCCTGCGCCGCTATGGACATGAATTTCCAAATTAAACCCGCTATCGAAGATGTTCTGGCCGAGAAAACCCATAACTTTTGCCTGGGTGATGGCGGTATTTAGGCGTTCCTGAGCGAGGGTGTACTCACCACGGATGTAGATATAACCTTCGTCTGCCCCGACCGCGTAAGCAGCCAAAGCCATTGCCTCGATGATGCTGTGCGGGTCGCCTTCCAGAATCAGGCGATCTTTAAAGGTTCCGGGTTCGGATTCATCGGCATTGCAGATGACATATTTCTTTTTTGAATTTTCGCGGCCAACAAAGTCCCATTTTGTGCCGGTCGGGAATCCCGCGCCGCCGCGGCCTCGTAAGCCGGATTTTTTGATCACATCGATGACCTGATGGGGGGTCATCGTGGTTAGGGCTCTACCGAGGGCGAGATAACCATCCTGAAGGATGAATTCTTCGATATTGGTGGGGTCGATCAACCCAGCGCGGCTTAATACAATCCGCTGTTCGGCAGGCAGAGTGCCCTTCCGAGCCGTTAACCAGGCAATCCTTCCGGTTAGTTCACGGACAGAAGCCTGTAAATCCACAGCCACGCGCCCTTTGTAAAGATGTTCCTCAACCAAATAGTGGGCCTTTTCGGGGGTGACCGGCCCATAGATGGTAGCTTCAGGGTAGATGATGACCAGGGGGAGAGCATCGTGTCGCCCGACGTCGCCAAGCATGGCCAGAGAAATTTCTTCCTCCAAGCCGAACGATTTAATTGCAGATTGCAGTGCGGAGAATAGGTCGTTAGCGCCGCGTTCCAGGCTGAGCGGGTCGCTAGATACCAGAACCATCGATCGCACGACTTTCATCGGTCATCTCCTCCTATGGGTACTCGGCCAGGATTTCACGAACTTTTTTTGGATCGACATTACCATAAATATCCGTATCGATGATGATGACCGGGCCGACCCCGCACAATCCCAGGCAACTGGTGGTTGACAAGGTCCATTTGCCATCCGCGCTGGTCTCATCGGGTTCGAGGTTTATTTCCTCCTTCAGTGCTTCCCAAACTTCTCGACCGCCAACAACGTGGCAGGGCGCACTTTCACAAAACTGGACGATATGCCGCCCGCGGGGTTTGGTGGAGAGCATGTTGTAAAAACTGGCTACCCCAAATAAGCTGCTTTTCGGTTCGTGTAAACGTTGGCTGATTACGGATAGGGCTTCAGCGGGTAGAAAACCAAGCGCGCGGTTTACTTCATTCAAAATAGGAATTAATTCATTCCGGTTGGAGCCGTAATGGTCAATAGCCGCATCAACAGCTTCAACGACCTTGGTTCCATTTTCCTTCGCATGGGTCATACCGCATTCTCCTATATTTAATCTCTGGGGGTAATATTTTCAGGAGTGAAGACAAACTCGAGGGATTAGAGGTTTTATTCGATGATGATGGCATTGAAATTGCAGACCTGAACACAGATTCCACACCGAATACAGGTGTCCATGTCGATATAATGGGTTTGACGACGCTCGCCGGTAATCGCATTCACCGGGCAATTACGGGCACAAACCGTACAGCCAGTACAGGGATCCGCCAAGATCTCAAATCGGATCAATGAGCGACATACTTTGGCCGGACAGCGTTTTTCGAAAATATGGGCTTTGTACTCGTCGAGGAAAAAATGGAGAGTGCTGAGAACTGGATTCGGAGCACCCTGTCCTAAACCGCACAAACTATTGGTGCTTATCTCCTTGCAAAGGTATTCAAGAGTCTCGATATCACCAGGCACACCGTTGCCATCGCAAATCCGGGTCAGAATTTCCAACAAACGGTGCGTGCCGACCCGGCAAGGGGTACATTTACCACAACTCTCGTCTTGGGTGAAATCCATAAAATATCGGGCGATATCCACCATACAGGTGTCATTGTCCATCACAATCATTCCACCCGAACCCATGATGGTACCTGCCTGGGCAAGCGATTCGTAATCGATCGGCAAATCGAGGAACTCTGCAGGAACACAACCGCCCATCGGGCCGCCAATTTGGACGGCCTTGAATTCCTTATTATTTTTTATACCTCCACCTACATCGAAGACGATCTCGCGCAGGGTAATACCGAGTGGAACTTCCACCAGACCGGTGTGGTTTAAATGACCAGCGAGTGCAAAGGTTTTTGTTCCTTTGCTTTTTTCGGTGCCGTATTGGGCGAACCATTCCGCTCCATTTAGGATAATTTGTGGGATATTGGCATATGTTTCGACATTGTTGACATTGGTGGGTTTGCCCCATAAGCCCTGAATCGATGGAAAAGGCGGGCGAGCACGAGGTTCACCACGGCGGCCTTCGATGGAGGCGATTAAGGCAGTTTCTTCACCGCATACAAATGCCCCGGCGCCAATTCGGACTTCGAGGTCGAAGTCAAAATCACTGCCGAGGATGTTTTTACCCAGCAAACCCATAGCGCGCGCTTGCTTTATAGCGATATTCAATGTCGCGACGGCGATAGGATATTCAGCCCGGCAATAGACATATCCCTGCTGAGCACCAATTGCGTATGCTGCAATGGTCATACCTTCGATGACGGCATGTGGATCGCCTTCGAGGACACGCCGGTTCATAAATGCCCCCGGATCCCCTTCGTCTGCGTTACAGACAACGTATTTAACCGGATTTTTAGGCATGCGGGTGAACTGCCATTTTTTTCCAGTAGAAAAACCTGCCCCGCCACGACCACGCAAGCCCGAACGCAGAACGGTGTCGATGACTTCATCGGGAGACATTTCGGTAAGTACTTTGGCCAACCCCATATATCCATCTTCTGCGATGTAGTCTTCGATATTTTCGGGATCGATTTGACCGCAGTTTCGTAAGACGATGCGGACTTCTTTAGAGGTTGGCGGCCCAAGTTCTTCATCAACCGTTGCAACTTTTGAGACCAGGAATTTATTGACGATGCGGCCTTTGAGGAAATGCTCATCAACGAGAAAGGGGACATCATCGGGCGTAACACCGATATAATGGACCCCTTCCGGGTAAATCACCATTTCGGGACCGTTAACACACCCGCCGATGCGGGAAGTTTCGAGAACTTGAACCTCTTCAATTAAACCAGCCGAGACAAATTCGTCTTGGAGAGTATCAATAAGGTCATGAGCGCCTTTACTCAAGCACTCCGGATCAACACAAACCAGGACATGTGAACGAAAATACTTCATAATGATTCGCCTATGGACAAAAGTATTCGCATCAGATACTTTTATTACATTTGGACTTGAAATTCTTTAACGATGTGTCCATTTTGGACATGGTCTTTTAAAATCTGGCGAGCAATTTCGGGTGTGACTTTGCCGTAGGTTACCTTGGGTTGGTCGCCGGTTGCGATCTGGACAATGGGTTCCTTTTCGCATAGTCCTACACAACCGGTCTGGGTAACCACGATCCCTTCCAGGTTTTCGTTCTGGATCGTTTCCAGGATAGCCTTCATGGCATCCCGCGCGCCAGCCGCAATTCCACAGGTTCCCATCCCGACGATTATGTTGGTTTGGCCCGAAGCGGTTTTTACTCTCCGTTTTTCAAGAGCTTCCTCGCGCACTTTTTTTAAATCAGCAAGGCTTTTTATCGCAGGCATTGGATCACTCCTCAATATTCTAGGCCTAAGGTATTAGGGCTTGTTAAATTTCCTTATCAGGTTGGATCGAACGAATTCCATTTTCGAATGTCGTGCGTAAATAAGCGATTACCAATGGATCGGATAGAGGGGAACCGTTCAATTCATTTTTTAAAGAAGCGTCATCAAAAAAAAGTTCATTCTGGTTACCGATATATCGAAAAACCCAATGGATCGTGGGGTTTCCGACAACCAGGGTCAACATTGTTGAGGCTAAATCGCCCAGCGGCATGCGGTCAATATGACTTCGTTGAAAAGCCACTTCTAGAAAAGTGCCTTTTCCGAGTTGGGATTCAATCTTCATAAATCCGTTGCAGGCTTCAGCAGCGGCTTTTAAAAAAGGAATGCCAAGACCAACTTTGCGGGTGGTGCGGCTGGTAACAAAAGGATCAACCACCTTGCTAAGCAGGGCTTCATCCATGCCCTTACCATCATCACGGACGCTCATGGTCAAGCGGTCGTTGGCAATATCCTCGGAAACACAAATTTCGATGGTTTTCGCCTGAGCTGCAACGCTATTTTCAGCAATATCCAGCAGGTGGAGCGAGAGTTCTCTCACTTTGCTCCTTGCACGGCGCGAAGAATTTGGGGAAATTTATTTGGCCGAACACGCCCGATCAATACATCATCCACAACGATAACCGGCGCTTGGCTGCATGCGCCTACGCACCGGCAGATTTCCAGACCGATTTCGCCATCCGGGGTGGTTTCACCAGGTTCGATTCCAAGCAAAGACTTGGCTTTATCGATTAATTGGGGGACACCGCTAACATAACAAGCCGTACCCATGCAGAATTTAATAACGTGTTTACCGCGGGGAGTGGTAGTAAAAAAAGAATAGAACGATACAACCCCATGCACGACACTGACCGGTAAGTGTAATTGATCGGCCACATATTGCTGCATCGGTTCGGAAATATAACCTATCTGGGATTGCAATTCATTGAGGACTATCATGGCAGCACCGGTGCGGGCCTGGTTTATTTCGATGATGGTGTCAATGATGGCTCTTTGGTCTGGGTTTGCCAGCGGATCGTTGGTGGTTATTGCATTTACGATGATTTCCATCCTTAAAACTCCGATAAAATATATGACAAAATAGGTAATATTATGTTGATCCTGATCATTCAAAAGTGTACCGTCTTGGGTGAAAATACGTAACTACCAAATGTCATCATTAATTGTGAAAGTTGTTACAAAAGGCAGATTTATTTCAGGCTTGTTCGGTGGTGGATTGAGAGAGGATTCGGTAAGACCTACCATTTATGGATTGAATGGCCATACGGAACTCTGAAATGCTTGGGGTAAGGATTTTGAACTGGTTGAGACCGAGGATTTCATCTAAACGATGGGCATCGCCATTTTGCAGCAGTGGGTACCCTAAGATTTGCGGGTACCTTTGTGCTGCTTCGGTTGGTTTGAGGTGCCGAGAAATTTCGAGAGCCTCGATCTGGATGTCATCTGGAACGATCCCGAGTATGGTGAGAAGACCGTTGACTTTACGGTTAATGTGGGCAGGTATCAAAAGACCACCGAGGCGGGTGACCATCCGTGCAGCTTCAGTTAGAGATATATCCACTGATGTGAGCAGCAACCGTTTTTCGAGATCGAGATAATCGCCATTCTTGTCGACGATAAGTTGTTCGCCGAAAAACTCAGCCCGATTGGGGATCGACGGCAGAGCGGCATCTACAATTTCCTGCCATTCTCGCACCTGGTCAAGGGTGTCAAAAAGGCACAAAGAGTGAACTTCTTCCCGAGTCTGGACTTCCATTCCGGGTAAAACAACTAAACCGCTGCCTTCGGCCGCCTGCTGGACGGCTCCAATATTGGCTGTACCATTGTGATCGGTTACAGCGATGATATCTATACCGCACTCAAGGGCTTTCATGACAATCAGGGGTGGCAGCATCTCGATTTCAGCGCATGGCGAGAGCACCGTATGCACATGGAGGTCAGCGCGATAGATATTCAAACCTCCACCTAATGACTACCGGTAATTGTTGAAGTGACAGGTTTCAAGGGTTTCGAATGCCCATTTCCCATAAGCGGCCGACGATTGGGTAGGTTGGCTGCTCGGTCGAGAGCAGGGTGATGCCTTCTGCGTTGGCTTTTAGAATTGTGGGCTCATCTGCCATGGCGCCTTCGGTAATCACAACTGCGCTCAACTCCAGTAAGGCAGCCACCGCGACGATATTGCTATGTGCCTGCAGGGTGACCCACAGGCTGCCGTGGACTGCCCCACTCATAACGCAGCTCAATAAATCGGCAGCGTATCCACCCGTTGGAATAATTACAGAAAAATCTTTTGGCTCGGTTAGCACGTTTAGGTTTAATTCGGTAATGATCTGTTGTAAGTTCATTTATTTTTCTCCTGGGTTTTGGCAGGGTACCCTTCGCCGACCGTATCCTGTTTTTGGAGTGAAATTTTCATTCTTAAACGTGTGCCTTTGCCCCAAACCGATTCCAGTTTCATGGTATCTACACATCGCGATATATTGACTAAACCCATTCCAGCACCAAAGCCTAATTCGCGCACTTTTTCAGTTGCTGTGGAGTAACCCGGTCGCATTGCTAATTCTACGTCTTTTATACCAGGTCCGTAGTCAAATATATCGATCGATATTTGTTCGGGTTCGATTTCGGTGCGGATGACCCCACCGTCTGTTGTGTGGATGATGAGGTTCATCTCAGCTTCATAGGTTGCAATTCCAACGCGGCGGGCAATTTGTGGAAGTGCGCCCATTCGGGTCAGGGCGCGTTTAATTTTTGATGAAGCATCACCACCGTGGATAAAATCACCGGCTTTTATGTTGTAACGAAGGATCAGACTGGTACGCTGAGATTCGATGTCCTCAAATAAGTGACTGGCCCGGTAGCGGCGGACTTCTTCGGTCTGGTAATCGCGTTGGAGTGCATTAAGAATACCGAGGGTAATATCACCCTTGGTAAGTATGCCGATCAACTTGCCTTCTTCATCCACCACCGGTAAACGACCGACTTTGGTGTTGACAAACATCTTGAGTGCCTCGACCACCGGATCGCCGCCTTTGACGATGAAAGGGTCACGGGTCATATAGGCCATTAATTTGGATTGAAGATCAGATTTGATCAGGCAGCGAATAAGATCTTCAATACTGATAATGCCTATCAGACGGTCGTTTGCGAGGATTGGAGCGCCTGAGATGCGCAATTGGCGGAACTGTTCCAGCACCTCTTCCATTTTCATGTCGAGAGTCATGACGACTGGGTTGGGGGTCATAACTTCACGGACTTTCAGGTCGTAGGCTAGCTCTTCGACCCGAGTGATATTTTTTGCTTCGATTTCGGTGATGATTCTATTTTTATGGAGGGGGAATTGACCCATAGATTATTAATTCCCTGCCAAGCCGAAGGTAGTTCCAACCTCAACCTGTGGAACAATCTCCGTTGGATATCGATAGCTCCAGGCTTTCAAGCCCAGCCCGATAAAGCCGGCCGCAAACTTCGAACATACCATGTGGTGTTAAAATCAAGGGAATTCCTTCAGTTTCAGCTAAATCGATGGTTTCATCCGGCGGTTGTTTACCACGAACCAGGATAATTGCAGTGAGATCGGCCATTAAAGCGGTACGGACAACCTGTGGGTTACATAGACCTGTAATTAATACCGCTTCAGATTGGACCGAGGCGAGCACATCACTCATTAAATCTGCTCCTCCGCAGCCCACCACTGTGTGGCTAAGGTCTACCGATTTGTTTAAAACTTTTCCATCGATGAGTTGGATTAATTCTTTAACGATCATTGGTTTGCCTTTAAATGAATGAAAGGGCGTTGGGTAGTTTTCTAATTATTAATTTATCCCATCAAAGTTAACATAATAAAGGAAAAAAATTAAGTGGAAATCTTCCTGACCTGCCTGCCTGTTTGTCATGTACAAAATGGCTTCGTGAGCAGGCATGCTGACAAAGGTCGAGCAATCGCCCACATCTTCTATTATCCCATCTTTTTAGCCATAAACAAAAGTTGATTCATGTTAAAATCGGTGCATACTTAAGTAGGAAATTGAAAACATGAAAAAAATCATTCCTTCGCTGAAAGGCACCCGCGATTTTTACCCGCGGGATATGGCAAAGCGCACCTGGTTGTACGAAATGATTCGAGAAGTATCCGAATCGTTTGGTTATCAGGAATACGAAGGACCGTTTTTAGAGAAGATTGACCTATACGCAGCCAAATCTGGTGAAGAGTTGGTCAAAGAGCAGGCGTTTGTCTTCCCGGACCGCGGTGGAGATCTGATAACTCTTCGTCCAGAACTTACCCCAACCCTGGCGCGAATGGTAGCTCAAGCCCAGCGCCAATTGAACTACCCCCTGCGATGGTGGTCGTTTGGCCCGTTCTGGCGGTACGAGCGTCCACAGAAGGGCCGCACGCGCGAGTTTTTCCAGTGGAACATCGATTTGATCGGGTCAAATTCACCGGGGGGTGATGCCGAACTCGTCGCAATCTGCGCAGCTTTTTTTAAAAAAATTGGGCTGACACCTCAGCAGGTGAGACTGGGCGTAAATGACCGTCGTTTAATGGATCAGGAGCTGGTCCGCCTGGGGATGGACACTCCAGAGATTAAAAAAACTGTGTTTAAGCTTATTGACCGGCGTGACAAGATGCGCCCACCCGAGTGGGAAGCCTTTGGGCTGGAGAGCGGGTTGTCCCCCGGGCAATTTGTTGATTTGCAAGCGCTATTGAACGATCCGGATTTATGGCATCGCTCGGAGGATTTGAAACGCTTTTTCGCAGCGCTGGAAGGTATGGGTGGGTTTGAATACACACAATTTAACGCCCAGGTAATCCGGGGGTTGGATTATTACACCGGCATCGTTTTCGAGGCATACGACATTGACCGCGAAGGGCGGGCGATCTTAGGCGGGGGTCATTATGATAACCTAGTTGCCGATGTTGGTGGTGACCCACTTCCAGGAGTTGGTTTTGCGATGGGTGATGTGATGATAAACCACATTTTGGAGAAATACGGCTGTTTGCCGGCTTTCGATCGCTCTCCAGCCGATGCTTTGGTGACTATTTTTGATGAAAACGGGTTTCATGATTCGATAAAGCTGGCAGCGCGCTTGCGGGACGAGGGTTTGAAGGTAGTCTGTTTCACTGAGCCGGTAAAGTTGGCGAAGCAACTCAAATTCGCTGACCGGATGGGATTTCGATGCGCAGTGATCGTTGGCGAGGGCGAGAAAGCGGCCGGCCAGGTGACGGTCAAAAACCTGAGGAGTGGTGAGCAGGTTACGGCGCCCGAAGAACAGGCTGGGGCGCTGGTTCGCAAAATACTTGCGTATGCCAACCCGTTGTGATAAAATCCGGGTGCTTTATGGTGGTTGTAGCTCAATGGCAGAGCATCGCACTGTGGATGCGAGGGTTGTGGGTTCGAGCCCCATCAGCCACCCTAGAATTAATTTCCCAACTTTTTAAAAACAGCAGCCCCTCTACGATTGCCACAACCCCGTGGCTGATCAGGGAGGGGGGGCTGATTAGAAAACGTCCCTAACCAAGGTTATATATCGGATAGGGTAGTTAACTGAGGAATTGGTCTGCGTAATGGCAGGCTACCCAATGACCGGATACTTTCTCTATCAACTCTGGTTCTTCGATCGAGCAATTGGCGCGCGCTATTGGACAGCGTGGGTGGAAACGGCAGCCCTTGGGTGGGTTGAGTGGGCTGGGTACATCCCCAACCAGAATTGTCCGTTTGCGCTTTATGCGTGGATTCGGGACAGGGATAGCCGACATAAGCGCTTGGGTGTAAGGGTGCAAAGGTTGGCTGAATAATTCATCGCGGGTTGAAATTTCCACGATTTTTCCCAGGTACATAACCGCTACTCGATCGGAGATGTGCTCGACAACAGCCAGGTTATGGGCAACAAACAAATAGGTAAGGTCAAATTCTCGTTGTAAATTCCTTAGAATGTTAAGCACCTGAGCTTGAATAGAGACATCCAAGGCAGACACCGGTTCATCCAAAATTAAAAACTGGGGTTGCATGACAAGGGCGCGGGCAATGCCAATGCGTTGGCGCTGGCCTCCGGAAAATTCATGGGGGTACCGGGTGGCATGGTAATCTTCCAGCCCGACTTTTTTAAGCACAGTCAGCACCATCTCGAAACGTTCCTGGTTACTGCCAATATTATGGATACGCAGACCTTCAGCGATAGATTCTCCGATTGGTAAGCGGGGATCGAGGGATGAGTACGGATCTTGGAAGACAATCTGCATTTGACGACGTACCTTTTTGGCATCCCTCCCTTTGAGTTTGAATACATCCACCCCCTTATATTCAACACTCCCACCGGTTGGTTTTACCAAACCCAACATCGTCTGACTCACGGTTGTTTTTCCACAACCAGATTCGCCCACCAAACCAAGGGTTTCGCCCTTTTTTATGGTAAAACTAACCCCATCCACGGCTTTGACCCAACCGATGATTCGTTTAAATACACCCCCACGGACAGGAAAAAACTTTATCAGGTTTTTAACCTGAACTAAGTCTTGATTATTTTTTAAAGTCGTGGCCGCTGGTTCACTCATGGATATTGCCTTGTTTTCCTTTTCCGATAAATATGCTCATTTCAAAGGTGCAGAATGCCCTTCATTATCCTGGTAGAGCCAGCAGCGAACCAGATGATCATTCTGGTGTACGGGAACTAAATCTGGTTCAACCTGGTCGCAAATTTCGAGCTGATATTCCTGGCGAGCCAGGCAGCGAGATGCAAAACGACACCCTGGCGGGAGATCAACCAGGTTTGGGACGTTCCCCGGGATTGTAGCCAATTCCTCTTTAACCTGGCCGAGAATTGGTACCGATTCGATCAACCCCTGGGTATAGGGGTGAAGCGGGTGAAAGAAAAGGGTATTTACATCGGCCTGTTCGACGATGCGACCAGCGTACATGACCGCAACCCGATCGGCCATTTCCGCGATCACACTCAGATCGTGGGTAATCAGGATTACCGATGTACCTGTGTGGGTGCGCAAATCGCGCATCAAGTCCAGGATTTGGGCTTGAATGGTAACATCGAGCGCAGTGGTTGGTTCATCAGCGATCAGCAGCCGCGGGTGTAAAGCCAGTGCCATGGCGATCATAACCCGCTGGGCCTGACCGCCGGACATTTCGTGAGGGTAAGCATCGGCCTTGCTGGCGGGGTCGGGAATTCCGACCAGTTGTAACAGCTCAACGGTCCTATTGCGGAGTTGGTGCTTATTTAGTTTGCTATGGATTTTGAGAACCTCCGCAATTTGTTCACCCACCGTGAAAACCGGGTTAAGGCTGGTCAATGGCTGCTGAAAGATCATTGAGATCTGGTTGCCCCGCACTTTGGCCATGTCTCTTTCTTTTAGTTCGAGCAGATTGCGGCCTTCAAAAAATATTTCTCCGGCGATGGTTTTTCCCGGTAAATCTACCAGGCGCATAATCGAAAGCGACGTAACGCTTTTTCCACACCCCGATTCTCCTACCAGGCCGAGCATTTCGCCAGGAAAGACAACCAAATCGACCCCATCGACCGCTTTGACTACACCATCTTCAGTATAGTAGTAAGTTTTAAGGTTTTTTATTTCGAGCATTGGAGTTGAGTAAATCGTATTCATCAAGGGTTGCCCTGCTGGCTCAAGCGAGGATCAATGGCATCGCGAAGCCCATCCCCAAGCAGGTTGAAACCCAAAACAGTGATCATAATTGCGGCTCCGGGGAAAAAGACCAGGTGCGGGGAGGTGAAGACTTGGTTACGCTCCGANCCGAGCATCGTACCCCATTCCGGGGTGGGTGGCTGGGCTCCCAAACCAAGGAAGGAAAGGGCTGCTGCATCGAGGATGGCGGTCCCGATGCCCAAGGTCCCTTGCACGATGAGTGGAGGGATAGCATTGGGGAGGACGCGCCGAATTAGAATGTGAAAATGCCCGCCACCTAAAGCACGAGAGGCGGAAACATAGGCTTGTTCTTTAACCGAAAGGACACTTGCGCGAACTACACGGGCGTAAATCGGTATGGCGACGATCGCGATTGCTAGAAGCGCATTTCGGAGTCCAGGGCCAAGGACCGAAACGATGGTAATGGCCAGTAATAAGGATGGAAAGGCCAATAACACGTCCATGATACGCATGATGATGTTGTCCCACCAACCGCCAAAGTAAGCCGAAATGGAGCCTAAAATTGTCCCGACCAGGATAGCAAAACTGACCGTGGTCAGACCAACGTAGAGTGAATACCTCGATCCATGGATCACTCGGCTGAATTGATCACGGACATTCCCATCGATCCCCATAATATGTTGGGATCGTTCTGTTGGGCAGCCAAGGATATGAATACAAGGAGCCTCGCGTTTTTTAACATCCTCGATGCCGATTAAAACCTGGATGGGATCGTAGGGGGCGATGACATTGGCAAAAAGGGCAATAAACAATAGGGAACCTAGCAGGATCATCCCAATAACTGCTGACCGTTGTCGGAAAATCCGGCGTAAGGTCAATCGCCAAAGGCTATTGGAACGGTAATCCTTTCGATTAGAAGTGGATGCTATTGCTAATTTGGCGACCATGACAGGTTACTCCAATCGAATGCGGGGATCGATGAATACATAAGATATATCCACCAATAAGTTGACGATCACATAACTGACCGCAATAACGATGGTGAAGGCTTGAATTATGGGGAAATCGCGGGCAGTAATCGCTTCAAATAAGATACGGCCGACTCCCGCCAGACCAAAAATGGTCTCCGTTAAAACAGCTCCGGCAAACAACGTGCCAACCTGGATCCCAATGATGGTAATGACGGGCAGCAAGGCGTTACGAAGAGCGTGTTTGAGAATAATGGTTTTACCCAACAGGCCTTTTGCTCTGGCTGTGCGGATGTAATCCAATTTTAGTACCTCAAGCATGCTTGACCGAGTCATACGGGCGATGATGGCAAGCGGTATGGTGCTAAGCGCGATGGAGGGTAAAAGCATGTGTTTTATCGCATCCCAAAAAATTGTCCAATCGCGGGTAATGAGGGAGTTGAAAATAACTAGATTTCCGATGAATTCCACAATATGAAAGCGCAAGGATTCAGGTGGGAATTCCCATCCAAGAAGTTGATAAAAAGGGACCGAAACCAGACCGGCTGTCAGGCGGCCCGTTGGTGGCAGCCAAAATGGGGTATCTCTAAGTACTAAGGCAAAGAAGTAGGCCAATAATAAGCCCAGCCAATAAACAGGCATCGAGACCCCTAAATTGGCTCCTACCATCGTGAAGACATCGAAAATCGAATTCCGTTTGATCGCTGATATTACCCCCGCGGGGATACCGATTACGATGGAGATCATAAGTGCGGTAACACCTAATTCAATCGTGGTTGGCATGCGTTCAATAAGAATGGTGGTTACCGGTCGACTGAAACGGATCGACATCCCGAAATCGCCTCTGAGGAAATCGGCCATGTAAAGACCGAATTGGACTGGGATTGGTTGATCCAAACCATACCGGCGGTTAAACCGTTCACACACATCTGGGGTTGCTTTTTCTCCCAGCATAGCTTTGCACGGATCGCCAGGGATCAACCGCGCCAGAGTGAAAGTAACGGCCATTATTCCAAAAAGCACCGGTATTGCTAATAAAAGACGGCGGATAATATANGCGATCATAATTAATTCGAACCTATGTCCGGATTCCAACGCGGGATGGGAATCCTCTTTAATGGAGTGGGTTCCATCCCGCGNTGAAGGCTAGAAATACATTACGAACTGCACGATTCGAGTTACTCTTCTGCAGGGGGGACGTTAATCAAACCCCACAAGTAGCTGAAGTATTCGAAGGAACCCGTGTTGCCAATGTGCAGCGGGTGTGCATTGTCCCATGCCACAACCCAAGACATGACCACGTCATTGGCGTCGAACGCTGAACCATCGTGGAACTTGACCCCAGGACGTAAGTTACAAACATAGACAGTCAAGTCCTCGTTGGGTTCACAGGAAGTTGCCAAACCAGGTTCCACTTCGGTGCCGCCAACTTCGTATGACAGCAAGGATTCAATCACCTGTTCGCACGCGCGAAGGCTCTCGCCATCCGTTTCGTCACCACAGTAGAGTGAGATAGGTTCAGCATTTTGCATCCATACGAAGGTGCTCCGTCCGCCTGGGTCCATTACGGCAAAATATTCATTACTCAACGGGCTGGCATGACCACCAACGACGTCAACCCGGTAAGCGACACCAGAACCACCATGTGCAATCGGCACCATCGGCACCAGTTCTTTTATGGCGTTGTTTGCCTGGGTGTATAGGGGTTCGGATTCGCCCGGATCAGCGATTTGAGCGCCTTGGACAAGGGGTTCATAAATTTCAGAAAACGGGGTACCGAATTGGGGATTGGCTTTGCTAAAGTGGAAATCCAGGAAGTTGGTGATATGGGGATAATCGGCGCTCCACCCTAAAAGATAGAACCCATCCAGGCGGCCAGATGTCGATTCATCGATGAAGGCACCGGATTCCATGAGGACGATTTCGGCGGTAATACCCAGGTTATCACGAAGTTGTGCTTGCAAATCGGTGGCGACCAAACCAGGCTCAGGCAGGTAACCGCGGAATACATCTCGGTAGTATATCGAGGTTTCAAAACCATCGGGATAACCAGCGGCAGCGAGCATTTCTCTGGCAAGGGTTGGGTTAAATTCATACCAGTCTTCGCCAGTGCAGCCATTCGGGATAGAACACGGGGTGAAGTGGCTGGCAACCGATGAGCCGGCAGGATAGAAGGTATCGACAATGCGTTGGCGGTCGATACCCATAGCGATGGCCTGGCGAACCTCTAGATTATCGAACGGTTCAAAAGTGTTGGTCATGGCTAAGTAGAAGGTATTTAAGGCTTCTCGCTCGATCAGGCTCAAATTGGGGTCGTTGCGGATGACTTCAAAGTCATCTGGGCTTGGGTTGTCAATCCCATCCACGGTTCCAGTTTGAAGTTCTAACAAACGACCAGCGCCTTCTGTCGTCCAGCGGAAGACCAGGGTGTCGGTTATGGCTTTATCGCCCCAGTAGTCGTCGAAACGTTTGAAAATGATGCTGTCGCCACGGTTCCAGCTTTCCAGGCGATAGGGGCCTGTGCCAACCGGTTTTTCGAGAATCTGGCGGTTTTCCATCGATGCCTCGATCCATTCTTTAGGTTGGATCGCGAACGCGGTGAAAGCGGCTTTTGAAAGGAAGGCAGGATCTGGAACGCACAATGAGAATTGAACGGTCAATTCATCCAGGGCAGCAATCTCTTTGAGGATGCTGCCTGCCTCACAATCCGGCGCGGAATAAACCATTGGTTCGAAGGCCATTGGTGGTTCGGGTGTTGGCGCAAGGGTTGGTGTAGCTTGGGCAGCAGGCGGTAAGGTCACTTCCGCTGCAGGTGGGGTTTCGGCTGCCGGGACGCAGGATGCCATCATCAAACTGGCAAATACCAAAACTGCAACCAGGCTGTAAAGCGTTTTGGTTTTCATTCTTATCTCCTCCTATTTGGCGAATACGGACTTGGAATTCAGTTTTTGTGCATATTGGATTGCATCGTTCGGATTAATATCTCTGTTTCTTCACCTCCTTAGTAATGAATAATGGTACATTATGCCTGAAATTTCCTTAAAATGTCAATAGAAAAATTAGATTTTCCGAAAATAGGTTTCTCTTTTGTATTTTTAGGCCATTACAATACCAGGTATCAAAACAGGTGTGTTTTTTGTTCTGATGGGCGGTTTTAGGGCGGCACTAATAGACGAATTTGGACGATATTTGGGTAAAAAATGCCCGACTTTTTAGACTTGGCCGAATAATCCTTTGGATCATGCGCTCCTTCCTGATTTGTAATACAATACTTAGCGAGGCATTTCAAAATTTCAGCTACAATCGTTACAATCAATCAAACGTTTCTGGATAAAGTTTTTATCATCCTTGGTTTTTATCAATCAAACTTGGTGTTCAAGATTTTGTATTAAACAGGTAATAAAATTTTGTCTATGATCTGCAGGGTGGTCATTGATATTAGGGGTATAAACGGATGGATCCAAAAGGTAAGGCAAATATCCTTGTTTTAGACGACGACTATGCCAATATGCGGCTTTGCCGACATGTCCTAGAACAAGCAGGTTATGCTGTAACGGCAACAGTAAACCCTCACGAAGCAATCCAACAATTAAAAAATGCAACATTTGACCTGGTTGTTACCGATATCCGGATGCCGGGTATCGATGGATATGAAATTGCCACAATGGTCAAACAAATTGATCCGAACACCGCAATCATTTTTATTACGGGATATGGAACTGCCGATACAGCCGTTCAAGCCCTGCAGCGAGGTGTAGACGGGTTATTATTGAAGCCGTTGGGTACAGTGGGGGAATTGACATCGACCGTAACCCGTATTTTGGAGGACCGCAGGAATAAACAAGATGCTAACCGCTTAAAAGCCCTACGACCGCTTTTCGATTTGACAGAGCAAATGTTTTTGGTAAATTCTCACCAGCAACTTTGTGATATGGTGATAAATATTGCCAAAGACATGTTTCATTTTGAACTTTCGGGTATCTACCGGCATGATTCTGNTTCCAATTCGTGGGAGAGCATNGCCGGGACCGATTTAAACAGNTTGGTTAGGTTAAACCAGAGTGTATTNGACAGAATATTTAATTTGGCGACAACCGATACCCTTCGGATCNTTAAAAATGAACACATTGNCCAAGGACAATTAGGGGGCTGGTTGGCGGGTAAAGAATGGCTAGGTCTTTTCATTCCGGTAAGGCACACGAACAGTAAATATATATTTTGGGGGTTACGACCGATCAAATTAGGGAATTTCTTGGAATTGGATGAAGAAATGATGGCTATTATAACGCGCCAGGCGGCTGTAGCATTGGAGAACACTCGTCTCTACGCCAGCCTGAGGAAATCATTACAGCAAATTGAAGAATCGCAGGCCGAATTGGCATTATCTGAAAAAATGGCTGCTTTAGGACGCCTGATGGCGTCCCTGGCTCATGAAATCAACAATCCACTTCAGGCTATAAGCAATTGTCTGCATCTGGCCGGAAGGCANGACCTNGCTGAGGATCAACGGGATGNGTATTACAAACTTGCGATAAAAGAAATCGAGCGGTTATCCAACCTGNCACAAAGGACTTTAGAATATTATCGCCCGAAAGACTTANAACGCCAAAAGGTTAATCTGACAATCGTGTTGGACCAATCNCTTAACTTGGTCGAACCTCGACTTAATCGAGTAAAAGCCGAGGTTAACCTTGAGGGTGTAAAAAAATCTGTTATGGCCGAGGTCTTTCCAGACCAGATTCAACAAGTGTTTTTAAATTTACTCATCAATGCGATAGATTCCATGGAAGAATGTGAAAAAGAGCCGATCCTATGGATTGAGCTGGAGGAAACAAGGAATAAGATCATGATCACTGTCGAAGATAATGGACGGGGTATTCCATCGGAGCATGAAGGCCAATTATTTGAACCATTTTTTACCACCAAACCCCTTGGAAGCGGGCAAGGGTTACCCATTTGTTATCATTTGGTGGTCAACCTCCATCAGGGAGAGATAGGTTTTGTGAAACCTATTCATGGCACGGGAGCGCGAATTCGGGTTATCCTGCCGGGGAGAGCTTGAAATGGCGGCTGCGAAAATATTGGTGGTAGATGATGATGATGTTACCCGTCTTACGCTTCTCCGCATATTGCAGCTAGAAGGTTATGAAGTGGTGGGTGTAGAAAACGGCCTGGTAGCTTTAGAGGAGTTAGGACGCTGTATATATCATGGAATGATTGTCGATATCAAGATGCCGGGAATGACCGGTTTGGAGTTGGTGGAAAAGGTGAACAAGGAGATTCCCAGATTAGGTGTCGTTGTCCTGACCGCCCATGGTAGTTTCGAGACAGCCGTACAGGCGCTAAGAATGAGAGTCCTCGATTATTTATTGAAGCCTGCTACCCCGGAAATGATCCTGGCCAGCATTCAACGTGCACTCCTTGCTGTGGATCATGTAGGTGATCGAAAAAGCGTGGGCGAATTGAAGATGGATTATCCATCTATTAACAAGAATCCTGGTCAGGAAAATTTTGAACAAACCATACTTCACCTTTCCAATGGTGTGGCGATCGATTGTATCCGGCGACGGGTCACCTGGAATGGAGATTCCGTGCATCTAACACCTGCCGAAACAAAAATACTGGCGATTTTATTGGCCAACAATACTTTGGTTGTTAAACACCAAGATCTGGTTGAGAAAATATACGGTTATAAGGAAAAGGTAGAGGAGTCTGCCCGGATTCTTCGGCCAATCGTTTGCAGGTTGAATACGAAACTTCGCCGGGTTACCCGAGGTGACAACTGGATCAAGAATATACGCGGAAAAGGGTACTTGCTGGAGATTACCTAGGGTATAGTTATTTTCCAGGCTTAAGGGGGTTAACCTCGCTTTAGCTAATTATTTTATTGGCGATGTTTTGAGAGATTCCCAATAAACCGATCGGATGACCGCTCTCGTCCATAATGGGTATGCGTGAATTTAATTCGCGGGTGATTACACCGGTTTCATCCATTCGCTCAACAAGCTGCCCAATGGATGGGGAGGAAGTTGTAAGGATTACCATATCTTCATTGTGGCGTAGATAGCCTAACCTACCGGGAATCAATTCGTCATCACTTTTGCCTATCATTTCTTCGGCCGAAGAAAAATTTAGATCTTTGAATAATGAGGAAGAAACATGTAAATAGCGACCATCCTTGTCCTTGAAATAGGTTTTTTCTGGGATGATGGAGAGCAACGCATGGAGGAATGTGGTTTCCTGGGAGAATGCGGCAAGGGTCGTTGAAAGATTTTCGATAAGTTGAGCATTCCGTATCGCGATGGCTACCTGAGGGGCAAGAGTCTCGAACAGTATTAGATCTTTTTCGGTAAACCGACCTTCATTTCTTGTATCTTGCAAAATGATGGCACCGATCACCTCCCCACTGATCAGCAAGGGAACACCCAGCCAGGACTTGGCTGGTTTCCCGAGGATCTTCACTCCCATCCGCTCAGCTTCATGTTCGGTGTTGCGTACCAACAGGAGTGATTGTTTTTTATTTATAAGGATAGATAATAACCCGCTATCGAGCGGAAAAGAATCCACTGAAGTAACTTTATTTGCTTCAAATAAATAGGGGATTTTGATTTTTCGGGTACGCTCGTCATACATCGCGATGATGAAACTCAAATCGGACCCAAAATGATCGATAACCTTTTCGTGCAGTTTATGACACAAACTGCTCAAATTGAATTCGGTTGATATGGTCAGGCTGATGGATATCAGCGTTTCATAGATCTCCAATTGGCTTTGAAGCGACCGAATTCCTGTAAGCCTATCGAGCGTGTTGCTGCATATTTTGGCAAGGTTAAAAAATGGTTGATATTCCGTAGAGGAAATCGGATGTACCGCGCGAGAGCCAATTACAAATATACGCACCGGATGTTGATTAACCAAAATGGGAAAGATCGCCAGCGATGAACAATTTAAGTTTTCGAAGAACGACATCAAAGAGAAAAAGCTGGATTTTTTATCGATCGACGAATCGAGTAAGATGACGCCTGAATCGGAAAAAATTTTAGGGCTGTTCTCTACTGGAATTGAAAGTCCCTTAAAATTGGTGTTGACATTAAT
>JGI24111J20145_1000026_pt1 | contig 32052 bp, 26 predicted proteins | sample SubbioR11Jul_8B1_FD_20145 | JGI IMG/M metagenome (IMG submission 20145)
GGATTAATTATTCAACAATGCGGCTCTGTAAAGACGCAGTGTCACCATGCCTGCACAAAACCAAGCCTAATCCGATTCTAGTTAGTAGTGTAGGTTGGGTTTTGGGGATATTGCAGGGGGTGAAGGGTTAGGGTCGTTACCCAAAACCCAACGTTTTGTTTATGGGTCGAGTTGGGTGGTATGCGGCGGTTGGCATTCCGCCCGGCTTTTTGCGATTGAGGTTACCTTAAACCCATACCACCCAACCTACTCCTGTTGAACTAAAACATTCGCTGAGGTCAAGATGACATTTCTGCTGAACATTTAGAGTGACATAATCGCTGAACAATGACAACTGGAATTTTTGAGGGGTGTTGAATGACGAGAGCTGTAAAGATAAAGGTACCCTTGCCGGTATGGAAATGCAATCTTACTATTCGACGTTTAATGCTTCGAATAGTATAGGTTGAATGCGGTTAGGGTTGGGGAGCAAAACCTGGGCACCATCCCAGGTAACATGGTTCCAGACATCTGAAGGCCCAATAGCAAAGCGTTTGATTTTTTCCGGGTTATTAACCAGTCCGGGTGCAAGAATGGATAATCTTATTGCCAGGTCTAAGGGGATGTCCGTTTCTACATTGTTGCGAAATTGCTCATACAATTGGGGTGCCTTGACAATTGCATCTAGACTCATTAATTTGCGAAACAAACCGGTGAGAACTTCTTGTGCACGGCGTGTACGATCGTAGTCGCTGGAACTGTATCTTGAACGAACATACCAAAGAGAAGTTTGCCCGTCCATATACACCCGGCCTGGACCGACGGAGCAATTTCCGTTAACTGCCTGAGGTAATTTACACTCATCGGTGAGATTCTTACTGGTTTCAACCTCTATGCCTCCCAAGCTGTCGATAATGTTGAGAAAACCTTGAAAATTTGTCATCACGTAATANTGTGGAGTAACGCCAAANTTGGTTTGGAAGGTTTGTACGGTAAGTGGAAAACCACCAAATTGTTGGGCGGTATTAATTCGATGCTGCCCGATACCTGGGAGTTGAACATAGAGATCACGNGGGAATGAAACCAGGCTTACCGCACCGGTATTGGTATTGACNACCACTAATATCATAATATCGGTACGAAAACCGGAGGCGGGCCGCCAATCAGAACCCATGACGAGAATATTGACACTCCCTTGGGGAGGGTCGATTACTGCGGGGACAAACGCTTCTGTAGGGGTGGGGATTACTTCTGGAGTTTCCATGGGGGGAATCAATGTAGGTGCAACCGGCAAAAATGGGGTGGGTGTAGGGAGTGCATTAGGGTCAGGGGTGACCAATACCTGGGATAGGATACTGGCCGGGGATTGAATGGTCCCAGGGAAATTGCAGGCGGCTGAAATCAGAATTATTAACAAGAAAACGTAGAAAATTCTTCGCATATCCAGTCTATTCTATGGGGTTACCGTGGTATCCGATGGTGTTTGCGTATAGGTAGGCATTGGTGGTGTCGGGGTTTCGGTCATGGTTACAATCATCGTTGAGGTGCTGGTCGCGGTCACTATAGGCGTGTTGGTTAGGGTTAAGGTCAGGGTCAGGGTGTGTGTAGGGGTAACTGAATGGGTAATTGTAGGGGTCAGGGTTTGGATTGGTGTTGGAGTGGGCGTTATGGATGGTGAAAGGGTTGGTGGTTGTGGCAGTTCTGGAGTAAAAGTATAGGTACTGGTAGCGACATTGGGAACCCAGATTCGGGATCCTGCCCGGATCAGATTACTCACCAGACAATTCGCTTGCCTTAACTGCCAAACAGATACCCGGTAGAGCCGGCTGATTTTGGTAAGGGTATCGCTAGACTGGATGGTATACCGCACCCATCCGGGTGGTGGTCCACACTGGACCGGCCGGGGGGTTTGCGAGGCAGTTACCGTGTGGGTGAGCGAGCGGGTCATGGTGCTGGTCGGTAGAGGGGGGATGTAAATGGCTATTCCCGCAATGATCTTATCAGAAATCAGGCAATTCGAGCGGAGAATTTCATCCATTGTGAACCCGCGCGCCAGGGCGAGGTCCGGAATTTGGTCTGCAGATTGGATTGTGTGCTGTTCCCAACCTTCGGGTATTGGGCAAATGGTTTGTGTGGCTCGTATATCGGTTGGAGAAGAGGTCGCGGTTTTGATGTAAAACCCAATCGGTGTCAAATTGGGCGGTGGAAAGGTTGGTCGAAGGGTAGGTTTTTGAAGAGGAATCATCGATCCTTCCAGCAGCCCAAAGGAGAGCGCACTTAAGACCAGGATACCGGATCCAAATGCTGCCATTATTCCAATAATCGCACTTTGAATCGATTTCATCCTTTATTTTTTATTCCGTCGTCTTTGTAAGGTTGTACCGGCAACAAAACGCTGTATGTGGAGGTCTTACCTGGTACACATTCAACCCATAATCTACCACTATGAGCCTCGATCAATATTTTAGCGATCGAGAGGCCGACACCATTGTCGCCTATACCTTGTATCATCGCAGCATCACTTCGGTATTGTCTGGAAAAAACTCTGGTTAATTCCGCAGGAGGGATTCCACCGCCTTCATCGGTGATTTGAAAAAGTAAAAATGATTCCTTGGGGTCGGTTACCTCAATTTTAACCTGTAAGCTAACCTTTCCTTCGGCCGGAGTAGCCAGGGCGGCATTTCGTAGTAAATGGATGAATACCTGTTGTAGGGCATCCTGATCGGCAAAAAGGCAGGGCAGGTCGTTTGGAACATCCATCCGGATTTTAATTTTCTTTTCCAGGAGAATGGCACTGATGTCGTCAATGGCTTGGTTAAGAACAGTGTCAAATTCTATCGGTTGGCGAGCCAACTCGATTGGGCTGGTGGATAAAGCGGATGGTTGTAGGGTTTCTTCTACAGATACTTCAATCGCTCAGACGAGGTTCGTATCCGGTCGATGAACTTTTTTTGTGAAGCACCGATCATTCCCACCGATTCGTTCATCAACAATTCGGTATACCCAAGAATAGATGAGACCGGTGGTCTTAATTCCTGAATAATCTTTCCCAAAGCTGAATGATCTACCAGGAAATGTTGCCGTGAAGGGGTTGTGCTCTGTTGTAATTGCTTAATACGCAAGTTTGCATCCCCAAGGGAATTTTGCAGGTGAGCAATTTCTTCCAAAGTCAGACGCAATTCATTCTCCAGATGGTGGATATCCCTTTTTGAATCACGATCCTTGTGGATCGCGAGTAATTCATCGCGTAAATGATGGTTTTCGTTTTCTAACCTTGTGATCGTTTCCTGGTTTTCTCGTTGAATTGCGAGCAGCCCGGCAATTTCCAATCGTGATTCTTGGTCCTGGTTGGAAGTGAAAAATGCAAATTGCTCTTCCTTGGCATTGTCGGTCGTTTGTGGATAAGGCGGAGACTCGCCAACTTGGGGCGCGTATTCTCGCTCCATGTTTAGACGCTCCATTTCTTCACTAAGTTCCACTGGTACCGACGTGGAGCTGAATAAAAATCCAACCTCATCACAGATGGATTGAAGCAAGGTTTGGTCCTCAAGCGACCACTCGTGTTGGGAATAAGGGGAGAGGACAATCATCCCGCTATGGTAAGGCAAACCGCTCGTAAATGGGGCAAACAGAACATTTCCGGCTTCTTTGAGACCCAGGATAGAAGCCAGGGCTGCCAGGTCCTGAAGGGGATTTGAGCTGTCTGAAAACAAGCGCAGTGGTTTGCGGTGAAGGAGGGCTTCGCAAAGAAGTTGGGTCTTTCTTCGATCTACCTGGGTTCCCTGGATGGATTCTTCGCGAATAATATCATAACCACAGGAAAGGGTGAGCGGACTGATGGAATCCGGTGTACTGACAATAAAGGTCAGATCTGCTACCAAAGTCCGGCTTACCGCTTTGGATATTGCATTTCCGATTTGGGATGGGTCCTTGTTTTTAGCGATCTCCAACCATGCGGTAACAATCCGTGGATTAGTGAGTTGAAATTTCCGTAAAATATTTTCGTTGAACCTATTTTTCTGGGTAAGATACCCTGGTAAGCCGGCTGGGCGACTAGCATGTGCAATGGTAGGTAGTAATGGGAAGGCACAAACCAAACCAAGCCGGACAGCCGCCGGAATATCGCTGGCTGAACCTGGCAGGAACAGGTGAGCCAGACTACCAATGCCCACCAGGATAAAAAAGCCTATACCAAAGCCATATCGATTGACTTGTCGCCCAAACAATAGGATGATTGTGGCAAGGATCAGGGTCAATAATCCGATTGTCCAAATCAAGTCCAATTGGGTTTGGTTGAATTGGAAAATACCGACCATTGGGGTCCAATACATTAATCCGATAAAAAAGAACAAAACCGCCAACATGACGAGGGAGATCACGAATGTATCGGCAAACCGGTTATGTTTTGGAAAGTTCCACATCCAGGCGATGATGGTAAGGGAAATAAATATCGTGGCACGTTCTAGGATGGGGAAGACGATTTGTGGTTCGAAGATCCGCTGCCAACCAAGGGCGCTGCTAAAAAAAAGAATTGCCTGTCCAATCAGGATAGTTGAAAAACCGACCCATAACCTGCGAGCGTGGGTTTGAGATTCGCCTGAATGGTTTAAAGAAATCGCTTGAAGTCCTGCCAGCACGGCGAATGCCAAAACCAAGTGGTATATCAAGTTTCCAGGAGGTTGAACCAATAACTGAAGGATTTGAGAAAGAAGTGTCCCCGTCATTACGCAAATTCCATCCCTGATTATAGCATGGTCATCGATTGGCAACCGATCCCGTGTGTGTCTGTAATGGATCTATAGGTGCCTATTTCGCTGATCGGTACCCTGGTGTCAAATTCGCTGAACATTCACAATCCAACAATCACAGGTTGACAAACCATGATTTCGAGATAAAATACTGTCAAATCCAATTGCCGAAGTGGCGGAACTGGCAGACGCGCTACGTTCAGGGCGTAGTGGGCTCAACGCTCGTGAGGGTTCAAATCCCTCCTTCGGCACTGTAACCTCAAGTACAGTGGTTTTACAAACCTCTTTTCTTGGAAAACGAATATGAGGGTTTTTACCGTGGTTCATTATGGATTCTAAGAACCGGATACCTGAAGGCTGTGGTTTTCTCCCCCCCAGGGATACGATGTTTTTGGACCACAGCGAATTAATTATCTTCATTTCCTTGTGCATCTGGTTAGTTTATTGTAATATAGAGGCATGAGTAACTTCCGTCCAAGCTGGAAGCAACTGATAGTTTTAGGTGCATTTGTTTTATTGTTTTTCCTTTTGATGGATCTTAACACCCGGCTCGGGGACCTTACCCGGTTGAATACCCAATTAATAAAAATGGAAACCGATGTCGGTTTTTTGCGTGCGACCGAAGCTGCCCTTTCTGAACAGTTGGCGTTTTCAACCTCCGAAGCGTCTGTAAGAGAATACGCCCGTAACCATGGGATGGTGTTGGAGGGCGAACGCCTGATTGTTCCGATTCCAGATGGTGCCACCGTACAGCCCTCATTGGTAGAACCTACGATTGAACCTCAAAGGGTAGCCAATCGAGATGTTTGGTGGGCGCTCTTTTTCGGTAAATAAACCCATTCCTCAAACCTTGTAGATTCTATTTGCTGGGGTGGGTTATAAAATGGTTGCAAAAATAATGCCAACCTAGACAGGTTGGATAAAATGGAATTTAAGCTGGTTTCTCCAACCGGTGGAACAGAACAATCGTTAAATCATCACTTGCAGCAGTGTTTTGGCGGTAGTCGTTGAGTATTTTTTTGAGGTGGTCCATTAATCCTTTGATCGGTCCGTTGGAGGCGGTTGAGAGGGCATCCATTAATCGGTCCTCTCCGAAGGGTTCCCCAGCAGGAGAAAAACTTTCTGTAACCCCATCGGTATAGAACACGAATGAGTCGCCATATCCAACTTGAATTTTATAATCGGTCAAACGCGATTGGGAGGAAATGCCCAGGGCCGGCCCCCCTTTTGGAAAAGTTGACATTTTGAAACGATCGGGATGTAACATAATCGGCAAATTGTGGCCTGCGTTTGCATAGGTGATTAATCCTGTGGCAGTATTCAGAATCGCGAAAACAGCGGTTACGAATAGACCGTCTCTAGAATCTACTACCAACGAACGATTCACCCGCCCTAGAACACGGGCCGGGGACTCAGCTTTTTGGGAAAAGGCGCGAATCAACGTGCGTGTAACGGTCATATATAGGGCTGCCGGGATGCCCTTATCGGCGACATCGGCAACGACGATCCCAAGTTTATCTTTCCCAACACTAAAAATGTCATAAAAATCTCCGCCAACCTCACGGGCAGTTTGCCAAAAAATATCCATCTCCCAGCCCGCGATGCGCGGTAAACGAGAGGGTAAAAATGTCTTTTGAATATTACGAGCGACCTGAATTTCTCTGTCAAGGCGCTCACGCTGAACCATCTCCCGTTTCAATCCCTCATTTTGTATAGCCAAAGAAACCTGTTGGGCAACACCGGTCAAAATTTCCAAGCGCCGGCGATGAAAGGTAATGGGGACACTGGCTTCTTTTGCCAATAGGACGCCAAAAAATAAGCCTTTAATCGACAGGGGTACTCCCAATAACCAGAGGGTATCCGCTTCATGATGCTGTTCAATTTCCTCGGGTGTAAGAAGGCAATTTAAATCACGCCATTCGTCAAAACCCAAATCGGTAGACTTTAATTTACAGGCAACCAGCTGGTCGCGTTCCCTTACCGCATCCAACATAGGAAATTCGTTTTGCTGAAAGGTCTCACCTTCTAAAAGCAATTCTTCGTTTGGAGAATGTGTAAACACCTTGGCGGTTCGGAATGCCTCTAGATTCTCATCCCATAAATAAATGACACAAGAATCAATACCAACCAGGATGGGCAGCAAATGGACGGTGGTATCGAGGATATCTTCTAATTCATTCTGGCTGACAACCGCCTGGGCAACCTGAAGTAAAACTGCGGTTACATAGGCTTCTTCCTGACGTGCGTCGATTAATTGAAAATTTTCAAGGGCTATAGCAGTTTGTCTGGCGATGCCTTGTAAAAGGGCAAGGGTTTGCTGGTCGAATTCATGGTTTTGATGCAAACCCCGGTCGGGCTGGTGACCGACGAGATAGGCGCCTAACAGCCGTCCATGGGCCAGCAAGGGGAGAATTACCAGGGTTCTTTCACGAGTTGGTAGATCGGCGCTGCCAAGGTTCATTTCTAGAAAGGGGTCTTGGATGAAGACTGCTTCCTTCGTTGCAACCAATTGGGCAATTACAGACAGGGAACAGTCGAAAACCAGTTCGGTTCCACTGACCAAATCCTGATCCAATCCATATTGAGATTTGAGGATAAAGACCTGACGGTGTTCATCCCAGACAAAGAACGCACATTTCTTGATCCCGATCAATAATGGGGTTAAGCGCGCCATCGTTTCCAGCAATTCCTCAACGCTTAAGTTGACCTGGGTAGCTTCGGCGATTTGAAGTAAGATGGTTGAAATCCAGGCTTGTTCTTGAGCCGAGGAAAAAAGTTCGGCGTTTTGAATGGCTATCGCAGCGTTATTGGCAAAAGTCATCGAAATCAAACCAGCCTCTTTGCCATAACGACCCTCAGTGTGATGTGCCAAGGTGAGAATACCAAGAGATTGGCCACCAGCACGTAATGGAGCAGCGATTGAGGAATACCATGGATTAAATCCGAGGGCTTTTCCTAATGGGCCGATCGGATCCTTGGGGTTTCTTATCATCGCCTGGTCGAGTAATAACGCATCTTCTAGAAATTCGCGAGCCTCGAGGTCGTTGTTCAGCACCTGGTGGATTTTCTCGGCATCGATTCCTTTTGTAGCAGCCAAATGTAATGTCGATGCTTCAGGGACTTGGTTAAAACCATCTACCAGCCAAATTGCGGCGGCATCACAAGGCAAACTCCGAAAAAGCTCGGTCAAAATTCGGTCGAGCAATTCACCTAAGTCTATGTTTGATGAAACAAGACTGGCGATTTCACGAAAGGAATCGGCGACCTGGCGTCGCCAGGTTTCTGATCGAAAAAGGCGGGCATTGTGCATTGCAATGGCAATAGAAGCACTTAATGCTTCCAATAATGGGATATCGCCCTCATCAAAAACATTGACCTGGTCGGATTGGATATCAAGCACACCCTGTACCCCGCCAGCAAAAGCCAAAGGGATCGCAAGCTCTGCACAGGTATTGGTTGGGGGTAAATCTGAAGGCCGATAAAGGGGTTCTTGGCTAACATCATTAGCTAACAAAGTCTTGTTTGAGCGGGCTACCCAAGGGATGATTCCAATCGGATCCTCCAGGTCAATAACGACCTGGTTTTCTTCCAAAGCTTGACTGCGTGCACCGCTGCCGGCCTCATAAAATATTTTCTTGCGTCCCCCATGAACTGAAAAGATGTGTACGTATGGGTAACCAAAATTTCGTTGAATCGATTGAACAACCTCTTCAAGGAGGGGTTCAAACTCCAGGATTGAGGTCAAGGCGTGGCTGATTTCCAAAACGGCTGAGATTTGTACCGCTCGTTTTTTAAGTCCGCTAACCAATTGGACGCCTTCGACTGCCGTGGCAATAGTGTCTGCCAAAGCTCGCAAAAGGTTCATATCCTGTTCATGAAAGGATTTGGGTTCACTCGATTGCAAATCGAGAACTCCAAGAACTTTTCCACCAACTTTTAGGGGTACCGCTACTTCGGATTGAGTCTTATCCAATCCTTCAATGAAACGATAACGGGGTTCCTTTTTTACATCCGGGGCAACAATTTCCTCCCCGTTTTCAGCTACCTTTCCGATAATACCTTCCCCCAGGCAAATGGATAAGCGTTCTTCCAGATCGGCGGGGAGAGGATAGTGACTTGCGCTGGCGCGGTAGCGTAACACATCACCCGGATTTTCCACCGTAAAAATTGCCACAAAATCATATTTAAAAGTATCTTGGATAAGGGTGGTAACCTGTTGGCAAAAAATATCCAGGTCCTGGAGGTTTGCGACCTTGGTATTAACCGAGCGGATAAGAGAAAGCTGTTCGAGTCGCCAATTTTTGATAACCACCTGGCGACTGATTTGTAATGCCAGGGAGGCATGGTCGGCCAAACCATTGATGTATTCTATTGCCTGAGGTGAAAAACCATTCTCACCGCCTTTTTTGAGGTGGAGAACACCAAGGAGGTGGTTTTGAGTCTTTAACGGTACGGCAACTTCGGACGGGGTTGAAAGACGGTTGGGGGGAGTTATTTTCCCTTGATTCAGCCAGAACTGGCGGCTTTCTTTAAAACTCCTTTGAACGATCTCCGGTGCAGAAGAATCAGGAAGGATTTGTTGGTCAACCTGGCCAGGGAGCGGATAATAAGGTTTGGCAAACCATACTTCAGCCTCAGATTGTAGGCGGGTTTTTACCGTTCGGCGGATCAGTTTGCGTTGATCAGAGGAAGTTTCTTGGGTGAGCAGCGCTTCGCCGATGCGGAGGAATTGTTTCCAAACGGGTGGGCTTGACTGCCTGGAATTNCTCATGGAACCGAGCGACCTTTACGTTTGANCAGTGTCAGGACATTGAAACCGTCCAAATANTCATAGAAAACNTCATCCATCCATTGATAAATAAAATAAATNCCCAATCCGTGATCCGGACGGTTTTTCAAAGGCACTTTGAGGTTAGGTTTCGGAATGGTTTTTGGTTTAAAGCGTTTTCCTTGATCTCTTAAAACAAATTTTAACTCTTTGTCATCTATCGAATAAGAAAATTCAATATCGCCCAGGTTTTCACCACCATAGGCATGTTCGATGATATTTGAACAGGCTTCATCAATTGCGGTCTCTACCCCGTAGGCACTGCACGAATCCAAACCAAATTCTTGATTTGCTTTTTGGACAATTTCTGCAATCTGGGCCAGACTTTCGTAACGCCCAGGAAAAATCAATGTCGGCATCAAAACTTAAAAATTTCCTACCGCTGAGACTGTGTCATCAAAAAATTTGAAAAAAGGTGTAAAACCGGCCAGGTCGAGGGAGGAGAGAATTTTAGGTCTAACATTGGCAAGGACGACTTCCCCCCGGTTGTACCGCTTGCAGTTCTTCTGCATGCTGATCAAAACACGTAAACCAGCGCTGGAGATGAATTCCAGGTTTGCCAGATCAAGGATGATACGGTAGCGGCCGAGATCAGTAATATCATTTAAGGTTTCGGTAAGTTTCGGGGCGGTAGCACTGTCCAAACGGCCTGATACAATGACCAAATCACAGTGCTTGTATTCGATATGGTTAATTTCCATGGAAATCCTCCATTAATGGGCTGGATTTAGCAAACATTAAGAAAATTATATCACGAGGTTTTGGTTGGCCGTTTTATTAAAGTTTCTAATTTTATGGATATCCCAGATTCTATTATTTTCGAGTAGAATATCCATAAAGATTGTGTATGTTGAGCAATCGATCCTTTTTAACCGCCGAGGGTAAATCAAGTCCCCGGATTCTGGAGTAGGAAAAACTAACATGAGTGGAAAAAAATCACCCCAGAGTGTGATCAATTCGTATAAAAAACGGCAAAGAATGATGCCCTTTTTTACATGGGGTCTGGCAGCAATTTTAGTAGCGGTAGGCGCATTATTGTTGATCATCTGGTTTGGCGGGCCTAACCGTCCTCAAATTGCCCTTTTTTCTTCGCCAACTCCAACCTCTACCTCCACATTTACCCCAACCCCCATTACACCAACCAGCACGCCAACCGCGACCGCGACTGTTACCGAAACCCCGACTCCGACCTTGACTGTAACACCCTCCGGACCGTTTGAATATACCGTCGAAGAAGAGGATACCTGTTTTGACCTGGCTACTACCTACAATGTTGATTTGTTAGTGTTGCTTGCGATTAATAACTTCCCAGCCGGCCAGTGTCCTATTCGACCTGGAGATCGGATTCTCATCCCTGCGCCAGGTCAGGTGATGCCAACCGAGACCCCTGTTCCGGATAATTTGCCCCGCGCAACTAGAATTGAATACACCGTTAAAAGTGGTGATTCATTAGACTTTATCGCTGCGTTGTTCAACTCGACGATCGAAGATATCATGGAGGAAAACAACATCACCGACCGGAATCGGATCGATGTGGGCCAAAAATTGATTGTTCGGGTGAACTTAGTAACCCCGACCCCAACCCGCCCACCGACGATAACAAGCACACCAGGCGGTGAGGCGACCCCAACACCAACATCCACCCCTTAACTTTATTTAACCAAAGGTCGAGATTTTTTTATTGCCTGCCTAAATCCCTAAATCATGGGTTGGTCTCGTAAAATTAATCTCAAATTGAAATAAAAACCAGGCTGCTTGAGATAAAATACCCTGCCAAATCTTTGGCAGGGTAACACTATTCATTTCAAGCATCCATAGAGCTTGATCCAGTCCCCACTTTTAAGGAGGGTTACGGTTTTTCTATGGCTGCTTAATTAACTTTAATGTTTTGATGGTATAAACAGGTTTGTATGGAAAAAACCGANCCACGNTTTCAGNCATTCAAAAAAAACCTCCAACGGNTCCCCATTTTTATATTAGCTGCATTGGGGCTAATTGGTTTGCTGAGTTGGAGCCGGGATGCGTTCGGGNTGAATGTTTTCTGGGTTTCTCGAATCCTTGACACAACCTCGAACTTTGCAGCCGTTTTTCTAGGGATTTTCATCGAAGCAGCGCCATTTTTGTTGATGGGTACCCTGGCATCCGGATTTGTGGAGTTTTTTTTTAAACCTGAAGACCTCGCCAGGTTGCTGCCACGTAATAAAATTACAGCGGTGTTGACTGGTAGTTTATTAGGATTGTTTTTTCCGGTATGTGAATGTGGTTCCGTCCCCTTGGCACGGCGTTTGATGCGCAAAGGTCTGCCGGTATCGGTTGGTGTGGCTTTTCTCTTGGCTGCCCCGGTCATCAATCCAATCGTTATCGCCAGTACCCTGGCTGCCTTTGGATCCGGGCAGATCTTTTGGCTACGGATTGGGTTGACCCTGTTGATTGCGACCATAACCGGGATTATATTTTCGTTCGATACAGACCCAAAGGGAATCTTACGCTCTACGAACACACACAGCGAAAGTGAGACATTGACAGGCCATTTTCCCGGAATTAACCAGGGATTAGAGAATGTAAGTTTGGGTAAGCGTCTCAAAGGGATGATGGTCGTGGCTGGCGATGAATTTTTTGAAATGGGGCGCTATTTAATCATTGGCGCTATGTTAGCGGCACTAATGCAAACGTTTATCCCCCAGACCTTACTATTGTCAGTTGGGCAAGGGCCGATTCTTTCGGTGGTTGTGTTATCTTTGCTCGCGGTAGTGCTTTCCATTTGTTCGACAGTCGATTCATTCATCGCATTGGCGTTCACTGGCACATTTACAAATGGGGCAATTCTTGCTTTTTTAGTTTTCGGGCCGATGGTGGATATTAAAGCGTTTTTCATGTATGTGCGTGTCTTTCAACGCAGACCGGTGGTGTACCTGGTGGTCTTGCCCTTTTTGTTAATTTTGGTGGCAGGTGTTTTGATTAATTTATTGGCGGGTTAATATGTCTGTACGGTCATTTCGTGCTCTTCAAGCCTTGATATTAGCGGGACTGGGGTTATTTCTCCTCAGTCGGATTTGGAATGGAAAAATCCTTTTGTATATTAACCAGCGTTTTGTCATCCTGGTTTTCCTGGCCGGGCTAGGATTGATTATTCTGGCTCAAGTTGTTTTTCAAGATCGTCTTTCTGACCTGAACAGCACGGAGGAGAAGGGGAGCACGAGTGCAGGAAAAGGAATGAACGAACCCAGGATGCGCTGGAATCTGTGGTGGATTGCGATTCCAGTGATGATCGGGCTGGTTATCCCTGCGAAGCCTTTAAGTGCGAGTGCAATTGCCATGCGGGGGATAAATACAGGTGCCCCATTAACTGTGCGGGTTGGGGATGCTCGAATGTCATTAGCTCTTGCTCCTGAAGAACGGACCGTACTGGATTGGATTCGTTTAATTTCTGCTGCTGACGAACCTCAAACATTGGTTGGACAACCGGTGGATGTCATCGGCTTTGTGTACCACGATCCGCGCCTAAGTTCAAACCAATTTATGGTCGGTCGTTTTACAATTACCTGTTGCGTGGCAGATGCATTGGCATTGGGGATGATTGTAAGTTGGCCGGGGGTCGAAGGACTGGTCGAAAATACCTGGGTCCGGGTTCAGGGCAGCCTGGAATTGACCCAGTTGGATGGTAGAACTCTACCGAAGATTGCCGCCAATGGAATTGAAGTAGTGCCACAACCGGAGCAGCCGTATTTATTCCCATGAACAGTAGAGTTACAAGCCGTCGTCTCGACCGAGTGGTTCTCGGAGTTGTGGTTGGGCTGGCAATTCTGATCGCCGGGTTAACGGTTTATAGTCAATGGTTTGGTGTTTCACATCCGGAATTGGTAACTTTGTCTGGAGAAGCCTTGGTTGGTGGGCGCGGGCCGCTTGGAATAAAATTTTCTCAAATAATGAACCGCCAATCGGTNGAAGACAGGATCGTATTGATTCCGGAATCGACTGGGAGATGGGAATGGGAGGAAGATCGGATTGCCTGGTTTTACCCCGACAGGGCATTCCAAAGTGGATCGGTAATGGTTGTGCAAATAAAGAGTGGGGTTATGAGCCAGGATGGACGGAGGATGAGAAATGATTTTGAACAGGCGATTCAGGTAAGGTCGAATAAGATCGCCTTTATTGGACAACCTTTAGTTATGCCTGAAATTTGGCTGGTTGACCAGGATGGTAAAGCACCGAAACAATTAACGAACACCGACGGCAGTGTTTATGATTTTGCGGTATCTCCAGATGGAGAGTGGATCGTTTACTCGCGGCTCAATTTTCGGGGTGGAAGCGACCTTTACGTGATCGACCGGTTCGGTAAGGGGGAAAAGCTGTTGGTGGAGTGTGGTGAATACAATTGCCAGGAACCGGTATGGGCGCGAAACGGAATAGATATTGCGTATAGACAATCGGGTCGTGATTTCGAAGAAAATGGGCAGCCACCGAATTCAATCCTTTATTCTGTAAATGTAGAGTCGGGTCAAAATAACCCAATTTTTACGAACCCGAATGTGCGTGGAATGGAACCGTCTTTTTCACCGGATGGGAAAATAATAGGATTTTACGACCTTGTTGTTGGAGCTGTCCGTTTGGTTAACCTTTTGGATGGCAGCAATGAAGTGATTCCGTCGGCTATACCAGCTGTGGGAGCCTGGTCGCCGGACAGTAAAAAATTGATTGTGGCCGACCTGGTTCCAGGAACGTACGCGCCTTATGTTCAGTTGTTGGTAGTGGAATTGGAGAACCGCACTCTGACTCATTTGTTCGAGAATGGGCCAGAAGGAATTGATTATTCCATTCCAGCCTGGTCGCCGGATGGTAAATGGTTGTTGGTTGGTAGACGTTATGTGGATGGCCTGGTCAATAAACAAATCTGGCTGATGCGGCCTGATGGCAGCCAGGCTCGGGCTGTTTCCCAGGACCCAACGACAACTCATGCAGCTTACAGCTGGTCTCCAGATGGCAGACATGCGGTCTACCAACGGTTCAGATTAGGCGGGTCCGAAGACCGTCCCGAAATCATTCTATGGGACTTCGAAAAGGATGAACAGCGAATATTGGCGGACAACGGCGCATTACCCGAGTGGATGCCCTGATCAAAACAGGGAAAGCGCATTTTCAATTTCCTGACAGACAATTTCCTCAGGTTCCTGTTTTCTGGTTTTATTCAAAACCTGTTTTGCCGAGTGGGTTTTAATGGACCCCAAAGCCCAAGCTGCATGAGCGCGTACCAATGGCTCGGATTCGTTTTCCAAGCAAGTCGCTAAGGCTGGCACAGCTTCGGGGTTTTGGCTATTACCTAATGCGACCGCAATATTGCGTAAATAACCGCGCCGTCGAGTTCGCTGGATTGGGCTGTTTTTAAATTTGTGGTTGAATTCTTGCGGGGATAGAGATAGCTCTATACTAAGGGAAGGGCGGGGCACACCCTGACGCGGCGCAAAAGCCCGTTCGTGACCTGACTGAGCGAAGCGCACATTCCAGGGGCAGACTTGTTGGCAAACATCACAACCGAATACCCAGTTTCCCATCATCGGACGCAACTTAGGTTCAATTTCAGATTTATTTTCTATGGTCAGGTAGGATATGCAGCGCCGTGAGTCGATAGTACGGTCGGGAAGGATACAACCTGTGGGGCATGCATCGATACAGCGCCTGCAATTTCCACAATGATCTGGTTTAAATGGGGAATCAGGGTCGATTTCTTCATCCAATAATAATTCTGCAAGCAAATAATATGACCCTGAGGACGGCTCGATCAAACAAGTGTTTTTCCCGATCCAGCCTAAACCAGAACGTTGGGCCAAGTCCCGCTCTAACAACGGGCCGGTGTCGGTAAACATTTTANGATTCACTTTTCGCGCCAGGATCCCCTCTATGGAAGTAACCAATNGAGCCATGCGGGNAGGGAGGATGAGATGGTAATCATCCCCCCAGGCATACGCGGCGACTTTTCCGGTGAGAGAATNATCTCCACCGGCAGGGGCATCCTCAGGGCGCGGGTAGCGCATCNCGAGGGTAAGAATGGTACGGGCTTGGGGGAGGATCTGNGCTGGATNGGCTCTTTTTTCTACCGCTGATGANNGCGCCAGATAGCCCATGGTTGCATGGCACTCACTTTTCAACCAGTTTCGGTAAAAACCTATCGTTCGAGGAGGTTTCAGGTCAGTGAAACCANCCAGCGCAAAGCCNAGGCGCAACGCCTCGGCTTTGATTTTCTCTTTCAGGTTCATCCTATCAGCCGGTAAGGGGGTTGCCAGGTTTCAATTANGGTTNAGGGTTTGGAGTGACAATTGGCGTTTCTGTAGATGTAGGGTTGGCTGTGGCAGTGGGTGAAGNCGTGGGGGTGGATCCTCCCACTCTGATTTTCAAATATAGGGTATAAAAGTTCGCCCCATCTGCATTGGTTAACACCCAAACGGTGNTATATTCACCGGCTCGGTTGGGAGCTTTCATCGATAAGGTTAAATCAACGGATTCNTTGGGTTTGACATCTTTAGGGAATTTAATATCCGNCGATCCAAAGCGCAGGGTGGTATCGGTGAGGAAATATCGTACCTGATACCTGGTATTCCAGGTGGTGGTGCCNGTATTTTTAACCGTCCAAACCANGTTAAAGGCTTGGTCAGGAAACATTGTGGTACCATCTGCCGGAACCTGGGTTACCCAATCTGCTCGATCCGGATTGGGTGGTCTGGCGATTGTCGGTTGGATCGTTTGGGTCGGGGTCGAATCTACGGTCGGTGAAGCCGCCAGGGTAGGTTCAAGGGTTTGGGTTGGAACGGGGGTTTCAGTCTGGGTGGCTGTTGGCATAGCTTCGGCGGTTTGAGTCAATCCCGCTTGAACTGTCATTGCGACNTGTGTGTAAATGACNTCTGGANCGGGTGTTGGGGTCGCATCCGAGGGGGCACAAGCCGAGAGCAACATTGTGCCGANCACAAGAACNAGCATANACCCCAAAANTTTTCGGTTANTAAACATTCAATCTTCCTCCAAGAATTTTCATGTTNCCAATCATACCAGATTGGAAACCATTTTCAGACCCAAAAAACGGTTGATTTTCCAGGAAGGATTTTCAAATAGGTTGGGCCGTTTGTCAAGGGTTAGAAATTTTCGGCAGGATAACCATGAAACCCTACATTAATCACCATCTGGGAGAAAATTCTCCATCGCCCCAGGTATCGGTGGTAAGGTATTCGAAAAGCCNATTTTATCCCGAAAGGTAAAATAGGAAATTGCCCCAGGTGTGATGGTAATGTCATGTTGGAAGAAGCTGTCGTTGTGTACGAAGGTTATCCTATACTCACCCGCGGGTAAATCACTCAATGCCAGGTTTTCTCGGTAATAATCGTCCGCGTTGACGCTTGTTGGGGCATATGTGCGGACCATCCAGGTGCGCCGGTTCTCTTTTGCGCGGACATTCACTTCCAGCCTGTGGATTGGGCTGCCATCCGATTTCATAACCCGGCCAACCAGTACGCCCCAACCTTGTGGGGGAGCAAGCCACAATTCGGGATTACGGGTTACAAAATAGCTGTTTCTTTCCACTCGAACTTCGAAGTGCAGATGCGGGCCGGTTGTAAATCCGGTGGTACCGATAACACCAAGCTGCTCACCAGCTTTGACGTTTTGTCCTACCTCCACATCCACACGGTCAAGGTGGGCATAGATCGTATAAAGTTGACGACGGTCAAAACCGAAGCTGTGGCGAATACCAACAGCCAGCCCATAAGGATCATCCGGGTCATCGGGTCCGCGGAAAAGCCCCCAACCGGCCCAAGTCACCAGTCCATCTGCGGCTGCAAGCACGGGAGTGCCTATTTTAGCGGGGATATCGATACCGGTATGGACAATATCGGTGCCAACAAAATAATCACCGTAACGATAATCGGCCAGGGGCCAGTTGATCACGTCTGCCGCAATTGGACGAGTAAAATAAAAATGATCGTGTGAGTTGAGAGCCCAGGGTACTTCATAAAGCGGAGGCCGCCATAAAGAAACGGGTGGGGGTGCAGGAGATGGAAAAGTAAATTTTAGTGGCTCATATTCGCCAATCGAGGTATCGAGTGGATTCTCGCGATCGATTAGCAGATTTAATGGATCGATGTCCAGGGTTTCAGGCGTGCTTTCAACTCTCGGTTCTGCTAAGAGAATTTCAGGGTTAGCAGGCCGGCAAGCTGCCAGAAGGACCGCCACGATCACCAATATTGAATATGTCAATAAACAAGATGGATTTTTCAAGCCATTTAACCCCCCGGCAAGGGGGTCCAGGTTGGACGGAAAGCAGGGAGCGGTGTTGAAGTCGGACTTGGAAGAGGAGTCACCGATCTAAAAAAGCGGATCGTTGGGGTAAGCGAGGGAGTAATTGTTAAACTAGGGATTATCGTAGGCAGGACGAGAGCCTCGGGGGGATAGAGTTGGGCCATCGCGGCTTCCCAACTCAGGCCGTCGGTCCATACGAATTGATTGAAACGCGCAGCCTGATGATAGGTCCGCCAGTTATGCAGCGCTGGAACAGGCAGCCAGCCATACCGAGAGGCCAGTTCGGTAAAATCGATCCAGTAGCCTTCGGGAATATCCCCGTAGGTACCCCCTTGCTCGTACATACGAGGATCGTTTGAAAAACGTGCCTCCAGTAACCAAGGTTTTGCTTTCATCGGCTGTCCTTGAGAGCCATCTTGAAAGCGGGTACGGATGTACATTCGCCAATAAACTTGCCCGCTTATATCTTCACGGACGATGGCCATCCATCCAGCCTGGATGGGCAGCGGATTCAGTGCAAAGGCACGTCCAGTTAACAGCCATTCATCAACATTGCCAGGATTAGGCGCTTCGGTAATCGGTAAATACGCGTATTCCAGATTGCCGAGCAGATCCCAACCGGATTGGCGCCCAGCTTCCCTGCGGAGCGCTTGGAACGATTCATCTACGGCGTCGTGCAAATAGGGAAATTCAACATTTACATCTGGAATTTCTACTATCCCATAGCGCCCAGGCAATGCCTGGGGTGCCAGGGTAAGGATAGGGTCCCACAATACTGGTGGTTGGGCGGGACTTTGTAAATAGTGGGATTGCAAAAGGTCTTTTGCTTGACCGTTATCCCAATCCATGCCAAAAATTTCCCCAGGTAATAAGGTAAATGGCAGCGCTAATTGGTTGCCAGTAACTTGAAAGGCAGAAAGGGATACTTGCCCGATGGTTCCCTGGCGAATCAGGAGGGCATCACCGGAGGGGCTCCATACCGGATAAGTGCCGATGGTAGGCGGGCTTGGCGGTAATTGCGGATTTTCTGTATCCAATATCCTGATATGGTCTGCATCGTTAAATCTGCCTGTCCAGGCCAGGTATCGTCCATCTGGCGACCAGTTTGGATGTAAATCCGAGCTGCCTGGGTTGTTGGTCAGATTGGTAAAGCGGTCTTCCACCTGGTCGAGGTGTGCGGCCCAAATTTCTTCATCCCCATTGCGGTTAGAGACGAATGCAATTTNCCGTCCTTTGGGAGACCAAGCGGGAGAATGATCGGCAGATGGACCATTGGTGAGTTGGATCGGCGGCTGAGTGAGATCTTGGATGGATTGGACATAAATATCCAAATTTCCCTGAGCGTATGTTTCATAAGCCAACCACTGCCCGTCGGGAGACCAAGAAGGAGCGCCTTCATACTCAAAGGTATCCGTCACTTGGGTTAATTCTCCAGAGTGGAGGTCTAGAATATAAAGGTTCCAATACCTGTTGCGGCGCGATGAAAATGCCAGCCGGCTGCCATCGGGGCTCAAGGCCGGATGGATATCATCCCATGGGTGGTCGGTTAAACGGGAAACCACCATTGTTTGAGGATTTAGGGCGAACAAATGCTTGAAGCTGCCATCGCTCATTGAAAAAACGATAACTCCAGGGTCTTCTTTGCGGTCGTTCGGATTGGGAGTGGGTTGCAATTCGAAGGTCGCCTCCGCCAGGGAGATAGCTGGTGGAACATCTCCCTTGGGGGCTGTAATTGTGTTTGAGGCAACCGGGCTGGTTAACGTGGCAGTGATCGAGGGGCTGTAGGCGAGCATTTGCCGGCGAATGACCGGCCAACCCGTCCAGAAAAAACCCACGATGAGCGCAAATATCAGGGTAATAAAAAAAGGAGCTCGGTTGTTATTATTTTTGGTCGGAGTTTCGTTCATCGGGGGGAAATATCCGCTCACGGCGGCTATTGGGTCATCTGAGGGTATATTAAGGTATTGTAGCATTCATTATTTGTTCTCGCCAACATGTGAGAAATAAAAGGACGCTTTCTATCAATATTGTTAGGTGACAAAAAATGCAGATCAAGAAACCCATGTCCAAAAGGAGACCGACCATCCATGAGGTAATTAAGCTCCCCCCCATACCCGAACACCCAGCAAATATTTGTTTTGTGGTTTTATATTGGTACGGTCGTTTTTTATTCCGAAATTTCTATCAACTCCATGGGATCTTTTAGAGCAAACAGACCACTAACCCTCCAAACACAGTAATTTTGCATTTCTAATTCACTCGCATCGGAAATATAGTGAGCCATTTGATCGAATTGAGTTCCGGATGGACCAACACGGGCTTCCACATGCAGGCGAGGGTTTACCGAGGCTCCGCTGGTGCCAACAAAACCAATTTGCTGGCCACAATCCACCCGGTTACCGATATTTAAAGTTGGGGGTTGTTCTAAATGGGCATACAAAAGGTACAGAGATAAGCCATTATTGGTAGTAGGCTCAAAAAAAATTGGCTCTGGGCAAAACAGTTTAATGTGTGAGGCGATTTGAGGTGTTTTAAGCAAAGGATCGATACTAGCGGCCCAATGATTGGGCAGCTCATCGAGCGAGGTTTCGATAATCATCGTGTTGCCATACGGTCGGCGAGAGTGAAAGGCACCGGCAACGATCCCGTTAAGCATGGATTGGACCGGTAATCCCTCCATTTTATCGAAGATGCCGTAACGGAAAAAGGCAAAATCTACACCGTGGTGACCGTCATCGCTGCCTGGACCAGGCATTTCGAAGGGGTTGGAGATGATCTCTTCTAACTGGATCATTTGAAACCCGTGGATTGGTGAGCATACCGAAGAGATGTTGAGTGCTTCAGTCGGAATTGGAGATGGCTGGGGTGTTGGTTCAGGTACGGGAAACACAGGGCTTGGGAGTGGATCGACCGTGGCAGGGGTAGCTGGAATTGCGGTTGGCGTAGGTGGTACCTCTTCTGTTTCCATGGGTGCACAGCCAGCCAATCCCCATTGAAAGAGTGCGAGAAGTATAGCGATAAGCAGAAAATGGGAGGTTCTCATGGTTCAATCATCCCCAACTCAGACCAGGGATCGCTGCAGGAAGCGAATCAAGGCCCGTAGTATCCGGATTGTACTCTATAAACAAGGGTCATCAATTCAACCGTAAAAATTTTTAGCCACCATTTGGGGGCATCGTAAAATACGTTTTCATTTCGTGAACGGTCCCAAGATTTTCGTAAATGACACGAGCCGTAACCGAATATCTGTCGTAATCCACTGGGCCGCGAATGTGCATGGTAATCACCAGGTCAAAATCGATATTCTCGACAATGTAGGCGCTGGCGATGATGTTGCCGTTTGGGTCATTTAAGACCGCTTCAAGGTTTGGGGGGGATTGAAAAGGGGTCAAACGGGCATGCAGCCTTATGCGTCGCCCATCCGGCCAGGGCTCAACCCGCAATTCGGTAAACTGCACCCCTTCCGGAGGAACAGCCTCTGGATTGGGTTGAAGCGGGTGGAATCTGGGCATGAAGAAAAACCTTCCAGTTGTAGAATAGTAGGATTATACCCATTGACACTTTTCCTTTCAACCCGATGGCCGGGTATCGCCAGGGGATAAGATGAAGGCTGGGTAAGATACCCTAATGATGGGTGCAATTCAGTCTGTTTTATCCTTTAACCAGGTTAGATGATTTTGCGGGCCTCAACATAGAATCTTTTTTCGGCCGCCTCTCCCATCGAAAATGTCTTTCGCGGTAAGGCNCCATCCAAGATCACTGTTTTGAAGAGTTCATTTTTGTGCATGGCAGGTAAATAGAAACCACAATGATTGGTTTTTTGAGAAAGGCTCACCAACACGTTTGTGCCATGGACGTAATCGATATTGTCAGCGCCGCCTNNTAAGAGCCATTCGTCTAGGAATGCCTGCAGGGTACCGACGGGTAGATTGGAGATAGGGTTCTTTACCCAAACCGTCTGGCAGCCCTGAGGTGTTATCAGGCCGAAGATTTGCTCCTTATCGGCAGGTTGATTATTTACCATCTCGATCATGCGGATTTCATCCTTGCACCACTCCAAGCGGATTTGATCACCAAAATAGGAATTCAGGGCTGATTCGGGTGATTGTTTGAGGCCGAACAAGACGCGGTGGATAGGTTCAAATTCAAGACCAGGATCGTGCAGGTTTTCTATTTCAACTAGAGCATAACGGGAGGGATGATCCATTCCTACGGAATGTTTCATCTTCTCCCAAATTGCTTTGGCTGTCGCCAATGAATGATTGCCATCTCCAACCGCAAAAAGGAGAACACCCTTTTCGGGGGTTACCTTGTATTTGGGATAAAAAACCGCAGGCGAAGCCAATTTTTCCAAGGCACGGAGGATCTGCTGTTCGTATTGAGTGTTTTCGACCAGGTATCCACGCAGATGACCGCTGCCCAGCATCAACTCGAAATCGTATAACATGGTCAGGTTCTGAATGGATTTTTTCAGGGGTTGGATTACGGTATGCTCGGGATCGTCGATTAAGACCAAAATATGGGGCAGCTCAAGTGGAGCCCCCTCACGAATTCGGATTCGTGGAGGAAGCCGGTCGAGAATCGTTCCCTCGGTAGCGCGAATCAAGGATTGAGAGCTTCTATCGTAGTCATAATTTTCCAAATCCAGCGCCAATAGAAGGCCGTGGCGAATTTTGCCCGAGGAAGTACGTTCTACGTAAATCATTCCAGTATGCGATTCAAGAATATTCTGCTCCAAGTAAGCTTGCATCGTCTGGCGGGTCGTTTTTATGCGCCGGGTTTCTTCGCTGGTTGCAAGGTACACCTCTGGCAAAATGAGGTTAAAAGTAGAAGGTGCATCCCCAACAATTTCTGCAACCTGTTTCCAATATTCGGGCTGGGAGGTGAACTGGTCACAGGCGATGGTAGCCCATAGGTGAAGATCGATTCCTTTTTTGGGTAGCAAAATATCCGCTATCTGAACGCCGACCGATGGATGGTTTCTCATTGGATCAAACCCCTTAAATGAAAATATTTTTTTATCCGCACTCATGTTCCGAGGAATTTTTTAAATAAGTATTCTTTCTTAGTTTAACTGCGAACGACCTGATTTAAACAGAATTTGCGGCCTGTTTAATTTTACCAAAGACCGCAAACCTGCTTATTATTTAATGGCTGAATTGTGGGGAATCTACCAGAAAAGGTCTGAAAGACTGATAGCTAATTATACCCCCGCCATAAATGCAACCCCGACCGTTCCTGGCCCGGTATGGGTTCCGATTGCCGGGCTGACACCCGCAGAAAACGCTTCTTTTACATCTCTTGGATCAAACCGGTTGCGGACCCGTTCGAGCAGCTTTTCTACTTCGACCGGGGCATTGGCATGCAACGCAGCGATGCGGACAGGCCGTCTATCGCCAACCCGTTCGACCACCAGATCGATCAGGCGGTCAATGGCTTTAGACATGGTGCGAATTTTCTCGATTGCCACAATGCTCCCGTCATTTAATCCGAGGATGGGTTTTAGTCCTAATGCCGTACCTAAAAATGCCGCAGCTCCGCCAATCCGCCCGCCGCGATGCAAAAACTCTAATGTGCTAACTGCGAACATGACACCGGTACTGTCAATGTTTTTTTCTGCCAACGCATGACACTCCTTTAACGAAGCACCATTTTTTGCCGCTCGGGCGAGTTCAAGCGCTTGAAAACCCATGGCCATTCCAGAAGATTTCGAATCAACAATCACGATGCGGCTGCTGTCAACCATATCCCTGGCTTGATAGGCAGACCCAAGGGTTCCGGATAATTTTCCGGAAATATGAATAGACAATATATCAAACCCTTCATCTAGGAGGGATGAATACATTTGTTGGAAGATCGCTGGTGAGGGTTGAGAAGTGGCCGGCATGATTTTAGCCGTTTGTAAGCGAGTATAAAATTCAATTGGGGAAATATCTATTCCGTCGCGATAACTTTCTTCACCCCAGATAACCTGGAGTGGTATAGAGTAAATCGGATAACCTTTTGTTAATTCCTCAGGGATATAAGCGGTACTGTCTGTCACGACAACTACTTTAGCCATGTCATCCTCCATGATTAGTTTAAATTTATTATAATGGATTTTCTACACAGTAAACCCCATACCCCCCCAAAAGTTGCATTCCTACATTCCTCCATTTAATACTTTCGTCATTTTTCCTGTTAGCCCAAAGTTAGCATTAGCCCAAAGTTCCCCTTGACCGATAGTGGATAAACGGCTAAAATTCGGAGCATATGACGCCCCAAATAGGGGTGTTAGTTTCTTTTGGATTAAGGCTTGCTGTGTTTGAATCATTAACCCAACGATTAGAACAGGTTTTCCAACAATTACGCCGCCGCGGGAAGCTTTCGGAGGAGGATGTTGAAAAAGCTATGCGCGAAGTGCGCCTGGCTTTGTTGGAGGCGGATGTACATTACAGCGTTGCCAAAGATTTTATTGCCAGAATAAGAGCGCGCGCGGTTGGTCAGGAAGTATCAAAAGCGCTTAATCCGGCCCAGCAAGTAGTAAAAATTGTTCATGAAGAATTAATTCAAACACTTGGAGGTCCCGCAAGGCTTAACCTTTCGGGAGAAAAACCACGGGTGATAATGGTCGTTGGGTTGCAAGGCTCAGGTAAAACGACTGCCGCCGCAAAAATGGCCTCCATTTTGCGCGCCCAAGGCGAACGGGTTCAACTGGTTGCCGCCGACCCTTACCGCCCAGCGGCAGTTAAACAACTTCAAACACTGGGCGAGCGGATTTCGGTTCCGGTCTATGCAGAACCTGGGATGAAACCCCCAGAATTGGCAGCCAAAGCGTTTGCTCAAGCCCAAAAAGGGGGGGTATCGGTACTGATTATTGATACGGCTGGGCGTTCACAGTTAGATGATGAATTAATGCAAGAATTACGGGCAATCACCCTACGGGTGACCCCGAGTGAGATTTTATTAGTGGTGGATGCGATGATTGGACAGGAAGCCTTACATGTGGCGGAGGGCTTTCGGGATTCTGTATCCCTAACCGGGTTGATTCTGACAAAGATGGATGGTGACGCGCGCGGAGGAGCCGCAATTTCAATCCGCAGTGTTACCGGTGTGCCGATTAAATTTCTAGGAACTGGTGAAGGGATCGATGCGCTTGAAGCCTACGACCCTGGCCGTTTAGCTTCCCGGATTTTAGGGATGGGCGACGTCTTGGGGTTAATTGAAAGGGCCGAAGCCGCCTTTAATGAAAAAGAAGCCCAGGAACAAGCCGCCAAAATGCTCTCCGGGCAATTCAGCCTGGAAGATTTTTCAAACCAGCTCAAACAATTGCGCAAAATGGGCCCATTTGCTCAAATTTTGGAGATGCTGCCAGGTGGCATGGGTCAGATGGCGCGCAATATCTCACCCGATGAAGCAGAACGTTCGTTAAAAGTGACCGAATCGATCTTGAATTCGATGACTCGACATGAAAGGCGGAATCCGGATATACTCAATGCCTCACGCCGCAGGCGAATTGCGCACGGGTCAGGAACGGAAGTTCAAGATGTTAATCGGGTGATGAAACAATTCAGGGATGCGCAGCGGTTGTTCAAAACTATGCAAAAAACAGGTGGGCGAGGAATGCCGCGCTTGTTTGGTTGATGAGAAATCCATGGAAGGAAGCGCTCCCTTCAGCGTTCCTCACCTTTCCATGGGATGTCTCAAACAGCCTTCAGTAACTTAAAATATTTGGAATAACTAGTAAGAGGAGACAGGTCTTAAAATGGTTCGAATTCGATTGCGTCGTATCGGTCTTAAAAATCAACCCAGCTACCGTATTGTTGCTGCGGATAAAGAAAGCCCACGCGATGGCCGCTTCTTGGAAATTTTGGGTTCCTACAATCCGCGGACAGAACCATTCACCTTTCAGGTGAATGAGGAACGAATTTACTTTTGGCTAAAGAATGGCGCACAGCCGAGTGAGTCAGTCCTACAATTGTTCAACAGTGTTGGTTTGATGAAGCGGTTTGAACGAGTCAAAACCGGAGAACCCATGGAAGTTGTACTTAAAGAAGCTGAAGCTTTTTATACTTCCCGTCCGGTTGAACGGAAGACCAACCCGGTATAACCCCTCTGAAAGTCCCCAGCCGGTTGGTTGCTTAAAGAGCCGACCTGTGTGAAAGGAGAATGCATGAAAGAGCTGATAGAATATATCGCTTCTTCGTTGGTGGATGATCCAACCCAGGTCCAAGTCCGCCAGGAAAAAGTCGGGGGAAAAGTGCGGCTCGAATTATGGGTTGCTAAAGAGGATATGGGAAGAGTGATTGGAAAAAGTGGACGGGTTGCCAATGCTATGCGCTTACTGCTCATGGTTGCCGCCGCTCGCGAGGGTAAACAAGCTTCCTTAGACGTGATGGAGCCTCGGTGATGGTGCGGTATCACCGCAAGCCGAAACCGTTCAATAAGAATGATTCAGGCTTACCCGTGATGGGTGAGCCTGAATTCTTGGCTGTAGGTCGGTTACGGAAATCGCACGGCTTGGATGGGGAAATGACAATGGACGTGCTAACCGATTTTCCCGAACGACTTGAGAAGGGCAAGGTTGTTCTGGTGGGCGAATCGCGGCGTGAAATGACGTTCCACTCCATCCGGCCTAAGAATAAAGAAGTGCTGGTGTCTTTCGTGGGCATTACTGATCCCGAAATGGCAAATACACTGCGGAACGCGTATGTTTACGTCCGAGTAGACGAGATTCCCAAATTACCAGAAGGAGAATTTTATTTCCACCAACTGCTTGGAATGAAGGTGGTCGATGCCCATGGGGATGGTTTGGGAACTCTGGTAGAAATTCTCGAAACTGGCGCTAATGATGTTTATGTAATAAAAAACGAAATCGACAACACTGAAATCTTATTGCCGGCGGTGGATGAATTCGTCCTTAGGGTGGATCTTGAGCTAAAGGTGATGGTTGTCTCTCCCCCGGAATGGCAATAAAAGGTTTTCTTAATGCACCCAAAAGCATATTGGGTTGGTTTTAATTTTGTCAAGGGAATTGGTGCGGTTCGCCTTCAAAAGTTGTTAAAACTTTTCGACGGTGATTTAAAAGCCGCCTGGGAAGCCCCGCTCGAGCGTTTTATGGCAGCCGGTATTAACCAACCGATATTGGACCATTTTTTAAGTTTACGGAAAAAAATTGACCTTGAGCAGGTATGGGACCGCCTTGAAAAAACGGGAATACAAGTTATCACCTGGGATGACCCTAACTATCCCCGGCTGCTCCGTGAAATTGACCAGTCTCCTCCGGTTTTGTATGTGCGCGGAGAACTGATCCCAGAAGATGATGTGGCGGTTGCTATCGTAGGGACACGCCGGGTAAGCGCTTATGGTCGCCAGGTGACTGAGGATTTGGCAACTTACCTCTCCCAACATCGGATAACGATTGTCAGTGGTTTGGCGCGTGGAATCGATGCCATTGCCCACCAGGCAACATTACGGGCGGGAGGTCGAACGATTGCCGTTTTAGGCAGTGGAGTGGACCGGATCTATCCACCCGAGAATCGTCATTTAGCAGAAGAAATGATGGCGTCTGGGGCATTGTTGAGCGATTATCCACCCGGAACACCGCCTGAAAGCAGTAATTTTCCCCCTCGTAACCGGATCATTTCTGGATTATCCTTGGCCATTGTGGTGATTGAGGCTGGCGATACCAGTGGAGCGCTGATAACCGCTTCTTATGCTGCGGATCAAGGTCGCGATGTTTTGGCTGTCCCTGGGAATATCAATTCCCCGAACAGTAGGGGTACGAACCGATTAATCCAAAGCGGAGCCAAACCGCTCCTCAGCCCACAAGATGTCTTGGAAACCATGAACATTGATCAAATTACAACCCATCGGATGGCACGTAAAATATTACCAACCGATGAAACCGAAACAAAGTTGTTAGATGTTCTTTCGACTGGAACGATGGCTGTCGATGAGATTAGTTTCCTCTCAGGCTTGCCGATTGAGAAAGTTTCGGCTACACTGGCAATGCTTGAATTAAAAGGGTTGGTCAGGAATGCTGGCGGGATGAACTTTCTAGCAGTTTGAGATTAATATATTGGGTTGAGAAATTAAGATGCACAAAATTACAGACAATCTGTATGCTGTGATCATGGCTGGCGGTGGTGGGACGCGTTTATGGCCCCTTTCCAGGAAATCACGGCCGAAACAAATGCTGCGTTTAGGATCCGAAAGGGCTTTATTTCAACTCGCTACCGACCGGCTGAAACAGATTATTCCCGATGAGCGCATCTTTGTGGTAACGGTAAATGAAATGGCCGCTGATTTACAAAAATTGTGCCCAGAAATACCGGTTGAAAATTATTTGCTCGAACCGGGGCCGCGCGGGACTGCCGCAGTGGTCGGCCTGGCGGCTGCTTACCTGCGTAATCGTGACCCCCATGCGATTATGGCCGTATTGACCGCAGATCATATCATCGAAAATGTGCCGTATTTCCATACCTGCCTTGAAAAGGCAGTGATGGTTGCCCAAGAAGGATATTTGGTAACCTTGGGGATCGAACCCACATTTCCATCGACTGGGTATGGGTATATCCAACGAGGTGAATTGATTCGAGAAATTGATGGCCAAAAGGTTTATCGGGTTTTAAAGTTCAAAGAAAAACCAGATGAAGGAACAGCCCGGAAAATGTTAGCTGGCAGGGATCATGATTGGAATTCTGGGATGTTCATCTGGAAGGTAAATACGATCTGGGAGGAGTTTCTGCGATGGATGCCTGAACTATCTGAAACCTTGACCAGGATCGAAAGTTTATGGGGTGATCCTGAAACTCAATCTCAACGTGACCACCTTTGGTTGGCGATAAAACCACAGACAATCGACTATGGAATTATGGAACGGGCTAAACAAGTGGCCGTAATACCGGCTGTGGGTTTGGGTTGGAACGATGTGGGAAGCTGGGATTCTTTATTTGAGGTAGGTAAACCCGATGATTTTGGGAATGTCATCCTGGCAAACCAATTCCGGGGGGTCGATACGAAAAACACCTTGGTGGTAGCTGAAGACCAGGCGCGCTTGATTGCAGCCATTGGTATCGAAGATTTAATTATTATCGATAGTGATGATGTCTTGCTCATTTGTCACCGATCGAAGGCCCAAGAAGTTCGTGTACTGGTTGACGAAATGAAGAAAACTGGTATGATCCGCTTTTTATAAAAGGTAATAATTTGGAAGCTTATTGCGTTAAATGTAAAGCAAAACGAGAAATAAAAGACCCGCAGGCCGGATTCAATGCGGCTAATGCACCGGTTACGGCGGGCACTTGTCCAGTCTGTGGCATAAAAATTTTCCGGATGGGGCGCACTCCATCCCATGAAAGTATGACACCACCGGAAAAATCACCCAAAAATGGGAACCGTAACGGGAAATTGGTCATTGTAGAATCACCGGCTAAAGCCCGAACGGTTGGACGGTTTTTAGGCAAAGGGTTTACCGTAAAGGCCTCGGTTGGTCACGTCCGAGATCTGCTGCGATCGGAACTTTCGGTGGATGTGGAGAATAATTTTCAACCGAAATACCGTGTCCCGAATGAGAAACGGCTGGTCGTTAAAGAACTAAAGGAATTAGTCAAACAAGCTGAGGAAATCTACCTGGCTACCGACCCTGACCGGGAGGGTGAAGCCATTGCCTGGCATCTTTTAGAAGCGACCCAATTGGATCCAAAGATATCCAAGCGGGTTATTTTTCATGAAATAACCCGGCCTGCGATTGAAGAGGCTTTTTCCCACCCTAGAATAATCGATATGAATCTGGTTGATGCCCAACAGGGTCGGCGAGTGCTTGACCGGCTGGTGGGTTATCGCCTTAGCCCATTGTTGTGGGAAAAGGTACGCAGTCGTTTATCTGCCGGGAGGGTGCAATCGGTAGCCTTGCGGTTGATCGTGGAACGTGAGCGGGAGATCGAAGATTTTATCCCGGTTGAATATTGGACGATTAAAGCCGAATTGGAGCCTGAGGGCGGGAAACACACCTATATTTCCCGGTTGGTTAAAATCGATAAAAATAATCCCGAATTAACCGATGATACCGGTGTGCATAGTTTGTTGGGTGACATGGAAGCTGCGGACTACACGATCGCCCGCATTAAGCGGGGAGAGCGCCGGCGTAAACCAGCGGCCCCGTTTATAACCAGTACGTTACAGCAAGAAGCATCGCGCCGGCTGAATTACACTGCCCGGCGGACAATGTCGGTTGCTCAACAACTTTACGAAGGACTGGATGTTGGTGAAGGTGGTACCAGTGGTTTGATCACCTATATGCGTACCGATTCGACCCATATTTCTGACCTGGCGATCAAAGAGGTTCGGCAGTTTATTCAAAATAGGTATGGAAATGACTACCTGCCGCAATCTGCACAACAACATCAAACAAGGGCAGTTGGCGCGCAAGAAGCCCATGAAGCCATCCGACCCACCTCGGTATTGCGCGAGCCAGAACAGATCAAACCATATCTCAAACCAGAACAGTTCAAGCTTTACCAGTTAATCTGGAAACGTTTCGTAGCTTCACAAATGGAAGCCTCTGTTTTTGATACGATAACGGTTGAGATCGATGGAAACGGACCCCAACATCAATATTTGTTGCGCGCCGCCGGATCAACCCTCAAGTTTCTCGGTTTTTTGGTGGTTTATGAAGAATCACGGGATGAAAATAAACCTAGAGAAGAAGATGATGACGTTCGCATCCCTTTGGGGTTAGAGGAGGGGCAAAAACAAATCCTTGAGCGGTTGATCCCCGAACAGCACTTTACCCAACCTCCCCCTCGGTTTACCGAAGCGTCTCTCGTACAGGTACTGGAAGAAAACGGAATCGGACGCCCTTCTACCTATGCGCCGATCCTTTCGACCATCCAGGAACGGGGGTATGTGCTGCGCGAGGGTAAACAATTCTTCCCAACCGAAACAGGAATTTTGGTCAACGATTTATTAGTCCAGCATTTTGGCAATATTGTCGATGTCTCTTTTACCGCCAAAATGGAGGAGGATCTGGATGCGGTAGCAACGGGTAATCGAGATTGGACCGAGGTCATTGCCCATTTCTACCAAACATTTGAACCACAAGTGAAACAAGCCCAAGAGGTTATTCCGGTAACCAGGGTTGAGTTAGAAAAGCTTGGCCGTTCCTGTCCTAAATGCAATCACGATCTGGTGATCAGGTGGGGCCGATTTGGAAAATTTATCAGTTGCAGTGATTTTCCAACCTGCCGGTATACCGAACCTTGGTTAGAAAAGATTGGGGTAAAGTGCCCAGAGTGCGATGGAGAAATCGTTGAACGAAAAACACGCAAGAGGCGAATTTTCTTTGGCTGCGTAAATTATCCTGAATGCCAGTTTACATCCTGGAAGCGTCCAATTCCTCAACCTTGTCCAAGTTGCGGTGGTACCTTGGTGATTGCAAATAAGCGCGAAGTGCTATGTTTGCGGTGCGAAAAGAGTTTTACAAACGAACAAATCAATCCATCTACAGCAGAATCGGCATGAAGGTTGCAACTCCATTTTCAAGAAATTCGAACCAGAGGGTAGTTGCGTCATTCTGATATTTGTTCTACAATAAATGGATTGAGTGGGAAATAATCACCCGCCTGGGACGAATTCAACCTGTAGGAGCAAAAACATGGACAAAATCCGAGAGCAATTGCGCAATCCGTTGGTATCCGCAGTCGTAGGCTTAGTGGTTGGTTTGATTATCGGCCTTCCTGTGCTAGGATGGGGGTTGTTCCCTGTTCAATGGGTAAATGCAGACCCATCGCATCTTCGAATAGATTATCAACAAGACTACTTGTGTATGGTTGTTGATTCATTCATTCGAAAACAAAATGCTCCAGAGGCATTGACCCGGTTTGAGGCTTTGGGTGTCGCAGGCCAGGAAATGTTGGGTGGCCTTAGACCAGGGACCTGCAACTTGAGTGAGGGTGACATAAACAGCTTTCGGGCTGTAGTTCAGGGACCTGTATTGCCGCAGCCAGGTGAACCTGAAGCCACTCCACCGGCAGAAGCGCCAACCGTAGGTGGCCGGATAGGGTTGGTGATTGGATTATGCCTGGTGACTCTGGTGGTTGGGGCTGGCCTAATATACTTACTTGTTTTCAGGCGTAAAGGTACCCAAAACGGATCGACACCGACCGGAAGAGCACAGGAATTAACCCGGCAGGCTGTCCGTACGGATTATGGTTCAGACGGTCAGGTAGCGCCAAC
>JGI24111J20145_1000031_pt1 | contig 30431 bp, 29 predicted proteins | sample SubbioR11Jul_8B1_FD_20145 | JGI IMG/M metagenome (IMG submission 20145)
AACGGGTAGATGTTTCAGCATTTTATGATATTACTAATTACAAGCCGAAAATTCGCGATTTTATGGGTGTTCCGATGTTCTTGAGCTGAGGAAAAATCCTTGAGGAGATAGTGCCTTTTTATAGGAACCCGGTAAGGGAATAAGGATCGTCGGAATTTGATATGGTGCATACCCACAGTAACGCCCTTTATTGGTTTCAGAGGATGAGGGGGCGGTATGCCTCGTAAGGATCAGGGCAGTTTTCATGACCGATTTCGAATAATTCCCAGAACATTGATTTTTATTTTTTTTAACGGCAAATTTCTTCTCATTAAAGGGTCACCATCGAAGCGGCTGTGGGCAAATAAGTATAATGGAATTGGCGGTCATGTAGAGAAGGGCGAAGATGTTTTGTGTGCCGCTCAACGTGAAGTTGCTGAGGAGACCGGCCTTAAAGCAGTAGATTTGTGGTTGTGCGGCACGGTAATTATTGATGTCGAAGAATCAAACGGGATCGGAATTTATGTTTTCAAGGGAGAAGCCCAATCCGATGTTGTTCAATCATCAACCGAGGGGGAACTGGAATGGGTTGATTTCCAATCAGCCTTGAACTATCCCCTGGTTGAAGACCTGCCGCACTTACTGCCGAAAGTCATAAAATTTCAACCGGGAACCACCCTGTTTCATGCCTATTACTATTATGATGATGATAAGCTGAGTATCGGTTTTTCTGATGAATCATCGGGTGGATCGTACTCATAAAAAACAAGGAGCGTAGAGCCATAACGACGTTGTTCGAATTCAGATAAATGGATTAGGTCGATTGGCTGATATTCTAGAGGGTCAATTTGGACAATGACCCAAGATGACTCTGCCAGCCAATTAGGATTTTGATCCAGCAAAAATAGAGCTTGTTTCCAAAGCTCTTGGTATTGGGGAGGGGCGATAAAAACATATTCAAATTTATTTTTCGGGGGTTTTTTAATTAAGGTAAAGGAATTTGCCTGGGTAAGGATCGCATTTTGTTCCAGGCGTGTATTCTTTAAATTTGTGCGGATGGTCTGAATTGCTTGACGATTAAGGTCATTCAGGTGGACCAGGGACGCTCCACGACTAAGGGCTTCGATACCAACGCTGCCAGTTCCTGCGAATAAATCCAGCATCCTTGCACCTACAATATCTGTCCCAAGGATATTAAATAAGGCTTCTTTCACCCGGTCAGTAATTGGGCGAGTGGTATCACCGGGAACAGCCAGCAAGCGCATCCCCTTGGCCTTACCTGCGATGATGCGTGGATTTGACAAAGAACCCCCCGAGTGATTTAGTAGAGATCTGCCCCGTCGACAGATTGACGGGCTGCTCGGATGTTACCACTAGGGGCAGTGATCGGGACTACGCAACCGGTTCCCAGGATAAAACGCTTGCCGTTGGTCTGATGGATAGCATCTCTGGCTTCAGTGGTGACTTTAGATGGATCGCCTAAAACCAATGTTTCCCATTGTTGTAAACCTCCGCACAAAGCACCAAGGAAGCGATGCTGGGCTTCGGCTAAACCGGGGGAAGTTTGGCGGTCATGCCAATTAAGGACCGCGACCGGATAATCGGAGACCTGGTCGAACATAATATCTTCACCATGGATGTGGCCGATATTTAACCACAGGTCAGAAGCAGCCTTCAATACCTGCAAGTCATAATACCGCCCAAAGGTTTCGAATTCTAATACCGATAGTAAAGGATATTGGGCATGTTGGATTGCAAAAAAAATACCATCAATGCCGGTTTTTTTTGCCTCGTTGATGAATGTAATGGTGGTATCGGTAATCTTCTTTAACCCGAAATGGACTGCCTCGGGGCATGCACGCAAATGGTAAAATAGCCGGTCTTTCCCAATAAGGTTCTTGGCTTGGGCAAGCGGGCTAAAAATAGTTTGGACCACTGGCACAACAGCCGAAAATTCATGGTTAAGTAAATTTAAACAGGTGATCATTTCGGCTAATTTCCCTTTTTTGGGATTCAAATTCTTTAGTTGGTTCCAGTCATCAAATCGTTGGATGACGGAATTTTCATAATCGCGTGTACCTTCAGGGTTTCCTTTCCAGGTATCTTGGCTGCCCCAGTCTTTGGTGCAGAAGGAAGATGCTGGGGTAACCTTAATGAAGTCAAAGTCAAATGTGTGCTGAAATGACGCGGTGGCCGCTGCCAGACCATCGGGAGATTGATCATCGACTGGGAAATGGCGCCAAAGAGCTACAGGGGGACGGTCGGTTTTTTCGCCGCTTAAGCAAGATTCCAATCGTTCTCGGTGGATGTAATCATTCTCATTCGTCATGTCTTTACGACCTTTCTATACTTTCTTCTGGCGAAATTCCTGTGGGATGAGGTTGTTCAAATGTTCAATAATTTTGTTGTCCTCTTTCCCCTGTTCAGAAATAAAGTTGTTGATATAAATTGAACGCCGGAGGCGTAAAGCCATGGGAGCTACGTGGTGTAAATCGTCCAGGGTAACCATGGTACGATTGTCGCCAGCCGCATAAGCACGGGCAGATTCGAACAAAGTAATTTCTGCGCGCAATGAGTCGATCTGAAGTTTTTGAATCAGGTTAATCCCATATCGAGCAACCTCGTCCGATAATTGAACAGAAGGTAAAATATTTTTGGCTTGAGCTATTTCGTTGGCTGCCAGGAGCAAATCTTCGGCATAATGAGCAATGGTCGTTTTAGGATTTTGCCGGAAGGCGTGGACACGGCGATATGCTTCCAGCCTTTGGTCGGGATCCGTTAATCCCTGGACGATAACTCGTAATCCGAATCGGTCTAATATTTGGGGGCGTAGATTTCCCTCCTCAGGATTCATAGAACCGACCAAAGAAAAGCGAGACCGATAGGAGGCGGATATTGGACCATGCCGGACGGTATAGCTTCCGATTGCCGATGCATCCAGGATTGAGTCGATGATTTGGTTTTCTATTAAATTGACTTCATCCAAATAAAGAATGTTCAAGTCTGCATGAGCCAGGATCCCCCGTTTTACTCTAAAACGAGCATTATTTGCTGCACGTTCATCCATTCCACCAACAACGTCCTCCAGGCGAGCATTCAAAGGTAATTCAATTATTTTAACCCGATCACGAATGGTTAACGGGTGTCCTTCGGCATATTTTCGAGCGCAATCTGGGCATACCGCGTCCATACCGCCTACATCAATGTCCTCCGGAACGCATCCATAAAAACATGCGCTGCGTTCTATTTCGGGAAGCAGATTAAATAAACTGCGGACAGCGGTAGTCTTGCCTGTTCCATGGGGTCCTAATAAGAGAACTCCACCAATGTTTGGATTGATTAGAGTGAGGCACAAAGCCAGTTTCAAATCGCGTTGACCGACCAGGGCGATGAATGGGTAGGGCAGCGGCTCGGCGTAACCAGCATCCTCCTGAGGGATTTGATCCTTGAGGTTTCGTCCGGATACGATGTCAATTAATTCACGCAGAGACCTGACATTGGTTGTCGGTTGGTCGCCTTCCAGTTGCTTTTCACCCGGGAGTTCAGAGGGTGTGGTCATACGGTTATATCGTTATATGTCCAGAAACGGTTTGCGAAGTAATTCCACGCCAATACAATCAAAATTACAATTCCAAGGGATGTGTTATGGGCAACAAAACGCGGGGAGACGAGGCTGCTCACCCAAGCATTGGAGAAAAATTTAAGTAATATTTCTTCCAGCCAAATGAACAAGGGTGTCCTTATTGTTAACCCAATCATGCTGACGATCAAAAATTGGACCCATTGGTGTCCAACCGATTTACTGCGTGAATCCGGATAGGTCCAAAGGCGATTCCAGGTAAAGTTACTTGAAACAGCCAGAATAAAGGATATGCCCTGGGCAAAAACTGCGTTTTCCCTGAAGTAGGATATAAAAAGGGTGAGGAGATTAAAAAATCCAAAATCGATGACTGCCCCAATCGATCCGACGATTGCAAACCTGACGAAACGGATCCGTTCTTTTGATTTAACCAAAATCATTTAACGCTCATTCTGGAACGAAAATATGGAATGGTTCGCAAAATACCCTCTTCGAGCGGTACTTTTGGTTCCCAATTTAATATCTGGCGGGCACGGGTAATATCTGGTTGGCGTCGTTTTGGATCATCTCCAAGCCTAGAATCTGGTTTATCCAGGGTTCCACCATGACCACCAACCAGACGGTTTATCGTTTCTGCAAACTCGCGGATCGTAATTTCATTCGGGTTGCCGAGGTTAACCGGGTTATGTTCATCGGAAAGCAATAATCGATAAATGCCTTCGATTAAATCATCGACATAACAAAAACTACGAGTTTGGGTGCCATTACCGTAGATGGTCAAAGGCTCGTTTCGAATGGCTTGTTGGATAAAATTAGGCACTACCCGGCCGTCATCAAGGTGCATGCGGATTCCGTAGGTATTGAAAATCCGGACGATTCGGGTATTAATGCCATGATAGCGGTGGTAAGCCATCGTTAGCGCTTCAGCGAATCTTTTCGCCTCATCGTAGACTGAGCGGACACCGATTGGATCAGCATGTCCCCAATAAGTCTCTTTCTGTGGATGTTCAAGCGGGTCACCATAGATTTCGCTGGTTGAGGCTAACAGATAACGGGCGTTTTGCGCTCTGGCAACGCCGAGGGTATTATGGGTGCCAAGTGCGCCGGCTTTCATTGTTTGGATCGGAAGATTCGTGTAGCCGTATGGAGATAAAGGATTTGGACTTGCTGGAGAAGCAAAATGTAAAACTGCATCTATTTTTCCAGGCACAAAAATAAAGTTTGCTACATCATGGCGGATAAACATGAAATCGGGTTCGTTGACCAAATGGGCAAGGTTATCCGGACTTCCGGTTATAAAGTTATCCATTCCAATTACTGCATGACCTTCATTCAATAAACGTTCACATAAATGTGAACCCAAGAATCCTGCGGCACCTGTCACAAAAACACGCATTTTATTTTCCTTTAATTAATGAGGATTATTTCCAATCGATTCGACTGATCAGGCCATCCCCAGTAATTTGCACACTTTTCCAAGTGCCTGGAGCAGCCAACCAGATATTACCTTGGTAAACAAAGGCTATCATTGGGTATGACCCACCGGTAGGTATGGGTGACCATGCTACCTGTTGAGGGTCTAAACCTGCAGATCCTTCCGGCGGGAAAATGGTCTTTTTATTCGAGCCGTCTTGCTCGATGAGCACCAGCCGGTAACGGCTGGATTCGCTTTGTTCAGGGAAAATAGCCTCCAAAAAACTCACCAGCGAATAATTATGAATACTAACTTTAGATACTTTCGGATATGCAAACATCCCGGTTTGGGGTACAAGTTTGAGCACTGGGCCATCTTTATTGAGTAAAACCGAGAGATCAAAAAGTGGAGAAGTTTCTGGGTCGATCAATCCAGCCATGGGGGCATGGGTGACCGTATAAAGCAATGAACTATCTGGCGACCAATCTATTCCGGGTATCCATGCCCAATCTGCCCTGGTTTGGAAAGGGAGGATATCGATTAATGGAAGAAATTCTTGCGCGTCTAGATCCACGATTCCAACTGAATCTGGCCGGGCGTAGGCTAGAATTTTTGCATCGGGCGACCAAAGAAAAGACGTACCCCACCAACCGTAGATCCCTCCACTGTTGACTGCGATGATTTCTTTATTACGAATGATACGACCACTGGAGTCAAAAACCAGGCGATGCAAATCGTTGTTCGCCTGCCAACCGGGGGCAGTGGCTCGGGGTTCAACCGTTGAATAATAAATTGTGGCTGTCCGATTGGGGATAAAATCTGCATAATGGATGATATTGTTGACTTTCAAGTCCATTAGGTTAGGTTCTTCCGTTGTCAGATCGGCCACCCAAAGGGTGTTGATCGTAGAGTCGTCTATGGAAGATTTTCGGGTGAATAAAAGCCAATTACCATTCGAAGAAATCGTAAATATTCTTCCGTCCAGGTCACCTGTGGTTACAATGGGGCGCCGCCTGCCGGTCGTTTCCTCCATCACCCAAGCGTTTCCGGCTGTCAGATATGCCATCGTTCCGGGAATATGGATGGGGGTAAATGGTGATTGGACACCAATCATAACGATTTCGGGGCGAGTTTCACGGACCATTTCGATTTCAAAAACCGTTCGGGAAGATTCCACATTGTTTTCTAATAGACGGCGGTGGGTTACCTGCTGGATGCCATTTACTCCGGATTGGATGAGAAGCGATTGTCCTTCTGGCAGTGATTCATTCCGAACGGTTTGACGTTCAAAGGGGATTACCACCTCCTCCAATTCGAACTCTTCGCTGACCCTGGTGATTTTTACTTCGATTGGGGTGGTAATCAGGGTGAAGGAAGGGGGGTCGATGATATCCAATTCGTTAAGGGCAATATTAGCTTTTTCAATTGCATTAAGAACACTTGTTCCGACCGGAACATCAACCGGGATCGTTTCATTGACATCCAGTAGGGTGACTCTGACCGTTTGTTCAGCTTCCATTGGATTAAACGTGCATGCCCCCATGAAAATGGCGAAAATAAAAGTACCGCAAACGATCGAAAGCAGCGGTATGAAAAAATATTTTTGTTTTCGTTCGAATTTCTTATTAAACAATTTTTCAGTCAGCGTTTATTCTAGTATAATCAGGTGTGGTATTTTAACGCACGAATATTATAGCATGAGAGATTCAAACCTGTCTGAAACTTATAATTTGGTTGCTTGTATCGAGGCCTTACTTTTTGTGGCAGGCTCACCGGTCAGCATCAGCCAGCTTTCCGAAGCGTTAAACCTTCCGACTCAAGAGGTCGAGAAAGGTTTAGCGCAATTAGAGTTGGATTTTCGGCAAAACCGTGGTTTGAGGATCCAACACTACCAGGGCCGCTACCAATTAACAACAGCCCCTGAATTGTCACAATGGGTTGAAAAATTACTTGGGCTCGAGGCTACGGCGCGGTTAAGTAGAGCAGCGCTTGAAACTTTGGCAATCATCTCCTACCGGCAGCCGATTACCCGTCCGCAAATCGATTCGATTCGAGGGGTAAGCAGCGACGGTGTTCTAAAAAATCTCTTGTCCAAAGGGTTAATAGAAGAAATTGCACGGTCTGACAAACCAGGAAGACCCATCTTGTACGGTACCACCTCAGAGTTTTTGCAACACTTTGGGTTTGAAGGCTTGGACGAATTACCTCCATTTGAATTACATGAACAAGAAAATTTTATTCCCGAGGAACAGAGACTACTGAAGGATTAATTTACTGTGGAAGAGCGTTTACAAAAAATCTTATCTCGTGCTGGATTTGGCTCTCGTAGAAGCTGTGAAGTTTATATTGTTGATGGGAGGGTGCGGGTCAATGGGGTCGTTGCGATATTAGGAACAAAAGCAGATCCGGAAAAAGATAAAATTTCCCTTGACAACCACATGATTTCTAACAAGGCTCAAAAAAAAGTTTATATCATGTTGCACAAGCCGCGTGGTGTACTTTCTGATGATGTTCGAGAAGATGACCGGAAAACTGTATTTGACCTTGTTCCGGTGGGTGAGCATCTATTTGTTGTTGGGCGGCTTGATTATGACAGTGAAGGATTGATGTTATTAACCAACGATGGTGAGTTGGCAAACCATTTGACACATCCACGATATGGACATGAAAAAGAATATCGAGTCTTGCTTTATAACCGGCCTGATGAGAAACAGCTTGAGGCCTGGCGCCACGGGGTTGTCCTTGAAGATGGTTTGAGGACTGGGCCGGCACAAGTCGGTTTTGAAAGTATCGCAGGGAAAGGCTGTTGGTTGAAGATCATCATGCGAGAGGGTAAGAAACGGCAGATCCGCGAGGTGGGTAAGACCATCGGGCTGCCTGTGCAAAGGATTGTCCGGGTACGGATCGGGAGTTTGAAATTAGGTAATTTAAAGGCGAGTGAGTGGCGTGAGTTAACTCCCCTTGAAGTGAAGGCAATTACGGCCATTATCCGTAAAAAACCCACCGTTCCCCAGCAAGCTATCAAAAAGTAAGTTTTNTTATTCGATGTCTTTGGTGGGCAANCCTGCTTGAATTNTTGAAATGGTTGCCAAGGAANTTGGTTTTTCTTTCCCTCGTTTGCGGATGTANTCCTTGATTTTCTCCAATTGTACCGCTGGGATCGGCGACTGCTCTACATCCANTTCTGCTTTTTTATTGGTAAATACCAGCACAGGGTTTACTTCGGCAAGCTCGATCTCCGAAAAATTCTTCTTTAAGAATTTNGTCATATCATCGATCGCGTAACGAGCATCCAAATCTGGGCGTCCNAGACTNCCCTGGCCAAATATTTTNAGATAAATATTNCCCCCTTTTTGACGAAAACGTTCGCGTGATTCGTCGTAATTTATTTTTCCAGCAACCGAAACAGGGATTAATGCAATAATTCCGGCAGGGCCGATTAATGCATGGGGGATTCCGGTCGTGTAATGATATAACGTATATTTATCTTCTAAACCTTTCAAGGAGGCGGTGAGTAATTCATCCGGGCGGGGAGATTTTCCCCAGCGGTTCCCATAATAAATCCCGATTTGAGTCATCAAAAAGCCGAACAATAAGGCCCCAAAGGTAATCGTAATTTGTTCAGGTTGAGTAAACGAAAAGTAAAGTCCGATACCCAGAATTAATAATGCCCCAATTGTTAAGAATTGCCCAATTTTTTTGTTGCGCTGGATCAATTTTGTGTTTGTAACTATTTTCATCTTAGCCTCTAATTATCCTTCTTTTACTTGGGATGGGTTTTCCACTAATACCAATCGATCCGCAATCGTACTGCGGAGTGTTGGTAATAGGTTGGTAGCAGCAGCCTGGCGTGCTACTCGGATGGCGCTGAAAATTGCCCGAGAATTCGAGCGTCCATGTCCGATATAGACCAATCCATCAATTCCGAGCAATGGGGCTGCACCGATTTCGGATGGATCGAGTTTTTTCTTCAGGTTTACAAAGGCAGGTTTTGCTAATAGTGCTCCAATTTTTGTTAAAATACCGGACATCAGTTCTTGTTTGAGTTGATCGGTGAGCAATTTTGCCACTGCTTCGCTGGATTTCAGCATGATGTTACCTGTAAACCCGTCTGTAACGACGACATCGGCAAAACCTCCAAATAATTCTTTACCTTCGACATTACCAACGAAATTTAATCCAGAGTTTTCAAGCAATGGATAGGTGTCTTTGATGAGCTGATTGCCTTTTCCGGCTTCTTCTCCATTTGAGAGAAGACCAACGGTAGGTGATTGTTTCCCGAGCAATTTTTCGGCATAGACGCTTCCCATAATGGCAAATTGGAGGAGAAATTCGGGGCGACAATCGGCATTCGCGCCTACATCAACTACAACACAGTAGCCATTTTTAACCGGGATGAGCGCAGTTAAGGCCGGTCGGGCAACTCCTTTTATACGCCCCAATATCCGAAGGGCATTAAACATCGCGCCGCCAGTGTTTCCAGCCGTGACAAAGGCGGCCCCAACCCCATCTTTAACCAGTTGGAGGCCAATTGCCATTGAATTATTGGGTTTCCTGCGGGCAGCTTCGACCGGTTTTTCGCCCATTTCTAAAATATCTGGAGCGTTAACAATCCTTACCGGTAGGGCTTTGGTATTTAAAGCACTTAATTTAGGGGATACCAGGTTTTCATTGCCCACCAGGATGATCTCCTCTTGGTATAATTCGGCTGCCTGAAGAGCGCCTTCAATTTCCGGATCTGGGAATGTATCGCTTCCCATAGCATCTAATATTATTGGCATCCTACCTCCGCGTGGAAATTATTTTAAAATTTAATGATGATGATTACTGCTATGCGGATAGAAAATTTCTTGACATCCTACTAGAGGAGATTATAATATCGAAACACTCGCGCTGGTGCTGGAATTGGCAGACAGGCATGGTTGAGGGCCATGTGCCGAAAGGCGTGGGGGTTCAAGTCCCCCCCAGCGCACACAACCGCTGTCCAAAAAGGCAGCGGTTTTTATTATACAAACCTATGCTTAATATACAGGGTAAGGTCTTCGAGATAGGAGCGCTCTGGGGATAAGGAAAAATTTTGCAGGCAACCGATTGCATTTTGAATATATCCTTCAGCTTCGACCAGGCTGCTTTCGATGGCATTACTGGAGCGGATACGCTCGACGAATGAATTAAAATTTTCGTTATATTGTAAACAGTCACCAGCTAGAAAATCTTGGGTCTCTTTATCAGCAAAGTTTTGTTCAAAATAATAAATAGCCGGTAAAGTGATTAACCCCTGGCTTAGATCACTGCCGACCGGTTTCCCCAATTTACTTTGGTCACCAGTAAAATCGAATACGTCATCGACAATTTGAAAAGCCATTCCGATATTATAGCCAAACTGACGAATCGATTCGAGGGTGTTGGGGCCGGCATTGCTGATGAGGGCAGCGCAACAAACCGCCGCTTCAAATAGGGATGCAGTTTTTGCATATATTCGCTGGTAATATTCTTGCCTATTTACCTGACAGCGGCTCGAAAAAAGTTGAGTGATTTCTCCATTTACAATCGTCGATAATGTTTGGGCAAACAGTTTCATCGCCGGGATGGAGTTTGTTTCCGAAGCCAGTTTGGCGGCTTGGGCAAAAAGAAAATCACCNGTAAGAACAGTTGCACCGGGTGACCAATGCGAATTTAAAGTGGGAATCCCTCTTCGTAAAATAGCTCCATCGATCAAGTCGTCGTGTACGAGGGTAGCGGTATGAAGGAGTTCGATGGCAGCCGCCAGGGTAACCAAGCGCTCATCATCAGCGCNTAACATACGACCGGCCAACAAGGTTACTGTTGGGCGAATTCTTTTCCCGCCCGAGGAAAGTAAATGGTCCAGTGCCGCTTGCAAGTCGGGATGATGATTAACTACCTGTAACCGCATCAGTTCTTCGACCTGATGGATTTGTTGTTGAACGGGGATGAAAAAGGATGTTGTAGTGCTCAATCAATGGATCTCCATAAGAATAAGTCATCCGCATTTTGTGAAGTTTCCAGTAATACGTCATCGTAAGACCGGTTATGCAAGTGAGCGATTTTTTCGGCGATTCCTTTTACATTTGCGGGTTCATTTCGTTTTCCGCGATGCGGATGGGGTGTAAGATACGGTGAATCTGTTTCTAACAAGATCACCTCAATGGGTAAATCGGTCACAAGGGTTTGATAAGTAAGCGCGTTGGTAAAAGTGATTGGGCCTGACACCCCCAAGTGGAAATGTTGTTGAGATGCGTTTTTTGCCAAAATATGATTTCCGTCAAAAGAATGTAGAACTCCGGGACGTTGAGCGATGCTGTTGTTTGTTTCAGTCAACATCATTTGCCAATTTGATAATATGGGCCACATATCCTGCCATGCCTGGCGATTATGGATCACGACAGGTTTTTTTACTTGGACGGCAAGATCCAACATTTTTTCCAGGACTTGCTTTTGAATATCTGGTGGAGAAGTATCTCGGAAGTAGTCCAGGCCGATTTCTCCGATCGCTACGACTTTTGGGTGCTGAGATAATACCTGTAACTCGTTTAGATCTTTTTCCTTGCTGGAAATGGCTTGATTTGGGTGGATTCCAACAGCCGCAAAAATCTCTGTATATTTCTCGCTTAATTCCACTGCCTGAACACTGGTGGCTAGATCTATCCCTGGGACGAGGATACGGGAGATATCGCAATCCCTGGCGCGTTGAATGATTTGGTCCAGGTCATGATGATAATGGTAAAAGTTCAGATGGCAATGGGTGTCTGTCAGTAGTTTCAAATCAATATAACCCGGCAATTTTCAAGCCGTCTTGTAAAATCGGTTGAACACGATCCTGGATCGTTGTTTCGCAGTAAACCCGCATGATTGGTTCGGTCCCTGAAAAGCGGATCAGCAGCCACCCCCCATTTTCAAGTTCGAACTTATACCCATCAGCCGAATTTAAACCAACCACTTTAAATCCACCAATGGTTTCGGGTTTTGAGGAAAGAATCAAATCTTCTTTCTCTTGACGGTCACCAGAGAAGCGTTTGTCTATCCGATCGTAATAATGCGGGCCAACTTTGCTAAATAGTAGGTCGATTAATTTGGATGGTTTTTTGTTCAAGCGAACCATCATATCGAGAAAGTATAAACCTGCCAAAATTCCATCCCGTTCTGGGACATTGCCACGGAAAGCATACCCTCCAGATTCTTCACCCCCAATCAGGGCATTGGTCTCAGTAAACTTTGGAGCTACATATTTGAATCCAACCCCGGTTTCGTGGATTGGGATATTGTAGATAANCCCNAANTTTTCTAACATNCTCGTGGTGGAGAGTGTTTTAACAATCGCACCCCTTTCACCTCGAACCTCGAGCAGATAATAAGCAAGCAATGCAAAAACCCGTAATTGGTTAACAAAAGATCCGTTTTCATCGCCAACCCCCACNCGATCCGCATCTCCATCTAAGATAAGGCAAACATCTGCCTTCAAGTCTACAGTGGTTTTTAGTCCAACGTTGATATTGGGNGGGATTGGTTCTGGNCGGNNCATTTCCGGAAAAATTGGATTGCGGGAGTTGTGAATTTCGATNATTTCGATGTTNCCACCCTGGAGAAGGCGAGTGAACCAATTGGCGCCGTTTCCCCACATCGAATCGACGACNACCTTAAGGCCNGAGGTGCGAATTGGTTCGAGGTCGATCAATTTTTTAAGGTGCTCAATATAGGATGGGGAAAAGTCATACCGTACGAGCAAACCATCTTTTTCAGCTTGAGAAGCTGGTAACTGTTTGACCTCTCCATCGGAGAGAGGAATTAAACTTTCGATTAATTTAAGACCTTCTGGGTCGATCGCTCCGCCAGTTGCGTCCCTCACTTTTAAACCGTTATCTGCAGGGGGATTATGTGAGGCGGTGATATTAATTGCCCCAGCAGCTTTTTTATCAACAACTGTAAATGCGATCGCAGGGGTTGGAGTTGGGCCGTTAGATAAATAAACCTTAAAGCCATTCCCACATAAAACTTCGGCGACCGCTTCGGCAAAATTTTCAGAAGCAAAACGCTGATCGTGACCAACCACAATCCATCGACCATGCTGACCCATTTTCTCCATGTAGGCGGCGATTCCTTGAGTGCAGCGGCGAACATTCGCGAAGGTATAGTCGTCAGCGATAGCTCCTCTCCAGCCATCCGTTCCGAATTTTATTAAATGCGTCATGCCCACTCCCTGTTCACCTTTAGACAATGAGAATAAGTACAAACCGAATTAATTATAACAGGGGTTGAACACAGGTCAAAGTAATTTTTCGACCACGTATACCATGCTATAATCTACTCTATCTGTCTTATTTGAAAAGGATGCAGCCTTGATTGGTGATAGAATTTATTTAGACTACGCTGCCACAACACCAGTGGATGAGCAGGTGATGGCCAAGATGACCCCGTATTTCCGAGATTATTTTGGCAACCCATCCTCCAGCCATTTCTATGGTCAGAAGGCTGAAACTGCAGTCGAGGATGCCCGAGAAATTGTTGCCCGGTGTTTAGGGTCGAGCGAAAGCGAAATCGTATTTACCAGCGGTGGGAGTGAAAGCGACAATCTGGCAATCCGCGGGGTTGGTTTGGCAAAGTTAGAAAAAAAAGGCGCCAACCGGATCCTAACTACACCTGTTGAACACCATGCAGTATTACACACNGTGATTCAACTCGCCCAATATTTTGGATTTATGATCGAGTTTTTACCCGTTGATTCTACCGGGATGGTTGATCTTGATGACCTTCGAGCTTTTTTAAGAGATGATGTTGCTCTGGTGAGTATTATTTATGCAAATAATGAAATTGGAACCGTTAATCCAATAGAGGAAATTGGTAAGTTATGCCGAGAGAGGAATATACCTTTTCATACAGACGCAGTTCAGGCAGCTGCACACCTTTCGATGATCTCTGTTAGCACATATGCTGATCTGGTCTCGATAGGGGCTCATAAATTTTATGGGCCGAAGGGGGTTGGAGCCCTATTCATTAAAAACGGGGTCGAATTGATCCCGGTTCAGACCGGTGGTGGGCAAGAATTCGGTTATAGAGCGGGCACCCAAAATACACCTTATATCGTTGGCCTGGCCGCTGCATTGACATTGACCCAATCCGACATACAAAAAAGAGCAACCCAATCCCAGTACCTGCGTGACAGAATTATTAATGGGGTCTTAGCCGATGTGCCCAAATCTCGACTTACGGGTCATCCCCATATACGGCTGCCGAACCACGCCAGTTTTGCATTTAAAAATGTGGACGGGAATAAACTACTGATGATGCTGGATTCGGCGGGTTATGCGTGTTCATCCGGATCTGCCTGTAAAGTTGGGGATCCAAAACCATCCGATGTATTGGAAGCAATCGGGCTTTCTCCGGCATGGGCATTTGGTTCATTACGAGTTACCGTTGGGGTTCACACGACTGTTGATGAAGTTGACCGATTCTTAAAAACCTTACCCGAATTGGTTCAGAAAGCGCGGGCTGCTGGATAATGTTTAGGGGTGTGGTATGAGGCAAACGGTCGTGGCGGTTGGGATGAGTGGGGGTGTGGATAGCTCGGTAGCGGCAGCATTACTTGTCGAACAGGGGTATTCTGTCATCGGCATCATGTTAAGACTGTGGAGTGAGCCGGGACAGGAAGACAGCAATCGTTGCTGTACCCCAGATGCAATGGCCCAGGCACGCCGGGTCGCGGCAAAACTAGGAATCCCATTTTACGCATTAAATGCGCAAAAGAAATTTCATGATATTGTTGTTCAGAATTTTATTGAGGGGTATTCATCATCCTTAACACCGAATCCATGCTTAGATTGTAACCAGTTTATTCGCTGGGGTCATTTAATGCGATTCGCGGAAGACTTAGGCGCGACCAAGTTTGCCACCGGGCATTATGCACGCTTACGCTCAATCAACGGCAATACATTCCTCTTACGGGCGAAAGACGACCAAAAAGACCAATCGTATGTTTTGAGTGTCTTGCCTCAAGAGAAGTTGCAAAAAACGATTTTACCGGTCGGCGAATACACAAAAACCGAGGTTAGAGAGATCGCCCATCGTTTTGGACTTTCTGTGGCTGAACGGCAGGAAAGTCAGGATTTATGTTTTTTGGCGGGCAAAGATTATCGCCAATTTTTACAGCGGCACACAACTAAAGTAGTGGAACCTGGAAAAATTGAAAATTCAAAAGGTGAAGTCCTTGGCGAACACCAAGGTTTAGGTTTTTATACGATTGGCCAACGGAAAGGATTAGGTTTGTCCACTTCACGGCCGATGTACGTGATCGAAAAACGGGCTCAAGATAACCTGCTGGTCGTTGGTGAAGGGCACGAATTGGGCAATAATTATCTCCTCGCTCATTTGGCGACCTGGATAGGCAGAGAACCTCCAACACCCCAATTTCGTGCTGAGGTGAAAATTCGTTACAAAGCAACTTTTGCACCAGGTTTAATTAATGTCCTTGATAAAGATCGGTTTGAAGTAAAATTTGATTATGTAGCCCGGGATATTACTCCAGGGCAACGGGTTGTCATTTATGATGGCGAGTTTGTGGTTGGAGGGGGAACCATCCAATCGTCGAAAAATCTTGGATAAGATGAGGCCGGGAAGGTGAAATGACCATTCAATCGGTATTGCTAGGTTGCCTAATTGCGACCCTTTATGGGTCTGGTTTCCACCTATGGCGAGGGGGAAGTATTTGGCGATTGTTACTTTATATCGTTTTTGCCTGGGTGGGTTTTTGGGGTGGTCATCTTCTTGGAAGCCAACTAGGGTGGGGTTTTCTCCAGGTTGGTTCCTTGTATCTTGGGATGGCAACGATGATGACGATTGTTGTGCTAGGGATTGGTTATTGGCTTAGCCTTGCTCAGATCGATTCTAATCCTATCAAACGGTAAACATGGAGAACCTTCTGTGAGTTGGAATCTGCATGGCACCATAATTCAAGATGGTGACCTGGCACAATTAGTAGGGTCGCGTCACAAGAGTTTTATTATTCGGGTTTGTAGCGGTGGTGAATTACATACCCATCGAGGTGTGGTAAAACACGATGATTTTATCGGAAAACCATGGGGCAGTAAAATCGGCAGCCATTTGGGAAACCCTTTTTTTGTGTTGCAGCCTGCCCTCGGAGATTTGTTGAAAGAATTGCCCCGGCGAACACAAATTTTATACCCGAAAGAAATCGGATTTATCCTGGTAACCATGGGAATTGGGGAAGGGCAGTTGGTCGTGGAAGCTGGCACGGGTTCTGGGGCGCTTACCTGTGCACTGGCATTTGCAGTTGGCCGTACGGGCATGGTTAGAAGTTACGAGGTCAGGCCAGAGATTCAACAATTAGCTTTAAAAAATCTAACCCGCTTGGGTTTACAAAGCAGGGTAGAATTAAAAATTCGGGACATTGCAGAAGGGTTCGATGAAGAAGGTGTGGATTCCTTATTCCTGGATGTGCCTAACCCGTATGATTACATTACCCAAGCAAAAAAAGCTTTAAAGTTGGGTGGTTTTTTTGGTTGCATATTACCAACCGCGAACCAGGTTTCGAATTTGCTCATCGCCTTAAGGCAAAACGATTTTGCCTTTATCGATGTTTGCGAAATTTTATTGCGTTATTATAAAGCAGAGCCAGATCGTTTTCGACCAGTCGACCGGATGATCGCTCATACCGGTTTTCTGATATTCGCCCGGCCAGTGATCATAGAGCATGATGCAAATGAAGAATTACCTGGTTCTGACTTTCAAGGTGATGTAGTGCTCGATGAGGAAGATCGCAACGATTGAAATCTCCCCCCTTTCTTGAGGTGTGAATTGTTCTCAGTGACCCCCAGCAACCTGCCTATAACCAAAATTCAAGGCCTGTTGCACCAAGAAATGAAGCTTGTAGAGAAAAAACAAAAACCCCTGAATGGTCGAAGAGCGGCCGTTTTGGTACCATTGGTGATCATCGATTCTGAGTGGCATTTACTATATACGCGCCGATCAGAGACTGTCAACGACCATAAAGGGCAAGTTTCTTTTCCTGGCGGCTCGATTGAGGTTTACGATCCCGATCCAGAGTTGGCGGCAATTCGTGAAGCGCGCGAGGAAATTGGTCTGCTTCCACATGAAGTAGAAATCCTTGGGCGGATGCAGGATTATCTTACAGTGTCCAAATTTAACATCACACCGGTTGTTGCTAATATCAAATGGCCATCTGCATTAAACATTAATGCAGACGAAGTCAGCCATGTTTTTACAATCCCTTTATCCTGGCTGCGGACTGCAGGCAATTTTGAGTATCGTTCCTGGCAGACACCATCCGGCTATTTTGAAAAAGTGATCTTTTTCAAAGAGTACCAGGGTGAATGTCTGTGGGGAATCTCCGCTAGAATAACGGTGAATTTATTGGATTTACTCGGATTACTGGAAGAAGGATGATCCGACAATAAATAAACCCCGAATTGGAACTCGGGGTTTATTTTGCAGATTAATTGTGGTTTTTTTTAGTCCTGCTTTCCGGGGTCTTCTTTCTTACCTCGTTCCATTACTTCTGGTTCGGATATTTCTCCCTCGGCACCATCTTCGACGCCCTCTTGCGCACCACTGGTAATAACGACGATCAATTCTTCCGGATTGGAAAATAATTCGACGTTGGCAGGGATCGCCAGGTTTTTGACATAAATTGCGTCACCAATGTTTAATAAGGAAGATACATCAACCACAAAGCTCTCGGGAAGATCCTGCGGCAGGCTTTCAACTTCCACTTCGGAGGTATCGGTTACGACCACGCCATTAAAATTCCGAATTGCCGGTGAAACCCCAGTTACCTCAATACTGACCTTTGTACGGATTTTTTCGGTCAGAGAAACAACTTGAAAGTCAATGTGTTTTAGTGTGCCGCGGATAAAATCTCGCTGTTTTTCTCGGACCAATGCAGCATGTTCTTTTCCCGCGACATTGAGATAAACGATATGGGATTGAGACAAGCCGACCAATATCCGGCTGATCCCACGGAGGTCCATGGTGATGGGGGTAGGATCGATTTTGTACCCATACATTACCCCAGGGAGCTTCCCGGCACGTCTCAATGTCCCAACTTTTTTCCCTACTAAATTTCGGTGGGTGGCTTCAATTACTACTTTTTCCATTTTACTCTTCCTCGAGCGCCTCTTACCTCTGCAATTGAGGTTACCTTCGCTCTATTAAGGTGAAATACGGGTACAAGCCCGTTTAATATAAAAACCGGCATTCATGCCAGGCCTGAATTTTAGCCTGATGTGAGCATATCGTCAAGCGGTCCGTGTTAGGTCAGGTGAAGGGCTGCGGATGGATTGAAGGATGGATTAATAGAGAACATTTAGTGGGTGGTGGATCAATACCCTACAATCGACCTAATTGATATACAACAATGACCAACCAAGTACCATACACGATGAATATAAAGGCGACTGATACGAGGGCGACATCAACAATGGAAAGAACTCGTTTCGATGGATTTAGGTCCAGGATAATCGATCTAACTCCAATAAACGAGTGGGTAAAAACAATTATCAAAAAAAATACTTCCATAATCGGAATAAAAGGGATTTGATAATATGCAAGAACTTGTCGATAACTTAATAACCCGCCTGGGACGATCAGGTGGTTTACTATTAAATGGATTCCGAGGAGGAAAATGATTAAAAATCCGGCTGCGATTTTGGTAAACCATAACCAGAAGTTCTCTCGGTTTTTCGGACCTGTTCTAATTAACATTCTCGCTCCTTGTGAGGTTATAGTTCAGAAAAAATTTTGTACCCAAATAGAAAGATCGCTGCGCCAGCAATTACCATTAACCCAATAAAAATTGGCTTTTGATACCGGACGCCAAATCCGAAGCTGGTAATAGTAATTCGAATGCCATTCAAGCCATGGATAATTGCCCCAGCGATAACGAACATTTCCCCAATGATTACCGCAGGTTTTTTTGCTAATGCAATGAAGCTGTCGTACGCCTCAGGACCCATGGCTAATTTACTCAATACAATCAAATGCATACACAGATAAACGGTTAACCCGATTGCTGTAATCCTGTTCAGGATAAAGGCCCATGACCCCATTTTTCGATGCCTTGGATCAAACCATAAAGGCCATTTGTTAGATTGTGGTGTGTTATGCATGTTGTTTTTCCTGCTTCGGGAATTTGAAAAGGGATTTAAAGCGATGGGCAACAACTCTCCTTCGCAAGTTCATAATCCGCCAGGCGGGGTCAACATTGGAAGGACAGACTTCGCTGCATTCAAAAGCACTGTGGCAACGCCAGGCGCCGTTATCATGATCGGCTAAGGCCATTAGGTCTGGCGAAAAATTTTGGGTGAGCATTAATTGAATCGCGGCAAGAGCGGCCGGACCGCTATATTCAGCGTTGGTCGTGGCTGCGGGACAAGCGCTAATGCACAAACCGCACTCGATACAATCCACAAGCCTCTCTAAAGGGATCGAGTTGGTGGGATCTGGCTCAAAAGGCAATGAAGCATAACCTACCGGGGCAACAGAGTTGAATCGAGTCTCACCCATGTGTCGGAAAAAAGGGCCCATATCAACAACCAGGTCGCTGAGGACGGTAAAGTTACGTAAAGGTTCAACGCGAACAATTCCACCATTTTTGGTCACTGATTTTATGGCTGTGATGCAAGTTAATTTTTCCACACCATTAACCCGCATTCCGCATACACCACAGGTAGAATGGTGGCAAGCATGGCGGAAGGTAAGTGTGCGGTCTTTTTTAGCCCAAATACGTTCAATAGCATCCAGAACATTTTCTTCTGGATCCACTTCTAAAGGGTAAATTTTGAAATGGGGTTTGTCACCCGGATGTTGGCGGAGGATTTGAAAATCAACAAGCCATTTCGGTTCAGACATAATAGCCTTCTTTTGGTTAATTGAATGGGTAATATTCATGGTAATCGGCTAAAACTCTTTCCTGTGTTTCGCATTTTGCGGAAACGCCAAGTTTTTTACATACCAGATCTGCAGTCTTCTCTGCCATAACCCGGCAAGTTGTAGCTTTCCCCCCGGTTATGGTTACAAATCCTTCAAACCCATCGCTTTCTTTGTGGTCATAGCATTTAAATGTTCGGGACAGGCTTCTTCCACTTGAAGATCCCCCGATTAATGGGCGTGCGGACATGTAAACGCCACGCGTAGGAACATTTTTTAGTAAGGGCACTAATTTGGCCGCTCGCTGATTCATTTTTTCAACCTGCTCTTTTTCGATAGGGATATAATCGGCATTTTCGACTTCGAAGCTTGTTGTACCGATCACGGACATGCGACGCTGCGGGATAATAATATCGCCATCATCTGGTTTGCACAGGCGGTTTATGACTCGTTGGGTTACTCGCTGGCCGTAGGAGACCATAACCCCAGGAGTTGGTAATACCGGTACCGTTATCCCTGCCATTTCGGAAACTTTCCCTGCCCAGGCGCCGGTCGCGTTGATACATAAGTCACATTCGAAGACCTGCTTTTCACCGGAATGACGGTTAATCACCTCGACAGCCGAAAGTTTTGCAGTTCCATTTATCACAAATCCGACAACTTCGTGATACGTAAAAAATTGGGCATGATGGACAACCGCACTGGCTGCGAAGCCCATAGCGAGGCGTAAGGGGTCGAAAGAACCATCTGGAATGCTATAGCCGAAAATAACCTCCGGTGTAATATTCGGCTCTAACTTAATGATCTGTTCTTTACTCAACCGCTCGATTGGAATCCCACATTTTTCAGCTCCGCTTGCGAAATGTTCCGAATACGCCATATCCGATTCGTCCATGGCGATAAATAAACCACCATTGAATTCGATACACTGCTTCGAGATTTTTCGAAGCAGGATATTTTCTTGGATGCACTCACTGGCAGCCTCCTGATCGGACACACAATATCTCCCTCCGCTATGTAATAACCCGTGGGTTCTACCTGAGGTGCCGTTTGCAATATCGCCACGCTCCAAAACGATCACCTCACAACCTCGTAAGGTCAGATCATAAGCGAGGGCGCAGCCGGTAAAACCGGCTCCAATAATGATTACTTTGGGTTTTGTATTCATAAATCAATTTGATCCCGTCTAAAGTGCGGAAATGTTATTTCGACAGCTAGGACAAGGAGGGGATGGGAGGTCTTTTCCATAAGAGGTTTACATTTAACTCCTTTGCGTCTTTTGATCAGTAAAGTATCGATATTATCCATATCCATCGTTAAAGCTGACAGCATATTTCAGCAACCAGAAAATTTGCCAGGTGATGGCGATATAAATAACATTATCCTGTGTGGGAGATCCTATACCTGTGCTGATTCTCGTTGGTTGCTTATATCAATCGCAACCCCTTTCTTGGAGGGAATGGCCGTTCGTTCGACTACAATATTCTTGAACAGACAAGTGTTACCAAAAAATTTGAGGGAGTCATGTTTGAGCTAACCAGGTTTAGGGCACCTCTGATGGTGTTAGTGTTGGTCAGGCGCGCCAATTATGACGTGAGAATCGAATAAAATACAATGGGTGCAGGTTATCCCATGTTTAATTTTCGCGCCGAATTTTTTCAATCCGATTTCCAATTGCGATATTCTATTAGGGGTTGGATAATATTGGGGAATAGAAATGATAACCGTCCATTATTATACCATAATAGTAATGATTAAAAACAGGTTAAACGCAATAATTTATTATAAAGGATTATGAATTCAAAGCGTGCTGTGGTAAGGGCTACCCGACATTTCAGCTTTTTTATGCCTGGAATAAGGAGTCAATTTGCGAAGTCCATTGTGGGCATGCCCACCCTTAGTGGCGATGCCGGAACCAGTAATGGGTTCGTATAAACACTTCCGATCAACAATGGCTTGAACTACAGGCTAGCAATACTTCAATATTAAAGAATAATTGCTTTGTCGTTTTGATGGCTTGCACATCTTCTAATTTGCAAAAAGGAAGAATCTCTTGGGATTATGCGAGATGTTGTTGGTGAAAAAAACCTGCCAGGAGTGAACCCCTTTAGGCAGGTTTAATTTGGCGAGACTGTCAGGTAGGATCGCTGGTGTCCACTTCTTAACAAATGAATTATGGGGTGGATTGGGTGTAGCTTTGAGGGTTTAAGACATTTGTGTTTATCCGGATTTTTTTTCCAATCCTCTGAAAATGGTATCCGTAGATACTCAAGGTAATTGCGAGAGAGAACAATTGGGGCTTTTTAAAAAGGCTCCAAAAAAAATTGTACCAGTAATAAAGGCGTTCTGGACCCAAGAAACCCAAGTACATAATAGAGCGCAGGAAAGCAATTATTTCCTGGAATTCCAAATGAACGGTATTCCTGCCCGGTTGGAACTCTGTTAAAAAAGTTCGAATTCGCTTATAAAACAATCGTGGAGAATAGATACGGTCCAGGATAGCCTGATAGCCGGTCAGCAAGGTTTCGTGGTTCATTTTTGGGATAATGTTCGTGGTTCCATCTACATTATCGCCAGAACTTTCTTTAACCAGACGATTTTCTTGTTTCATGCGTTGGTATAATTCCGTGCCATGGGGAGCTTGGAGCAGCCCAACCATAGCCGTCACAATACCGGATTGTTGAATAAACTCAATTTGCTTCTGGAATATATTTTGGGTATCCGTGTCGAAACCGACGATGAAACCGCCCATTACTTGCAAACCAGAGCGTTGAAGCTTTTTGACACATGCGAGTAGGTCGCGGTTATTATTTTGCTTTTTATTGCAGGCAGTAAGGCCGGCTTCGTCCGGAGTTTCGATCCCTATAAAGACGGATGTAAATCCTGCTTCGACCATCATATGGGTCAATTCAGGATCGTCCGCAAGATTAATCGATACCTCGGTTATGAACAAACATCCGGTTTTTCCGCGCCTCCATTCGATCAGAGCTGGTAAGATTTCGGTTTTTAACACTTTTTTGTTCCCAATAAAATTATCATCCACTATAAATATGCTCCTCCGCCACCCGATTGAATAAAGGCTATCCAGTTCGTGGATTAACTGGGCAGCGGTTTTGGTGCGCGGGCGATGCCCCAGGAGAGCGGTCACATTGCAAAAATCACAATTGTAAGGACAGCCGCGGGAAAACTGGATATTCATTGAATCATAAGCATTAAGATTTATTAATTCCCACATAGGGGTGGGGGTTGTTGTAATATCGGCGAATTCGCTTGTACGGTATATTTTCTCAGGACACCCATTTTCTAAATCTTTAAGAAAGGGTGGCAGAGTTAATTCAGCCTCGTTAAGGACAAAATGATCAATCTCTGGGAATTGATCGAATTCGGCAGTAAACAGAGGGCCGCCGGCAACAATCGGTTTATTAAACATTTTAACTTTTTGGATCACCTCGTAAACTGATTTCCTTTGTATGTTCATCGCACCTATAAATATGTAATCAGCCCATTCCACCCAGGATAAATCCAACTGCTCAATATTTAGATCTAAGAGATGTTTTTTCCAATGGTCAGGTAACAACGGAGCGACGGTTAGCAAACCTAATGGGGGATTGCCCGCTTTTTTTGAAATAAATTTAATGGCATGTTTAAAACTCCAAAAAGTGTCAGGAAATTCGGGTTGAATGAATAAAATATTCATTATTTTCTCCTTTACAACAACCAACGATAAAATTACTAGAACTTCAATTCTTTAAACAGAAGGATATCTGGAATGCAATACTAAGGAAAGTGGCTAAGGTCATAAGAGTTTGCATATCTACATTTCCATGTCATAGAGGTTAAATATGACCCAAAGGAAGTAATTTGGGATTGGGCAGTCGGTTATAATAAAAATATGACCCGACAATCTCCATCCATCATCCGAACAGGCGGAGATGCCGACCTTGCTTTTGCTGTAGTTGTGCTGGCGTCTTATTTTGCTACTTTTAGCGCATTAAGGGCGGCTTCGGTTCACGAAATTGTTTATTTAATTGGTTTAGGCACTGCATATTTAACCCTTGGAATATATGGTTATGCATATTGTGCGCATTCGAAATCTATTTTTTATCAAATTTTATATTTTAGTGTCCAGATTCCCCTTGGTGCTTTAATTGTTTATTTAGGAAGGGGGGCCGGATTTAATGCCATGGTGCTTCTGCCCCTAGCTGGACATGCGGTGGTATTGTTACCAAAGGGATTCGGGTATGTTACCCAATTTCTAATTGCCTTAGCCTATGTATTGGCGGTTTACACATTTAGCGGTTCGATGCCATTTGTTTGGGAGGGGTTCCCATCCTTCATTGCCGGTTTAATTTTTATTGTGGTATTTACTCAAATGGCTTTAAATGAAGAAGCTTCCAGGCGGGAGGTCGAACGATTAGTCACTGAATTAACCACAGTAAACCAGCGGCTGAGGGAATATTCGTTTGCGGTAGAAGATTTAGCGATAACGAAAGAACGCAACCGCTTAGCGCGAGAGATACACGATGGGCTCGGCCATTATCTTACGACGATTCATATGCAAATCCAGGCTGCCGGTGCGATTCAAGCGATCGATCCTGGCCGGGCTGCTGAAATTCTATCGAAAGCGCAAGAACTGACCCAAGATGCGTTGTCGGATGTGAGGCAATCTGTTTCTGCTTTACACCAGAAACCAGATCATCGAGCATCGTTGCCAGATCAAATCGAGAAACTCTTTGATAATGCCAAATCTTTTGGAGTTGAGCCTCAAATTCAAGTAGTCGGTATAGCGAGGGAATTAAGCCTTCCCGCTTATTGGACTTTATTTCGAGCAGTTCAAGAAGGGATCTCCAATACTTGTAAACACGCTCAGGCAAAGCATCTATGGATCGTGTTGGAATACTTGGATGAGGGCAAGGTCAGGTTGTCGATAACAGATGATGGGATAGGAATTGGCGGAGAAGTCAGGGAAGGGTTTGGTATGATGGGGTTGCGAGAACGGATCAAGCATTTGGACGGGGATTTTTCGATCCAAACCCAAAATGGAAAAGGATTCTCCTTCGAGGTTGTGTTGCCGATATGAATAAACCTATAAAAATTCTATTGGTTGATGACCAGGTTTTATTTAGAGAAGGATTGCGGACGCTCCTCGAAGTTCAATCTGATTTTGATGTGGTGGGTGAAGCGTCGAATGGCGAGGAGGCTTTGCGAATTGCAGCTGTTGAAAAACCATTCGTTGTTTTAATGGATTTGCGTATGCCGATTATGGACGGGGTTACCGCTACCCGTCGTTTTAAAGACACTCACCCGAATTGTAAAATTATCGTATTGACCACCTTTGATGATGATGACTTCGTCTTCGATGGTCTGCGGGCGGGTGCAGTAGGTTATTTATTAAAGGATGTTTCGTCGGAGAAATTATTTGAGGCCATACGTTCAGCCGCCAGAGGTGAATACTTTTTATTGCCCTCGATTACTGCCAAGGTTGTGGCAGAATTTTCACGGATGGTGCGCCCGAACAGAATTGCATTGGATGCCATGGTAGATCCTTTATCTGCCCGGGAGTTAGAGGTATTAAGAATGGTCGCTACCGGGGCAAGCAATAAAGAAATTGCCGATACTTTGGTGATAGCAGAAGGAACGGTTAAAAACCATCTAACCAGTATTTTGGCAAAACTAGATGTTCGTGATCGGATGCAGGCGGTTTTGAAAGCCCGCGAAATGGGCTTGATCTAGAGTACTTGATTTACAAATGTGTCTTTTATGATCCTTTGATTATGACTTATGGACTATAGTGCTGTAATAGGATTTTGCTAAGATCAATTATTAGCGTGTAAAGGGTTTCAACCATGACTGAAGCAAAACAATCCGAAACAATCCCACGGCGAGGTTTTCCGTATGTCATTGGTTTGACATTAATTTCTGTTGGTTTGGCGATCCTGCTCGAGCAATACCTGAAAACTGGTTGGATCGTTCTGGTTGTTGTACCCATTTCGGGGCTTGTTCTATTGGCAGAAGGTGGTAAAACTCGGAAATTAAGTTTAATAATCGCTGGGGCGCTGATTAGCGGCTTAGGATTAGGTGGTTTTTTATATCTGAGTCCAGCCGTCATAGCCCCATTGGAGCGAAAAATCGGAATGGTTCTGCTTGCCTTTTCGCTGGGTTGGGGGCTGATTACATTGTTGACACAGGTATTGTTCCAAAAACCAACCTGGTGGGCGTTGGTTCCCGGTGGAATCATCGCATCGGTAGGTGCGGGGTTCCTATTTGGTCAATTGCGTGTAGTTGATTTTGTCTTGTTCGTGGTGACTGGAACCGGAATTGTTTTATTGATTTGGGGGGTGTTTCGGCGGTTGTTTGGGTTGATCATCCCAGGCAGTTTGTTGGTCGCAATTGGCCCGGGGGTTTACCTACCTTGGGGAGGTGATTTTGGAATCAATGCTTTGACCAAAACTGGGATCATGATCGCCATTTTTGGATTTGGCTGGTTATTAATCATTCTTTTTTCACGAGTATTAACCACTCGATTTGTGTGGTGGCCATTAATTCCTGGCGGTATTTTTGCCATGGTAGGATGGGGTTTATACATTGGGGGTGACCCTGGTGGAGCAGCATCTTTCATTGCCAATACAGGGTCGATTAGTCTGATCATCTTCGGATTATATTTATTATTATTGCGTAAAGGAATCCATCGATAATCCTGGAACATACCTATTTTTGGGGTCTATTTTGGGGTCTGTTCAATATAGACCTGATTTGGTATGATTAATGCAAGGAATTTTGAAGCCCCTGGCCTTCTGCCGGGGGTCTTGTGTGTGGATTATTGGAAGGTAAGAGCAGGTATGGTGATGCAGCGGAAGGATTTAAGAAATATAGCAATTATCGCCCATGTGGATCATGGAAAAACGACCCTTGTGGATGGATTATTAAAACAAGCCAAAGTATTTCGTGAAAACCAAACGATTCAAGAGCGAGTGATGGATTCGAATGACCTCGAACGGGAACGAGGGATAACGATTTTAGCAAAAAATACGGCCATATTAATCCCTGATCCTGAAAGCGCCAACCTTATCAAGATCAATATCGTTGATACCCCCGGTCACGCTGATTTTGGTGGAGAAGTGGAGCGGGTCATGAATATGGTCGATGGGGTACTGCTGCTTGTCGATGCGGCTGAAGGTCCGATGCCCCAAACTCGATTTGTTTTAAAAAAAGCGCTCGAATTTGGGCATAAAGTCATCGTGGTGATTAATAAAATGGATCGGAAGGATGCCGATCCAACCACGACTTTAAATGATACATTCGATTTGTTTATTGAGTTGGGTGCCACGGACGAACAAGCCGATTTTTCGGTAATTTATGCCAATGCCATCACTCAACAAGCTGGTGTGACACCCGACCTAAGCCCTGACCTGCAGCCACTTTTTTCTGCGATTTTGACCCATATTCCGGCTCCAAAATTTGAGGCAAATCAGCCATTGCGTATGCTGGTAACCAATCTCGGCTATGATGATTATCGTGGAATGACCGCTGTTGGGCGGTTGTATTCAGGTAGTATTCGCACCGGACAACAGCTTGCTCGGATAACCCTAGCCGGGGAGGTAATCCCCGAAAATGCACGTTACTTGTTTGTGTTTCAAGGATTACAAAAAGTTGCTGTCGAGGAAGCTCATGCAGGAGAAATTGTTGTTGTTGCTGGCCTGGGTGGGGTTGAAATTGGTGAAACCTTGGCCGATGCAGACAATCCAATTGCTTTGCCGCCCATCCGGGTAGAAGAACCAACCGTAAGGATGACCTTTGGGGTTAATACCTCTCCTTTTTTTGGGCGGGAAGGAAAATACAGTACATCTCGTAAACTACGCGAGCGTTTATTCGCAGAATTGCGCAATAATGTTGGTTTGCGGGTGGGTGAAACAAATACTACTGATACGTTCCTGATTTCTGGCCGGGGTGAATTACATCTGGCAATTTTGATCGAAACGATGCGCAGAGAAGGGTTTGAATTTCAGGTATCGAGACCTGAGGCGATTCTCAAGCAAGGTCTCGATGGACAGATGTTGGAGCCATACGAGGAAGTCCATATTGAAACCAGCGCAGAGACTGTCGGCGCGGTGGTCGAGATGCTTGGGGCAAGGAAAGGGCAGATGTTAGAGTTGGTAAACAATCCAGATGGTAGTGTCCATTTAACTTACATCGTACCAACTCGCGGTTTGCTGGGTTTTCGGTATCAGTTATTAACTTCTACCCATGGGATGGGTGTGATGAATACCCTTTTCCATGGTTACGCCCCCTTGGCAGGCACCATCTCCTCCCGTAACACGAGTTCTATTGTTGCCTGGGAGACTGGTATGACGACCAATTTTGGACTTAAAAACGCGGAAGAGCGGGGAATATTGTTTTTAGGCCCGGGAGCTGATGTTTATGAGGGAATGGTGGTAGGTGAAACCCCTCGGGGCAGCGACCTGCCGGTGAATGTTTGTAAGAAGAAGCACCTTACGAATATGCGATCCTCCAACAAGGACATAGAGGTCCGCCTAACACCACCTCGATTAATGAGTCTTGAAGAAGCGGTAGAGTATCTGGCCGACGACGAGTTATTAGAAATAACCCCCCAAAATTTTCGGATTAGAAAAAAAATCTTGGATACCGAAGAGCGCGGTAAACAGACCAAAAAAACCAAAGAAATCATCGAAGAGGGATAATTTTTCCCATATTGTGGCGCAAATGGGCGGTAGGGATGATTATCCTTTAGCCGATGAATTTTAAAGCCTAATCGCAGGATTGCAGATCGCATGCGGACATCCCTGTGGCTTTATTTTGAACAATGATTGTTATTTTATTTTAAAAGCTTATTAAGAGCATGGCAAGAATCGGTAGTAAACATTCTCGTAACAGGGTGACCGGAGGCCTGAGATGAGAAGTGAGAATTCCTAGCCGAAACCATCTCATTCTAAGCTGAAATAATTAGCAATTGAGGTGGTCGGGCGGACTTGCAAGGTACAGACGCTTAATAATTAAGGGGGATATCGGGTTAAGGTAGATGATCTTTTGGTCATATTGTATTTAATTTATTAAGACCTAATTTTTATCTTCACTGCTGGATATCCTCGAGGATAATAATCAGGTTAGGAAATCTCAGGCCTGGACATTGTAGATGTCCTTTGAGGTAGAATGATCTAACGAGGAAAAATAGGATTCTAGAAAAGGGATATCTGTTGTGATTTTATTTAGGAAAGTATGTCAAGGAATTACCTGGTTGAGTTTTATTCTTGTCATAGTGGGATTTTTGACAGGCTGCGCAGAACAAGAATTGATCGCGGAGGACGTAGCTTCACCAATTCCCGTACCTACTTTAACCATCGATCTCACTCCTGAAATAATTGAAGAAGAACTCCGAACACCAAGTCCGCCTGCTCCTGAAATCCCAGTTACGAGGATTGAACCGCAGGATCTCCCAACCGAATATTTTATGGATGTGATGTATAACCAACAAAGCAAGAGAGTAAACGTCAAACAGACCATCACATATCAAAATAATACCGGCATTGACCTCAATCAAATATTATTGGTCGTGGATGCCAATCGTTATGTTAATGGGTTCGAATTGATTGAGGTTAGGGCTGAGGGTGAAGAAACCATCGTATCCAGTTCGATTTCACTGCACCGGATGACGGTAACGCTCGAACCGGCCCTGCCAGTATCTGAAATCATCACCATCCATTTAGAATATAACTTGCATCTCCCGGAGATTCCCCTGCCGGATCCGCGAGTGAAACCACAAATATATGGGTACACTCTCCGGCAAACCAATCTTGTCGATTGGTATCCTTTCATACCTCCTTATGATCCAGATTCTGGGTGGATCCTGCATGATCCTTCTCTTTTTGGTGAGTTCCTGGTATACCCTGCGGCAAATTTTAATATTTCGTTGACCATCGAAGGTTCAACTCGGGAAATTGTTGTCGCAGCAAGCTCAATTCCAGAAGTAGAGGAGGGGATATATCATTACCGGTTATTAGGGGCACGCAATTTTGTTTTTTCGTTCAGTCCGGATTTTGTCGAAAAAACCATCCATACGAATGGATTGGCTGTTAAAGGTTATTGGTTCGCGTTGGATGCCAGGGCTGGAGAAACCGCTTTGGAGCATACTGTCGCCGCAGTAAACCTCTATTCGCAACTCTTCGGAGAATTGCCGCGCGAATCGATCAGCATGGTGCAAGGGGATTTTTTGGATGGGATGGAATTCGATGGGTTATTCTTCTTAAGTAGGGGATTTTTTAACACCTATGATGGCACTCCCCAAGGGTTTCTGGTAATTATTGCGGTTCATGAAACTGCTCATCAGTGGTTTTATGGATTGGTAGCCAATGACCAGGCAATGGAACCATGGTTAGACGAGGCGTTGTGTACGTATATGGAAAAAATATATTATGCCCATTATTATCCTGAGCTGGTTGATTGGTGGTGGTTTTTTCGGATCCATTTAAATGAACCAAGCGGAGTAATAGACTTACCCGTTTATGATTATCCTGGATTTTTGCCTTA